>SERZ01000566.1_pt1 | contig 24557 bp, 22 predicted proteins | sample 3171461 | NCBI WGS metagenome assembly SERZ01 (sample SAMN06051861, study PRJNA518727) | freshwater metagenome | biome: subpolar coniferous forest; feature: holomictic lake; material: water; isolation source: holomictic Lake 227, 6 m depth | place: Canada: near Kenora, Ontario | collected... | reverse complement strand
TTTGACAAAAGAGTTTGTTGCGCCTTGCGGGCAAAGAAGTGTTTTTCCCACCACATCACGGCCAGCATCGCGCAAGCCAGCATCAGGTAGGTGACGATCAAGCCGCCTTGCGGGCCGAAGACCACCAGCAGATTGACCTTGTCGTAGTTGGTGGCCATGGCCGGGGCAATGTCGTCCCACCAGGCCGCCAGCAGCGTCGCGCCAATGATGTTGCCCAAGCCCACCCACCAGTAATGCACCTGGCCTTCGACCGCGCGGTACATCCAGCCCGTTTCGCAGCCGCCCGCCAGCACAATGCCAAAGCCAAACAGCAAGCCACCGATCACCGAATTGGGCCCTGCCCACATGATTTTGGGCGACACGCCCAGCTGCACATAGCTATAAATACCAATGGTGCTGACCGCCATGCCCACAATGATGGCCTTGGCCATTTGGGTGCGCCCGGTCAGCCACAGATCTCGAAAAGCCGAGGTAAAGCAGATTTGCGCACGCTCGATGAGCAAGCCAAAGGCCAGACCAAACAAGGCCGCCAGACCCAGCTTGGGGGCATTGAACGTCTTGGCCACGGCCCACAGCGCAAAGGCACCAAAGACCAACATGCCAAGCCTAAAACGGCGTGCGGCCTGATCGGCAGTTTGCGTCAGCGGTTGGGCTGCCGAAACTTTTTGCAGTTTGACCGGGATGCGGAACACCGGCAGCATTGTGAAGCGCGCCCCAAACCAGGACCCGGCGGCCGTTGCCAGCGCAAAAAACCAGGCATGCAGCGAAAACTGAGGGATGCCGGTAAAGAAGGCTGCCAGGTTGCAGCCCATCGCCAGACGGGCGCCAAAGCCCGCAATGATGCCGCCCGCCACCGCCTGAACAATGCGAATGCGGTGCTGCGGCGTGCGCAGTTTGACGTTGTTGGCCCATAACGCGGCCGACAGACAACCGACAAACATGCCGATGATCATCAGGCCATCGATCCGGTCCAATGGCGAGCCTTCGAGGTGAAGCAGCTTGAAGTAGCCCCAGTTTTCGGGGTGGTAGCCGAACAGTTGCATCACATGCCCACCCCACCGGGTGAATTCGCCAGTGACGGCCCAAAAGGTGCCGGTAATGCCAAAATAATAAGCCGAGAGAACCCCGGCGGCAATGACGGACGGCACCGGCGCCCAGAAGCGCACGAGATAGTCTTGTTTGAATGTGTGCCAGTTCATGACTGAGCATCCTCCTGAGAAGCGTTGCAACTTAAGTGCAAGCTGAATAAAAAAAGCACCCGAGGTGCCAAGGAGCCAGGCGACGCGAAGCCGCTAACTGGCGAGGGGCGAACTCTACCCTAATAAACCGTAAGGGCGCCAAATCAGGTAGAAAGATGCAAATCAACAGGACCAAAGGCGCCCCGAGAATGCTACAAATTCATATTTCAAATCAACCTCTAGCCCCCGTCTATCATGCGCAGGCAGCTATATATTAAATAGCAACTAACACGCTTGCAGCTTCACGGAGAAACCCTCACCTGACGCCATAACCGCCAGCAGACGGTCGATGTTGGGGTGACTGCCCGGATGGGCGCGTGCATGGGCCGTGTGCTCGGCAAAGAGGTCCAACCCTTCCTGCGCCGCCGCGACATTGATGCTGCCGTGCCGGGCAGCTAAAGCGGCGTAGACGGCCAAGGCACCTGACTGACCTGGTTTATTCTCGATTGTGGCCACCACGTTGCCGACTGCGTCAAGTAGTTGTAGCGCAGCCAGATGGCTCACGGCCGGGAGTTGTTTGAGGTTGTCGGCGAAGGCCATGGTTTGATCCTTGAAAACGGGCGCTGCCCAAAAAATGCGCTATTGTCCGGCACTCACGCTTGAAGCCGTGCAGCCTGCGTTACCGGGCAAAATCACCCCTCCCCTTTTCACCCGGACTCACCCCATCATGCAAGCCCTTCTCAACGCCATCGCCCAGATGGACATGCCTCACGATGCCCAACGCGTGTTCCACGGGCGGGGCGGCCTGCACCTTGGTTGTGAGCATTGGGTGCTGGATGCCTACCCACCGGTTTGGGTGTTGACCAGTTTTCAGCCCGCAACCGATGAGGAGCTGCAAACTCTCCACCGTGCCTTGACTGAGCGCTGGCAGCAACTGGCCTCTAGGCTGCCACTCAACTGGGTCTACCAGTGCCGGCATGACGGGAAAACCGAGACGCGACTCATGGCTGGCAGCGTGCCCGAGCCGCATGTGGTGACCGAGAACGGCTCACGCTACCGGGTGCACGTGGACAAGGGTCAGAACCACGGCCTGTTTCTCGACATGGCAGAAGGCAGGCGCTGGGTGCGCGAGAACGTGGCCACTCGGCCGCGGTTCAAGGTGCTTAACCTGTTTGCTTACACCTGCGCCTTTTCTGTGGTCGCACTGCAGGCGGGTGCCAAACAGGTGGTCAACGTGGACATGAGCCAAAGCGCCCTGGCGACGGGACAGCAAAACCACCAACTCAATGGCATCACCGCTGGCGCCAGTTTTCTGGCACACGATATTTTTAAGACCTGGGGCAAGATCACCCGAGGCGGTCCTTATGACCTGGTCATTGTTGACCCGCCCAGCTTTCAACGGGGCAGCTTCGTTGCCACCAAGGATTACGCACGCCTGATGCGCCGACTGCCTGATTTACTGGATTTGGGCGGACACGCGCTGCTGTGCCTTAACGCACCCGAGCTAGGCGTCGCCTTCTTGCAAGACCAAATGCGAGAACTGGCACCTCAGCTGGCGTTCGTGCAGCGCTTGCCGAATCCAGCCGTGTTTGCCGATGTCTCGGATGAGCGCTCACTGAAGGTGCTGCTGTACAAAGCGCCCGACTCCCCGTATTTACCCTCGATTTAAAACCTGAAAATGTCAGGTTTTATTCAGTCGCAAGGCGTTACGCTCTGAAGCGTTGAAAAGCTTGATGGCGACACCTTCTTTTGCAGGACCTCCAAAGGCTTGTTTTGTACTTTTCTAATAACGGAGACACCATGCAGGCGCTTCTAAAATTCTCAAAAGCAGTGGATGGGTTGAACACCCAGATCGGCAAATATGTGATCTGGCTGATCCTGGCGTCTACCGTCATCAGCGCGGTCAATGCCATTGTTCGCAAGGCGTTTAACGTCAGTTCCAACGCCTACCTTGAAGTGCAGTGGTACCTGTTTGCCGCCACCTTTTTACTGTGTGCGGCCTACACGCTGCTCAATGGGGAGCATGTCAAGATCGATGTGATTTACACCCATTTCTCCAAGCGCAAGCAAATGTGGATCGATATATTCGGTTTCGCTTTTTTCCTGACACCGTTTTGCCTGGCGATTCTTTGGTACGGCGTGCCCTTCTTCCTCAAAGGCTACCAATCGGGCGAAGTGTCCTCGAATGCGGGCGGCTTGATCCGCTGGCCGGTGTACGCCATGATCCCTCTGGGGTTTAGCTTGTTGCTGCTGCAAGGCTGGTCCGAATTGATCAAGCGTTTGGCGTTTTTGCAAGGCTTGATTGAAGACCCCACCCACAAAAAAATCGAAAAAACGCCCGAAGAAGAGCTGGCCGAGGCGATTCAAAAACTCGCTGAAGAAAAAGCGGCCAAAGCCCACGCGGCCTGATTCAGGAGACACACATGCAATTTGTTATCAACAACCTGGCCCCCATCATGTTTGGTGGGCTCATTGTTTTCCTGCTGATGGGTTTTCCGGTGGCCTTCAGTCTGGGTGCTTGCGGCCTGTTTTTTGGCTTTGTCGGCATTGAACTGGGCATCCTGCCTGAATCTCTGCTGCAGGCACTGCCGCTGCGCCTGTTCGGCATCATGCAAAACGACACGCTGCTGGCGATTCCGTTTTTCACCCTCATGGGCTTGATTCTGGAGCGCAGCGGCATGGCCGAGGATTTACTTGACACCATTGGCCAGTTGTTTGGCCCCTTGCGCGGTGGTCTGGCCATCGCAGTGGTGCTGGTGGGCGCCCTGCTGGCTGCCACAACCGGGGTGGTGGCGGCCTCTGTGATTTCGATGGGCCTGATCTCCTTGCCCATCATGCTGCGCTACGGCTATGACCGCCGCGTAGCCTCTGGGGTGATTGCCGCTTCGGGCACGCTGGCACAGATTATTCCGCCCTCGCTGGTGCTGATTATTCTGGCGGACCAGCTGGGTCGCAGCGTGGGTGAGATGTACAAAGGCGCATTCATTCCCGGCTTTGCGCTGACGGGTCTGTACCTGGCGTACATCGTTTTACTGACCTTTATTCGCCCGACCTGGGTGCCCGCCTTGCCACCCGAAGCCCGCACCATTCGAGAAAACGACGGAACCAGCGGCTTGCGCTCACTGGGTATTTTGACGATCGTCACGGTGGCCGTCGCGGTGTACTTTGGTCAACATTACGCGCAGGTCACCAGCTTTTTCAAGGGCGAAGAAGTGCTGACCGTCGCCACCGACGAAACCATTGTGGTGGCTTTGTGCGCCGGAGTGATGCTGGCCTTTGTGTTGGCGCTGGTCAACAAGGTGACGCGCATGGGCCTGCTCTCGAACATGGCCGAGCGCGTGACGTTTGTGCTGATTCCCCCGCTGCTCCTGATCTTTCTGGTGCTGGGCACCATTTTCCTGGGCGTGGCGACACCGACCGAAGGCGGCGCCATGGGCGCCATGGGCGCCTTTCTCATGGCGATGAGCCGGGGCCGCTTGAACCTGGCGCTGTTAAAACAAGCACTCACGTCGACTGCCAAGCTCTCCAGTTTTGTGGTGTTTATTCTGGTCGGCTCGACCGTGTTCAGCCTGGTGTTCCAGGGCGTTGATGGTGGCAAATGGGTTGAGCATCTGTTGGGCTCGGTGCCGGGGGGCCAGGTTGGCTTCCTGATCGTGACCAATCTGCTGATTTTCTTTTTGGCGTTCTTTCTGGACTTCTTTGAACTGGCGTTCATCGTCGTGCCTTTGTTGGCGCCGGTGGCCGAAAAAATGGGCATCGACCTGATCTGGTTTGGCGTTCTGTTGGGCGTGAACATGCAGACCTCGTTCATGCACCCGCCGTTTGGCTTTGCGCTGTTCTTCCTGCGCAGCGTGGCGCCCAGCCGGGAATACACCGACAAGCTCACCAAAAAGCTGATTGCACCGGTCACCACCATGCAGATTTACTGGGGCGCCGTGCCTTACGTGATCATCCAGGTCATCATGGTCGGCCTGATCATTGCGTTCCCCGGCATCGTCTCCAGCGGTCTTGACAAGAAAGAAATCATCGACCTGGACAAAGTGGTGCTTGAAGTGCAGGCCGAAGCGCCCATGGAAGCGGCCTCAGCGCCAGAAGCGCTTGAAGCGACCCCAGCGGGCACAGAAAAACCAGACGCCAACGACCCGATGAAGGCCATGCAGGACGCGATGGACAAAGATAAAAAGTAAACCCTCGTCTGCGCTTGAGCCCCGACCCTGTTTCGGGGCTTTTTTTCGTCCACCCCGGGTAAACTCGCACCCGAATCACGTACAAATAACCAGAGTCCTCCGTATGTCCTTAGAAAAAGTATCAGAAATGCTGGCCAAGCAGAAACTGGTTGAAGGCATGGTCCACGGACAAAATATGCCTCGTCAGGACATTGTGGAAACCCTGTTGCAACGCCAACACCTGGCCGAACTGCATAACCTGATGACCCAACTGCCGACCGACGAAATCGGCAGCATCCTGGAGGCGCTGCCGATTGAGGACGCCCAACTGCTATGGAAGCAGATACCTGAAAACCGCGAAAACGATGTGCTGTGGGAAGTCTCTGACTCCCGCCGAGAGCAACTGGTGGGCAGCCGGGAACCCGCCTTTGACGAAAGCCAGATGAATGCGTTTCAACTGGTCGATGGCCGCTTGCAGCAAATCCCGATTGAAAGCCGCAAAAACCTGGAAGGCGTGCAACCGATCTGGATTGACCTGTTGAACGCCAGCAAAGCCGAGCGCGCCTACGTTGGCGCCCATTTTGGCCTGACGCTGCCCGACCCCGGGGATGTGACCGACCTGGAAGTGAGTTCGCGTTTTCACATTGAAGAGAACGGCGAAATCCACCTGCATTCCAATTTCTTGCTGGACCGCGAGGGCGACTCCCGCAGCGTGCCGGTGGTTTTCATCGTGCACCAAGGCATCCTTTTTTCGATGCGCAACGAAGATTTGCCGGTGTTCCGGTTGCAACGCCGCCGGGCGCGAACGCAGCCGGGCTACGCCTCGGATTGCATCGACTTGTTGCTGGACCTGTATGGCGCCGATGTGGAGTATTCAGCGGACTCTCTGGAAGATATTTACGCCACCCTGGGCGTTGTAGGCCGGCAGGTGCTGAGCGAAGCCATCAGCGACAAAGAAGCCGCCGCCATCCTGGGTGACATTGCCGAGGAAGAAGACCTGAATGGCCGGATTCGGGGCAACATTCTTGACACGCAACGGGCCATCAACTTCCTGATGCGCTGCAAGATTTTGACGGCCAACCAGTTCGAGGATGCCAAGCAGATTTTGCGCAACATTGAATCCCTGAACAGCCACACCTCATTCCTGTTTGACAAGATCAACTTCCTGATGGATGCGACCATCGGTTTCATCAACATCAACCAGAACAAGCGAATCAATCAACTCACGGTGTTCGGTGTGGTGTTCATGCCAATCAATATTTTGGCGGGCGTCGGCGGCATGTCCGAGTTTTCAATGATGACGCAGGGAATTCCGTGGCCTATGGCTTACGGCGGCTTTATAGTGGGAGCCGCCCTGATTGGTGCCGTGACTTATTTGGCGTTGAAACATGTGGAAAATCGGCAGATGAAAGTAAAAAAAGCGGCACCGGCCCGGTAAGCTTCACTAACCTCCATTAAAAAAGCCCCGACCAGCGGGGCTTTTTCATGTGCAGCGAAATGGCTTACAGTTTCTGCGCCTGCATGAAGCTGTCAAACTTGGCTTCGGTGAAGCGGAACCACAGGTTTTGGTCTCTGCGGAAGGCCGACATATCGTCGTAGACCTTTTTCCAGTTGGCGTTCTTGCCGCGCAACTCTTCGTACAGCGCCATGGATTCCTTGAATGCAACGTCCAGCACGTCTTTCGGGAAAGGCATCACTTTGGTTTTGGCACCCACCAACTGTTTCAGCGCCAACGGGTTCTTGGCGTCGTACTTGGCCTGCATTTCAACGTGCGCACAGGTGGTGGCCGCAGAGAGGATAGCTTTATTTTCAGCCGAGAGTGACTCATAGGCCTTGTTGTTGACAAACAAGTCAACTTGAGGACCGCCCTCCCACCAACCGGGGTAGTAGTAAAACGGGGCCACTTTGTTGAAGCCCAGTTTTTGGTCATCGTAGGGGCCAATCCACTCGGCGGCATCAATCGTGCCTTTTTCAAGCGCCTGGTAAATCTCGCCGCCTGGAATGTTTTGAGGTACGCCACCCATGCGCTCGATCACTTTGCCGGCAAAACCACCGACGCGAAACTTCAGGCCCTTGATGTCTTTGGCGCTCTTGATCTCTTTGCGATACCAGCCACCCATCTGAGCACCGGTATTGCCAGCCGGGAAGTTCACGATGTTGTACTTGGCATAGAACTCGCGCATCAGCTTGCCGCCGTTGCCTTCAAACATCCAGGCCGTCATCTGGCGGCTGTTGAGGCCGAAAGGCAAACCAGTACCGATGGCAAAGGTTTCATCTTTACCAAAGTAGTAATAAGCGCAGGTGTGACCGCACTCCACGGTGCCGCTCTGCACGCCATCTACCACGCCTAAAGCAGGCATCAATTCACCGGCGGCATGGGTTGATATGGTGAACTTGCCACCGCTCATTTCGCTCACTTTTTTAGCGATGGTTTCTGCGGCCCCAAAAATGGTATCGAGGGACTTGGGGAAACTGGAAGCCATTCGCCAGCGCAGGGCGGCTTGGGCATGTACGGCAGGCGCAACGCCTGCAGCCAAAACGCCGGCAATGCCAGCGTTTTTAATGATCGAACGACGATCCATGGGGATTCACTCCTTAAGAGTTGTAAGTTGAATAACTAGCCTTGCGCATCAGCAAATCAGCGGTTGGCTTCACTCGTTCATTGTAGAAACTAGCACGAGCGTTAGCGAGGGGGTTTTCCCTTGAAAACCTGACTGATTAACGTCAGGCCACCGCTTTGAGCGTAGGTCGACCGGGTTCAACCAAACTCCCAAAACGGTGGGTGACTGACGCCTGGATACCCTCGGCATCCAGACCCTGCAGGGTCAGTAATTTGGCGGGGTCACCGTGCTCGATAAACTCGTCTCGCAAGCCCAATTGCAGCACCGGTTTGAGCACGCCGGCGGCGTGCAGCGCCTCGAGCACGGCGCTGCCAGCGCCGCCCATGAGGGCGCCCTCTTCCACTGTCACCAAAGCGTCGTGTGTGGCAGCCACCTTGAGCAGCAATTCGACATCAAGCGGCTTGGCCCAGCGCATGTTGACCACCGTGGCATTCAAAGCCTGGGCGGCTTGCAGCGCCGGGTACAGCAGCGTGCCAAAAGCCAGAATGGCAATGCCTTTGCCTTCGCGCTTGACTTCGCCTTTGCCAAACGGCAGTGACTCCAATCCCGCTTGCACCGGTACGCCAGCACCAGCACCACGCGGGTAGCGAACGGCCACCGGGTGATCCTGTTCAAACGCGGTAGAGAGCAACTGCCGGCATTCGTTTTCGTCGGCCGGGCAGGCGATGCTGATGTTGGGAATGCAGCGCATGAAGGGAATGTCGTAGGCTCCGGCATGGGTCGCGCCATCGGCACCCACCAAACCGGCGCGGTCCAGCGCAAACACCACCGGCAGGTTTTGAATCGCTACATCGTGAATCACCTGGTCGTAGGCGCGCTGCAAAAAGGTCGAGTAGATCGCCACCACGGGTTTCAAGCCCTCGCACGCCAGACCGGCGGCAAACGTCACCGCATGCTGCTCAGCAATGCCCACATCAAAGTAGCGCGTCGGGAAATGCTTTTCAAACTCCACCATGCCAGAGCCCTCACGCATGGCGGGTGTAATGCCGACTAAACGAGTGTCAACGGCGGCCATATCGCACAGCCACTGGCCAAACACATGGGTAAAGGTTTGTTTGGGTGGCGTGGTGGGGTGTTGCAAACCCACGGCGGGGTCGAACTTGCCGGGGCCGTGGTAGGCCACCGGGTCAGCTTCAGCCAGCTTGTAACCCTGCCCTTTTTTGGTGACTACATGCAAAAACTGCGGTCCCTTGAGGTGCTTGATGTTTTCCAGCGTGGGGATCAGCGAGTCGAGGTCATGGCCGTCGATCGGGCCGATGTAGTTGAAACCGAACTTCTCGAACAGGGTCGCGGGCACCACCATGCCTTTGGCGGTTTCTTCAATGCGCTTGGCCAATTCGAACAAAGGCGGCGCGCCTTTGAGCACGGTTTTGCCGGCATTTTTGGCAGCGGCGTAAAACTGCCCGCTCATGAGTTTGGCCAGGTAGCGGTTCAGCGCGCCCACCGGCGGGCTGATGCTCATGTCGTTGTCGTTCAGGATGACCAGCAGGTTGCAATCGGCCACGCCCGCGTTGTTCAGCGCCTCAAACGCCATGCCGGCGGTGAGCGCGCCGTCGCCAATGATGGCAATCGCGTGGCGCTCTTCGCCCTTGATTTTGGCGGCCATCGCCATGCCCAAAGCCGCGGAGATCGAGGTGCTGGAATGTGCGGTGCCAAAAGCGTCGTAATCGCTTTCAGCACGCTGTGGAAAACCGCTCAAGCCACTGAACTGGCGCAACGACTCCATGCGATCACGCCGACCGGTCAGAATTTTGTGCGGATAGGTCTGGTGGCCCACGTCCCACACCACGCGGTCATGCGGGGTATTGAAAACATAGTGCAAGGCCACGGTCAGTTCTACCGTGCCCAGGTTGGAACTGAGGTGGCCGCCGGTTTTAGAGACACTACTGAGCACATAGGCCCGCAACTCGGCAGCCAGTGCGTGCAACTGTGCATGAGGCAACAACCGCAGATCGGCGGGGTCGTTGATGGTTTTCAGCAGCGGGTACGAATTATTTGACATATGCTATGTTTTTTATAGCTATCAGCGCTTATTCAATAAAGGCTAAAGGCTTATTTCCCTATATTTTTATGAATGGACCCGTGTTGCAACACACGTTCGTTTCAACACAGGCGGTTGACCACCATATTGGCCAAACCCTGCAAGGCCTGGGTGTTGCGCAAACCACTTTGCGACAAAGCTTGCAAGGCCTGCGCCAGCAACTCCTGGGCAAAGGCCGCCGAACGTTCCAGCCCCAGCAAGGACACATACGTTGGTTTGTCTTGGTCAGCATCTTTGCCTGCCGTCTTGCCCAGCGTGGCCGAGTCGGCGGTCACGTCCAGAATGTCGTCTACTACCTGAAACGCCAGGCCTATGGCGGCGCCATACTGCTTGAGTGCGGCTAGCGCCACCCCCGAAGCATCACCACAGGCAGCGCCCATCATGACGCTGGCTTGCAACAAGGCACCGGTTTTAAGGCGGTGCATCTCGCGCAACTGGCTCTCATTGAGGGCCACACCCACACTGGCGAGGTCAATCGCCTGCCCCCCGGCCATCCCGCCACTTCCGGCAGCGCGTGCCAGCAGTTGGCACAGGCACGCTTGTTGGGTGGCCGGCATTTTTTCGTCATCAGGTGTCAGCAACTCAAACGCCAGGGCCTGCAAAGCATCACCGGCCAGCAAGGCACTGGCTTCGCCGAATTGCACATGAACCGTGGGCTTACCACGACGCAGCACGTCGTTGTCCATGCACGGCATGTCGTCATGTACCAGTGAATAGGCGTGGATCAACTCTACCGCGCAGGCCGCGCGCAGGGCGGCATCTGAAGTCGGCGCCGAACTATCGGTATTCACAGCCTCAGAAGCCGCCATGACCAACAGCGGGCGGAGTCGTTTGCCCCCATCCAGCACGGCGTAGCGCATGGCCTCTACCAAGGCGGCCGGAGCGCCATGGTCCACACCTACGGGCGCATCAGCCGTTACCCAACGTTCAAGTGCACGCTCAACGTGGTCAAGGTGCTCGGCGCTCCAGGCGCTCAGGTTAAAGGTGGTGTCAGTTTTCAATCGGGGGTCCAGGTTTTGAGCGTGCCCTGATCCAGCACCTTGATTTGACCTTCGACCGCTTCCAGCCGATCACGGCAATATTTGAGCAATTCGGCACCACGCTGGTACTGCGTCAGCAATTGTTCCAGTGGCATATCACCCGATTCAAGCCGGGAAACCAGTTGTTCAAGCTCCTCTTGGGCCGCCTCAAAACTGACCGGCGCAACTGAAGTAGGTTTGGGGGCAGAAGCCATAGGGCAGGAAATTCCGTGGGTCTAAAAGGAGTGATTTTAGGCGCTGGGGCTGATATATGACGTGAGCATCCTCAAAACATAGGGGCATTAACTTCCAACCCTCAAAATCCTTACAAATGAACGGTGACAGGTACAATCAAGCCCCGGCAGCTCTCGAGGTAACTGCCCTTCAAGCCCCTCTTTGAGGGGTTTTTTGTATCCTTTAAGGACCGAGTTGTGCAAAAACTGTACAAAACAAATCTTCCAGAAAATCTGCTTAAGCCTGCCACCCTCATCGAGGGACAGGCCTCCGACGCCACTCAAAATGGCATCACCCAGCTACCCGTTTCAAGTTATTTTGACGAAGCGCTTTACCAGCGCGAAATGCAGAATATTTTTCTGAGCGGCCCGCGCTATGTGGGGCACCGCTTGAGCGTGCCCAACGTGGGCGATTACGCCACCCTGGCGCAGGAAGCTGAAGGTCGAGCCTTGGTGCACACGCCCACTGGCATCGAACTGATCTCAAATGTGTGCCGCCACCGCCAGGCGATCATGTTGAAAGGCCGCGGCTCGGTCAACACGACACATCAGGGCGTGGCCGCTGGCAACATCGTGTGTCCATTGCACCGCTGGACCTACAGTGGCAGCGGGCCAGAACCCGCCGGAACCCTGTTGGGCGCGCCGCACTTTGACCACGACCCCTGCCTGAACCTCAACAACTACAAGCTGCGTGAGTGGAATGGCCTGCTGTTTGAGGACAACGGCCGCGACATCCAGGCCGATCTGGCTGACATGGGGCCCCGCGCTGACCTCGACTTTTCGGGTTTTGTACTCGACAAGGTCGAAATGCACGAGTGCAACTACAACTGGAAGACCTTCATCGAGGTTTATCTGGAGGATTACCACGTCGGCCCCTTCCACCCCGGCTTGGGCAGCACCGTCACCTGTGACGATTTACGCTGGGAATTCAAGGAAAACTACTCGGTGCAAACCGTAGGTACGGCCAAACCGGGCCCCGCCGGCAGCCCGGTGTACCAGCGCTGGCAAGATGCGCTGCGCGCCTACCGCAAAGGTGAGCCCACCAAATACGGTGCCATCTGGCTCACCTACTACCCGCACATCATGGTCGAGTGGTATCCGCATGTGCTGACCGTTTCCACCTTGCACCCGATGGGCGTGAACAAGACCATGAACATGGTCGAGTTCTATTACCCGGAAGAAATTCAGGCCTTCGAGCGTGAGTTCGTTGAAGCCCAGCAAGCCGCCTACATGGAAACCTGCATCGAAGACGACGAAATCGGTGAACGCATGGACGCTGGGCGCAAAGCCTTGTTGATGCGCGGTGACAACGAAGTCGGCCCCTACCAAAGCCCGATGGAAGATGGCATGCGGCACTTCCACGACTGGTACCGGCGCCAAATTCAGCGCTAACGGCCATGCAAGCGCTTTGGATGGTGCTGGGTGCGTTCTTTTTTGCCACCATGGCGTTGGGGATCAAGGTCGCCTCGGGCAGTTTCAGCACCTTCGAGCTGGTCTTTTACCGGGGCGTCGTCAGCGTGATTTTTATGACGCTGGTGATGCGGGCACGCGGCACACCCCTTAAAACCCCGGTGCCACTGATGCACGCCTGGCGCAGCATCATTGGCGTCCTGTCGCTGGGCTCCTGGTTTTATGCCATTGCCCACTTGCCATTGGCCACGGCCATGACGCTCAACTACATGAGCGGCGTCTGGGTGGCGGCCTTTATTGTGGGCGGCGCCGTAATGTACGGCAAGGCTGAGCGCCAAGGCCCGTTGATGGCCACGGTGATGGCGGGGTTTGCCGGCGTGGTCATGATGCTGCGACCCACCCTTGACCAGAACCAGTTGTTCGCAGGCCTGATTGGCTTGCTCTCGGGCATGGGTGCCGCGCTGGCGTATATGCAGGTGACGGCACTGGGCAAAGTAGGCGAGCCGGAAGGCCGCACTGTGTTTTATTTCTCCATCGGGACTGCCGTGGTAGGCAGTGTGGGCGTTGCCTTTACCGGCCTGACAGCCTGGTCGACTGCGAGCTGGCAAGCCACAGCCTGGCTGGTGCCCATCGGTGTGCTGGCTTCGCTTGGCCAGTGGTGCATGACGCGCGCTTACAGCCGGGGCTCCACCTTGCTGGTCGCAAATTTGCAGTACTCCGGCATTGTGTTTGCCGCCATTTACAGCGTGGTATTGTTTGGCGATCAGATTCCCTTGCTGGGTTGGGCTGGTATAAGTCTGATCGTGGCAAGCGGGCTGGTGGCCACTGTTTTGCGCACCCGAGCACTGCCCAACACCCCCGCTGAAGAACATTGAATCCCTGTCACCCAAGGAAATCCTCTGATGTACACCACCCTGATCTCTGCGCAACAACTCGCTGACCTGCAAAAAAGTGAACAAGCTCACATGGTTTTTGACTGTAGTTTCGAGCTGATGCAAGCTGGTGCGGGTGACCAGCAATACCAGGAGGCTCACATCCCCGGTGCGGTGCGAGCGGACCTGGGCCGGCATTTAAGCGCTGCAAAAACAGCCACCGATGCAGCCTCCGGTGGCCGCCACCCCCTGCCCTCGCTCGAAACGTTTGCTGCCTGGCTTACCCAGATTGGCTTTCGCAATAACATGCAAGCCGTGGTGTACGACCGGCAAGGCGTCAACTACTGTGGACGCCTGTGGTGGATGCTGAAGTGGACCGGCCATGAGGCAGTGGCCGTGCTGGACGGTGGCATGCAAGCCTGGCAGGCCAGCGGGGGCGAGATTGAGCAAGGACTTTCCGAAAGCGTCTCCAAGTCATCTTATGCATCAAAATACACTCTAGCCCCCGTCGATCATGCGCTAGTAGCTACTAATACAATAGCAAAAGAACTGGGGCGCCCGACTCAAACCCTGATTGATGCCCGCGGTGCACCCCGTTACCGAGGCGAAGTCGAACCCTTGGACCCGGTGGCAGGCCATATTCCCGGGGCTCTCAATCGGCCGTTCAACCTGAATTTGGGGGCGGATGGCAAGTTCAAATCAGCCGCAGAACTTCGGTCCGAATTTGACACTTTACTGGCCGGACGCGACCCCGCGACGGTGGTGCATCACTGCGGCAGCGGCGTGAGCGCCGTACCCAACCTGATCGCCATGGAAATCGCCGACTTGGGTCGCACGGCCTTGTACGCGGGAAGCTGGAGCGAATGGTGCAGCGACCCGCATCGGCCTGCTGCACAAGGTTAAAACCAGGCGTTCAATGACGGGCAATGCCCGTCACTCACGGCCAAATTTGGTATCAAACTGAATGCCGATTTTTTGCAGCAAAGGTGTCGGCAGCAAGCCACCGGCACAAACAATGATGGCTTCATTGGGGTACATCTTGGAAGCACCCTCGAAGTTAATCTCGACCTCATGCTCATGGATACTGTTGACTTTGGAGTTCAACATGACCCGCAACCGCCCAGCTTTTTGCTGCTGTTCAAGCATCATCCGGTTCTTCTGCTTGACGCGGGAAAAAGACGAACTCCGGTAAGACAGGATGACATCCGTGTCCTTTTGCTCCGACAAGGCAATCGCCGCCTCCAAGGCGCTGTCGCCACCGCCCACGACCAAAACGGCCTGCCCCTCAAACTGGGCCGGGTCCGCCAGCCGGTACATCACCTTGGGAAACTCTTCTCCCGGGACTTCAAGTTTGCGTGGTGTGCCGCGACGACCCATCGAAAGCAGCACGGTGCGCGTGGTGTAACTTGAGGTATTCGTGGTGACGACGAAGTGATCTCCGGCTTTTTCAATCGACTCCATGCGCTCGCGAAATGAGATGGCCAAACCGGTCTTTTTAACCACGTCCAACCAAAACTGCAGCAAGGTTTCTTTGGAAACTTCGTCGAATTTCACTTGACCAATGATGGCCAGTTCGACCGGCGCGGTCATGGCGATTTTTTGCCTTGGGTAGTGGTAAACCGCACCGCCTAGCGAGTCTTCTTGTTCCAGTATTTTGTAGCGCAGTTTGTGCTGAATCGATGACAACCCGGCTGAGATTCCAGCGGGCCCACAGCCCACGATGACCACATCGAAGTCGGCTTGACCGCCGGTTTTCTTGCGAATGGATTCAATCGCCTGGCGCCCCTGCTCTGCTGCCTTGCGGATCAGGCCCATACCACCCAACTCACCGGCAATATAGATGCCCGACACGTTGGTCTCAAAGCCAGGGCTGATATTGGGAATATCAATGCCCCGTTTCTCGGTACCAAAGACCAGCTTGATGGCCTCGACCGGGCAAGCGGACATACAGGCGCCGTGACCAATGCAGTGCGCTGCATTGACCAACACCGCCTTGCCATTGACCACCGCCAAGGCATTCTCGGGGCAGGCTCTGGCACACGAACCCGACCCCATGCAGCGGATCAAATCGACCACCGGATGCAATGAGGGCGGCTCTACCATGCCACTTTCAATGGCTTCATTCAGTACGGCAGTACCCTTGCTGCTGATACGCTGTTGCCGCCTGATGTAAAACACCATGATGGCAACAATCACAGCGCCGTAAAGATACAGATAGTTCATGAGATTGATTTAAACGAGCAAGTCAAGGCGCATGGGCGCCATCAACTTATTGTTTGACAACGTCCTTGATTTCAATCGCCACGCCTTTGGTGCCCACGGCCACCAAGGCACTCAAACCAGAAAGATCGCCTTTGGCTGGTATGGCATTGCCCGTCTTGCTGACTCTGGCGCCCACAAAGACACGTCCCGCTTTGGACAAGTTGGCCGCCGGTGTCATGGCCATGCTGTCGTCCAGCGTGAATTGAATGGGTAAATCTTTGACCTGCTTGCGAATAATGGCCAAGGGCATGCGAGAGCCTTCTGCAGCCCGCGCAAAAATAAACACCGTGTCGTCCGGCTTGGCGTCACGCGCCAAAGCAGAGGCCAGGGTGACCGTGCCACTGACGCTGCCATTGGTAGCGGGCACAACTGCGGCGGCTTCAGGGCTTGCGTCCTTGGCCAATTGCGCCAGACGAGAACCGGTGGGTTGAACTACCGGTGGCATGCCGGCCAATTGACGGGCTTGATCCAGACCGGATTGAATTTGTTGCGCAAACATATTGTCAGGCCCGCCAAACTCAACCACTTGCGTCCAATATTTGACGGCAGTCGAATAATCTTTTTGGTCAAAGGCAAAGGTTCCCGCCAGTGCCAGAGCCTTGACGTTGCGAGGGTCTAACTTCATGGCCCGCTCAATCAGCTTCATCGGCTCGCCCGCCAGAACACGGTTGTTTTTAACCGCCAGCGCATCCGCATAGTCGACCAACAGCCCGGCATCGTCTTTAGAGAGTTCTGCCGCCTTGGCATAGGAGTCTACCGCTTCGTTGCTGCGACCCAGCACACTGTAAGAACGCGCCAGCATGGCCCAACCGGTCGCGTCTGCGGGGTTTTCTTTCAGGCGTGCAGCCAGTTTTTCAATCATGGCACTGATTTGTTCGTTGCTGGTGGCATGCGGCTGTGCCCCACCCGCCTCGGCTGCAGCACCGTTTTCAGCACCCCCTCCGCCCTCTGCAGGTCCAAACGTGGAGTTGCCCATCAGGGCGTAACCACCTGCGGCCACGACCACCACGGCACCTGCCACGATGGCCAATAACCGACCGGAGAGCTTGGCAACCGGTGGGGGTGATGGTGCCGCAGCGGCCGGCTGATTAGGAACCGTCACCGAAGCTGCGGGTGGTACGCCGTTGAGCACCGCATCCAGAATGCGCCGCTCAAGTTGAGCCTTGCCTTCTTGATAAGACTCCTGAGACAGTGAGCCAGCGTCAAGCAACTCCTGAAGTTTTTGCAGTTGTCGTTTGACATCCACAACGTCAAGAGCGGCGGGGGCAACGGATGTATTCATAAAGTCAAAATCAAGTAATCGAAGAGGCAACTAAACCAATAGGTTTATTTGTTCGGGAAATCTGAGGCTGGAATATCAAGCTCATCCGGCTCGAAGGCTTCTGGAGGCAAGCGGCTGCGCCGACGCAAAACCAGAAACAAAACGATCAAACTGGCAACCAGCAACAAGCCGGGGCCAAACCACAAAATAGCCGTTGAGGTCTTGAGAGGCGGACGGTAAAGCACAAAGTCGCCATACCGAGCGGTCATGTAATCAATAATTTGCTGATCGCTCTTGCCATCCTTGATCTGCTCAAACACCTGCTTGCGAAGGTCGACTGCCAAATCGGCATGCGAGTCAGCAATCGTCTGATTTTGACAAACCAGGCAACGCAGCTCCGAGGTTATGCGCACCATACGCGCATCAACGACAGGGTCGGCTGAAGCCAGGGGGGCTTCTTTGGCGTGACCCAACATGAAAATAAACGACAGGCAAAAAGCCAGAAATAACTTAACCATTGAGTTTCCTCACCAAGGGTTCGATGGTCGAACGAATCACTTCAGGGGTCAATGGACCCGTGTGTTTGAAACGAATCACACCCTGTTTGTCCACAATGAAGGTTTCAGGGACGCCATAGACACCGTAATCAATGCCGATACGTCCATCATTGTCAAACAACGATGCATCGTAGGGGTCGCCAAAGCGAGACACCGTCTGCATGCCCTCGACACGGGTATCTTTGTAGTTCAGGCCATAGATCGGCAGCACTTTGAGCTTCGAAAACTCCACCAGCAAGGGGTGCTCCTGTCGGCAAGCAACGCACCAGGAAGCCCACACATTCAGCATCCAGACTTTACCGAGCAAATCGTCTCTGCGAATAATTTGCGCCGGATTGTCCAGTCGCGTCAACGCGAAAGGCGGGGCAGGCTTGTTGATCAAAGGCGACGGCACTTCCCGGGGGTCAAGCTTCAGACCCGCCGCCAGGAAAACAACCAATCCCAAAAAGATACCCAAGGGTATTAAAAACTTCAGGTATCTCATGCTTTTGCACCTGCTGCAGCGCCCAGATCAGGCTGTTCACTGCGTTGCTTTTGCCGATAGCGACGGTCCGTCACCGCCAACAATCCACCGAGGGCCATTAACAGGCAACCACCCCAAATCCAATCAATAAAAGGCTTGACGTAGACGCGGACAATCCATCCGTCACCCTCTGGCTCGCCCAGAGAAACATACAAGTCACGCGTGAGTCCTGGGCTGATGGCAGCTTCTGTCATCGGGTTTTGTTGAACGCGGTAAACACGTTTTTCGGGCTCCATCACCGTCACGGGCTTGCCATCGCGGGTCACATCAACCAGACCCCTGACGGCTGAATAGTTGGGCCCATCTACATCTTTGGTCCCTCTAAAGGTAAAGGTAAAGCCGTTAACCGTGGTGCTATCACCAATGGCCATCTTGACATCACGCTCAACTTCATAGGTTTTAACCATGGTCACACCGAAACAAAACGCAGCCACACCCAAGTGCGCCAGCATCATACCGACCAAGGCACGAGGCAGAAGTTTGAACCGGCGAGGCACGTCACTCCAACTGCCACCGGCAGCAGGGCGAACCCGACCCCAAACATCAGTGGCCACAGAGCCGACTATCCAGTACGCCATCACCAACCCACAACTCGTGACCCATGAAATCTTGCCAGCGATAAAGCCGGTAGCCAGCGAGGCAATGATAGACACGCCTGCCGCCCATGACAGTCGACGCGCAATTTCAGGCACGTTGGCTTCTTTCCAGCGTGCCAAGGGGCCAATGCCCATCAGGAACACGGCGGGTGCCATGAGCGGCATGAAGACGGTGTCAAAGTAAGGGGGCCCTACTGAAATTTTCCCCATGCCCAGCGCATCCAGCAGCAACGGATAAAGCGTTCCCAGCAGGACAGCGGCGGCTGCCACGACCAGCATGACGTTGTTACCCAGCAAGGCGGCTTCTTTGGAGAAGATGGCAAATCTTGATCCCAATCCCACTTTGGGCGCACGCCAAGCGTAAAGCGTCAAGGAAGTACCCACCACAACGGTGAGAAACACAAGAATGAAAAGACCCCGACGTGGGTCAGTGGCGAACGCGTGGACCGACGACAACACGCCGGAACGCACCAGGAAAGTACCCAGCAAAGACAAAGAGAACGCCAAGATGGCCAACAGCACCGTCCATGACTTGAAACCGCCGCGTTTTTCGGTCACTGCCAGCGAATGAATCAGCGCTGTTCCCACCAACCAAGGCATGAACGAAGCATTTTCAACCGGGTCCCAGAACCACCAACCGCCCCAGCCCAATTCGTAGTAGGCCCATGAACTGCCCAAAGCAATACCGATGGTCAGGAAGAGCCAAGCCACGGTGGTCCAAGGGCGCGTCCAACGCGCCCATGTAGCATCCAGATTGCCGCCGATCAAAGCTGCAATAGCAAATGCAAAGGCCACCGAGAAACCCACATAGCCCATGTACAAGAGTGGCGGGTGCGTCACCATGCCCATGTCTTGCAACAAAGGGTTCAGATCTCGGCCGTTCGCGGGAACGGGAAACAGACGGTCAAACGGATTGGATGTCAACAGCATGAAGAGCAAAAAGCCCACCGCGATCCAACCCATGACGGCAAGAATGCGCGCCAACACGGGCAATGGCAAATGCTGACTGAAACGGGCCACCGCCACCATCCAGACACACAACATCACCACCCACAACAGAAGGGAGCCCTCGTGTCCACCCCAAACGCCCGCAATGAGGTACTGAAACGGCAGGTCTGTGTTTGAGTTTGACGCAACATAGAGCACCGAAAAGTCATGCTTGACAAAAGAAGTGACAAGACAGCCAAAGGCAATAATGACAAGCACGAACAAGGCATAAGCGGCGGGTCTCGCCAGCAACATCCACTCGGCTTTTCCGCGCTGGGCGCCGACCAAAGGCATGGTACCCAACACCAGCGCCACACCGAGGGCTAGCCACAGCATAAAATGACCAATTTCAGGAATCATTAACGTTTCTCCATCACAACGGTTGCAGCAATTTTTTCATTGGCCTGGCCCGCTTTTTTCAGCGCTTCAGCCGCCTCGGGAGGCATGTAATTTTCGTCGTGCTTGGCCAGCACTTCTTTCGCCTGGAAGACACCATCTTTTAACTGACCCTGAGCGACAACGCCCTTGCCCTCCTTGAACAGGTCAGGCAGGATGCCTTCAAATTTCACAGGCACGTTTTTAGCCGTATCAGTCACCATAAAGCTGACGTTGACACCTTCGCGCTTGACGCTACCAGCCACCACCAAACCACCCAAACGGAAGGTGCGATTGGCCGGTGCCTCTTTGGCCTCAACCTGGGTCGGCGTGTAGAAAAACACCAGATTGCTTTGAAAAGCATTGAGAACCAGGGCAGCTGCCACGCCCACCACTGACAGGACCCCGGCTGCGATAGCCAAGCGTTTATAACGAGGTTTCATAAATAACTCCAATTAACCAGCATCGCGGATTTGCCTGATGGCTCGGTTATGACGACTTTTTGCAAGGATTGGTTCCAACAAAAAAACAAGGGCGCAAAGTCCATACGAACCCCACACATAGAGACCATAGCCACCCATGGCCCAAAACTCACCCCAGCTATTCCAACTCATACAACCGCCTCCGAAGATTTTTGCGCTAACGCTTTGACCCAATCTGTGTCTCGTTCACGCTCAATGACAATGGCGCGGGTTCGGACAAACACCACAGCAAAGGCATAAGCCCAACAAGCCACGGTCATCAGCAGCATGGAGGTGAGCATCGTGCTGGCCATTTTGGGAGCTGCCGTCATGCTGATCGATGCCCCTTGGTGCAGGGTATTCCACCACTTCACCGAAAAATAAATGACAGGCACATTCACAGCGCCGACCAGCGCCAGAAGTGCTCCTGCATGGTCAGCACGGCGGGTGTCATCAATGGACTCAACCAACGCGATGTAACCCAGGTAGAGAAACAACAAGATCAACTCAGACGTTAACCGTGCATCCCAAACCCACCAGGCACCCCAAGTCGGCTTACCCCAAAGCGCCCCGGTCCAGAGTGCCAGCACCGTGAACAGTGCCCCGGTGGGCGCCAACGCCCTGGCCAGCATCGAAGCCATCCGTGCATTGAAAGCCCACCCAATAGCCGCCCAACCCGCCATGGCGAGGTAGAGAATCATCGACATCCAGGCGGTCGGCACGTGAATAAAGATGATTCGATACGAGTCACCCTGGGTGGCATCGGTAGGTGCCACGAAAAAACCATAGTAAATGCCGGCCAGACCCGTCAACACCGCCAACGCATATAGCCACGGAATCAAATACCCCGTGAGCGCATAAAACCGCGATGGTGCGGCAAATGTAAATAACCGTAAATGACTTGTCATAGAAGTTTATTGCTGAATAAGGGCACGTTCAGGCCACGGAAATTCTCAGAGCTGCAGCAGCAGCGGGAGGCGCACCGACCAAAGTCAGCAATAGTAAAGCACCCAGTACGGACAGGTGCCCACTTGGAAAAACCCCTATTTCTACAGAGGAAACAGCACCCGCGCCAAATATAAGTACAGGTATGCACAAAGGTAAAACAATTAACAAAATAAGGGCGCCACCGCTGCGCAAGCCCAGTGTTAACGCCGCCCCGACGCTGCCCAACAAACTCAAAACTGGCGTACCCAACAAGAGCGTCAAAGTCAAAGTAACGATCGCCGTCGAACTCATGTCGAACAACAAACCCAGCAAAGGACCCACCACGACCAATGGCAACCCGGTCAACAACCAATGCACCAAGGCTTTGGCAGCCGCCAGCATCACCATGGAGTGACCCGAGAGCAGCATTTGATCCAGTGACCCATCGCTGTAGTCACTCACATACAAGGTGTTGAGCGCCAGCATAGTCGACAAAAGTGCACAAACCCAAACCACGCCGCCGCCAATCTGGCGCAATGTTTGTAATTCCGGCCCAACGCCCAAGGGGAAAAGGCTCGCCGCAACACCAAAGAAGACCACGGGCAGCCATATATCGACAGGCCGACGCCACGCCAAACGGAAATCGCGGGCTGCCAGCGCCATAAAACCACTGCTCATCATGAAACCATGCCCTTTTGAAAATCAAGCGTCCGGTACTGAGAGCCGTCAAGACTTAAATGCAAATGGCTTGTCAAAAACACACAACCACCGCGCTGAACATGCTCGACCAACAAACGATTTACAACGCTGATACCTTGTGCATCCAATGCATCAAAGGGCTCATCAAGCACCCAAATACTGGGATTACGCTCCAATGCAAGCCGGGCCAATGCAACGCGACGTCGCTGGCCCTGAGACAACGTTCGCACCAGAGCGTTCTTTCGATGAGACATTTGAAGCATCTCAAGCGCATTCAAAACCGACTCATCTGAACTGTCGCGACCATGGAGGCGCGCTAAAAATTTGAGTGACTCGGTGACAGTCAAATCATCCTTCAACCCATTGGTGTGGCCAATATAAACAAGTTTCCCTTGTTCAACTGTCGACTCCTGCGTAGCGCTTCCGCCCCACTTGAGCGTGCCACGATCCGGCGCAGCCAAACCAACAATCAAACGAAGCAAACTGGTCTTGCCTCGACCATTTTGACCTTGAAGCCAAACAATCTGACCCGGGAAAATCTCAAACGACAAGTCGTCAAACAGCCACTCGGAACCTCGACGACAAGCCAATCCACGCGCTTCAAGTACTGGTTTGAGATTGCCCTTGGTAAAAATCGTAACACCTCAAACTAAGAAATAAATAATGTCGAATTATCTCAGATGGCTAGAACGAGACTTGCGCTCTACACAAGCCCCGTCGTCAACAAAGCTTCCGCTAAAATTCAAATTTTTTTTGATTGGCAGCGTACATACCGCTTGTTTCAATGCAAATAACGCTAATTCACTTGATTAATCAAGTGCCAAACAGGTACAGGTAACATAACCTTGATGCATCTCATGATGTATTGATACGTTCTGAAACACTAAAGTTTGATTTCAAGCAATGATCTGTGTTTTAGTGAACTATTGATGTTCTCTCGAACATAAATCGATGCGACTCACGAAGTGACGTTGCGACCCAAAGTCAAAAATAGCCATTACAGCCCATGAACACATTGATGAAAATAACCGTATTTATCGCTAGCTTGGGTGGTGGTTTGTGCGCATAAATTTACGCCTTGAACATGCACTGATCATCTCCCTTTTGATACATGGCTCAATTCTCACGCTTCAGTTTGAACTGCCAGAACTCGATATTTTCAAGGGTCTTTTAGGGGCAGATTCAAAACGAGAGGAGTCTTCCTCCATTTCTGCAGTTTTAACACCCCTCCCAGGTGAAGTTTCGGCTTCAAATCCTGTTCCACCGCCCCCCCCGCTGGAGTCAGACAGCCCAAAAGAAAAGCAAACTGCTGAAACTAATGCAGCACAGAAAAATGCTGCAGCCAATTTCAGCGCCCAGGCATTTAAAGTCGCGCTCATTGCCCCGCAGCCCATCGAGGTATTGCCGGCACCGACGCCGGCAGTTGCTGTTCCCGTTAAACCCAAAGTACCAAAAGTTCGCCCGGCCAAACAGGCCTCGCTCAAACCAGTTGAATTACCTGTTGAGGCACCACCTGAAACCGCAACCCCTGCTCCTACCGCAACACCACCCGTCATAGCGGTGACCGATCCGGTCAAGGAGCCTGAATTCACAGTAGCGCCGATGCTGGCGGCCAGTGCCCCCGTAGCCCTCTTGCCATCTGAGACCGAAAAGCAAGAAGCACAACAACGTGAAAATTTAAAAGTTGAAGCTGCGCGGCTGGAAACTGCCCGCAAAGAAGCTCAGCAATTAGAACTTGCCCGTGCGGAAGCTTTGAAGATCGATGCGGCTAAAGTAGAAAATAATCGACTTGCGGCATTGCAACTTGAAGCCGCCCAGCAAGAAGCAATCCGGCAGGAGACGGCTCGGAAAGAAACACTCAAACAAGAGCTCGCCCACCAAGAAGCCCTGCAGCAAGAAGCGACTCGGCTAGCGGCAGCGCGAACTGAAACCCTTCGCGTTGAAGCGGCAAAACAGGAATCGCTTCGTAAAGAAGCACAACGGCAAGAACTTGCCCGTCAAGAAGCAGTGCAGCAGGAATTGGTACGTCAAGAAGCCACACGACAAGACGCACTTCGCAAAGAAGCTCGACGTCAAGAACTCGAAAAACAAGAAGCGTTAAAGCAAGAAATTGCGAAAAAGGAAGCCATCCGGCGCGAAGCGTTACAGCAAGAAGCTGCATTACAGGCTGCAGCTCAAATGGATGCAGCCAGAAAAGAAGCACTCAAACAGGAAGCTAGCAAACAAGCTGCGGCGCAACAAGAAGCAGCAAGACAAGAGGCGGCTCGTAACGAGGCACAACGCCAAGAGCTTGCTCGCCAGAATGCATTGAAGCAGGAGATTGCCAGCAAGGAAGCAAGTCGCCGCGAAGCTTTGCAGCAAGAAGCATC
>SERZ01000562.1_pt1 | contig 24713 bp, 27 predicted proteins | sample 3171461 | NCBI WGS metagenome assembly SERZ01 (sample SAMN06051861, study PRJNA518727) | freshwater metagenome | biome: subpolar coniferous forest; feature: holomictic lake; material: water; isolation source: holomictic Lake 227, 6 m depth | place: Canada: near Kenora, Ontario | collected... | reverse complement strand
CCATATGACCGGTGCAGGACCAAGCGATCATCATCAGGTTCTCCGACTCATAACTCCGGTCACCGATGCCGCGCGCTAGCGCTAGAGATCGCGAAAATGAATTGATGGCCGCAACAGGCTCAGCGCTGGCGAAATACGCCTCCCCCCGACCATGAAAAGCCTGTACAGCCACCAGATCCGTCAGGCCCAACCGCTCACATATATCCACTGCTTGTTGGTGGTACGAGATCGCCAAATCGTTACGCCCGTTGCTCCAAGCCACCGTCCCCAAGTGGTACAAGGTATCGGCCGCATGCCGCTCATCCCCCATAGCACGCGACACCTTGAGCGCCTCATCCAGACAGACAATGGCCTGCTCGTAGGCATCGGCGCGCCGATAGGCCATACCGAGCAGAGTCAAGACATCTCGCGCATGTGCATGCTCGCCCACGGCGCGCGCCGCAACGATCACTTTTTGAAAGTCTGCCACCGCTCCGTCGATCTGCCCGGCCTGCGCACGCGCCACGCCGCGCTGCTCGTACACAGCAAGTTGCTGCGCTGGTGTTGCCACGTCCGGATGGGCTTGCAACAAAGCCACGGCGCGATCAAACCACTGCAGCGACTCTCGCATGGCAAACAGCTTCTGGGAGTGCTCGGCGGCCAGGCCCAGGTAATGCACGGCCTTGGACCACATGTGCCCGCGCTCATAGTGCTCGGCCAAGTGGGCATCGCGCTCATGCACACTGCGGGTCGGCTGCTGCTCCAAAAACTCTGCCACGGCGCGGTGCAGCAACACGCGGCGGGCCTTGCCGATATCGCGGTAAACCACTTCGCGCACCTTGTCGTGACTGAAATCATAGAAACCCCACTCGGAGTCTTCGCGTAAAAGCCGACGCTTCACCAGAGATTCCATGGTGTGCAGGAAAGTCTCCTCGGTCGAATGGGTCAGCGCCAGCAAGGTCTCGAAGTCGAAACGACGCCCGAGCACGGCTGCCAAATCAAGCAGCGGCCGATCCGCAGAGGGCACGCGGGCCAGACGCACGCGCACCGAGTCACGCAAGGCAGTGGGTAGCGACAGGCTTGCCGCATCGCCAAGCGCGCCATTGTCTTCGCTCAGTGAATGCATGATCGACCAGAGAAAAAAGGGATTGCCCTCAGATTCACCGTGAAGCCGGTCCGCGAAATGAGGCGCACTGAGTATCGGGTCATTCAACTTGACAAGCAGTTCTTTGGTGTCCTCCGGCCCGAGCGGCGCCAGCGCCATTGACTGCGTGTGCGATTCACGGCGCAGGCTCTCCAGCAAGCTGATCAGACCTTGGTTGTTGTCCAGTTCTTCGCCCCGGTACGCCCAGACCAATAGAACCGGTTTATTCGCAATCTGGCGCGCCAAAAAATGCAGGAATTGCAGGCTGGCGTCGTCGGCCCATTGAATGTCGTCGATCATGACCACCAACGGTCGGCCTTGCGCCAGCGCGTCAAAGAGCTGCACCAGCGCCTGAAACAAACGCGCCTGGCGCGCTTCGGGATAGTCCGCCGACAGGCGCGGCAGGTCAAGCAGGCGCTCGGTCATGGCCGGCACCAGTGCGGCGATCTCAGCCTGCAGCGTCGGGGTAATCTGGCGTAATCGCGCCTCGGGGGCGGTGCGGCACGCCTGAGTGGCAAGGTCAATGACCGGTTGATAGGCGATGGCACGCTCTATTTCGTAGCAATTCGTGACCAGCATGGGCATAGCCCGTTGCTGCACATAAGCCGCCACCTCGCTCATGAGTCGGCTCTTGCCGATGCCCGCTTCACCTTCAATCAGCACGACTTGACCGCAGCCAGTCGTCTGCCTGGCAATCAGGCCTAAAAACTGACCATACTCTTTGTGCCGCCCCACAAAGGGGGTCTTGTGATCGTCTGCAGGTTCCAGCACATTGCGGGCAGGAGCCGTCATGGCCCCGATGGGCACCTCAGCCAATGGCAAGCTTTCGGACGTTTGCAGGTAACGTGCAGCTTGCAGAAATGCTGCCCGATCGTGTGCGGGAATAGCGAGATGCTCGGCCAGGCGTTGCGCCAGTCCCCGCGACGGTCGGCGCTCCTGGGCTTCAATTTTTTTGATGGCAGCCTGCGAACAACTGACTTTTTGTGCCAGCGCGTCCTGCGTCAGGTCAAGCGCCTTGCGCCGCCGTCGCAGCCAGTATCCGAAAGAGTTGTCCTGCTCATTCATCTGCGGCCCTTGTCCTTGTTGCCCGGATCGAGGAATTATGTCCCGGCTCCCCGCATTTGTCCCCCTTTTTGTCTACTTCCTGGAGACCCGGTGTCGATGCCAAAGGTGTGCAATACCACTGCGAGTTTGGAATGCAAAAGCATTGATCACGCAGCGACCTTCAACCCAACAGGAGAATCAACTATGCGAATCGCCAAAGATAACGTGGACATCAAGATGGAAATCCCCGGCGCCGTGATCCGTCAGCGAACAGATTTTGGCGATGCAACCGGATTGGGCAAGATCAGCGGCGAGTACTTCAGTCTTTCGGCCGGCGTCGATACCACCCCACTGTTTCAGGGGCTAGAAGGCAATTTATGCCAGTGCCCACACTGGGGCTTTGTTGTACGCGGCCAACTCACCACGACCGACGCGCAAGGCGAGCAAGAGACCGTCAAAGCGAATGATCTGTTTTACTGGCCCCCTGGGCACAATGTCAAAGTTGAGGCAGACGCGGACATTGTCATGTTCAGCCCTCAGCATGAGCACAGCCATGTGATCAACCACATGATTGGCAAGGTCAGAGGCTAAGCGGCCTGCTCTGTTCTGCGCATAGTTACGACCGTCTCACTCATCGCCTCGCGGTCCAGCCACGCGCACCTGGCACAACAGTTCTTCTGCTTGCAATTCGTTATCGGCAAACATGACTTTGACTTTTCCTGTCACGGCGGAACCCTCTTCGGCGCGCAGCGCTTTGGCCCAGGTCGAGGCGTCGTTGAAGGCGTCAAACTCAGCCAGTTTGTCCAGTTGCGAAAAGGGTTTGACCCGGTAGATGTAGTAAGGCATGGTGCCGTCTTTCAAATGTAGTGTTTAGAGGCACGGCGTCGCCCGGGCAACGCTTTTTGAATGATCACGCCGCGCACGCTGGCCAGGTCAGCCAGCGGCGCATCGGGAAAAGCCGGGTTGAGCGCGTGCAAGCGCCAGGCGTCGCCCGCGCGCAGCAACTGCCGAAAGGTCCATTCATCGTTCAGCCAGGCCAGCACATAGGAGCCGTCGGTAGCCAGTCCTTCGGGCTCGATGATGATGATTTCACCTTCGCTGAATTCTGGCGTCATGCTGTGGCCCAGCACCATCAGCGCAAACGATTCGCCGCCCGCGCAGTCGGGCAAGCTGGCATCGGCGGCGTCCATGGAGGCTTTCGCATAGATGGCGCTGGAGGGTTCTGAAGCGGTGGTGTATGTCTGCATATTGATCTCCGTAAATGGCGCTCAACCTAGAGCACCAGGGACACTATTTGCGCCTCGGCAATGCCTGCAGCACGCAGCTCATCGTGCAATGTTCTGATAAATTCCTCTGGCCCGGCCAGGTAGAAGTCGCAGTCAATGTCAAACAAGTCAGCGCGCATGGCCAGTGCGATCTGGTGCGCGCCCCGGGTAACGTCAGAGTCTGTCTCCAGCTCGTATTCAAACTGGTCCAGCGCCTCGGACCAGGCGCGGCACTGGTTCTCCTGAAAGTGACCATCGCTTTTGGTGGCCAGCCAAAACAGCGAGAGCGAGGGCGAGGCGTCCAGCGACAAGGCATGTTCAATCAAACTCTTGATGGGCGCGAAGCCTCCATCGCAGGCAGCAAACACCAGGGGCCGGTGGCCGTCGGCCAGCACAAAATCGCCCGCGGGCCCCAGCACCGTCACGGCCGCGCCGGTTTTGATGTCGCCGGCAAACAGATGCCTGGACAGCGCATCCGCTTCATCGCGGGCTATGAAAAAGAGCAGGTTGCGGTCATCGCAGGGGCAACTGGCGATGGGGTAGGTGCTGTGCATGTCGCCCACACCCGGCAAGGTCCAGCCCAGCGACACCGATTGCCCCGCCAAAAAGCGCAGCCGGTGCGTGCGCGGGGTTTGCAGGTGCAGCAGCCAGGTGTTGGGTGCCAGTTCCTTGATGGCACGCACCTGGGCCACGATCTGCTGCTCGGGAATATCCTGCGGGCCAGTGGCTTCGAGCATCTCCAGGGTGAGCTCGCTGCTGGCCGCCGTGTGGCAGCACATCAGGGTGTAGCCCTGCGCCTTTTCGGCTTCTGACAATTGGTAGTCAAAGTGCTGGGTTTTCACCACGCCCCCGGAGATCACCCGCACCTTGCACATACCGCAACTGCCGTTGCCGCAGCCGTAGTTCAGCTTGAGGCCGGAATGCAGCCCCGACTGCAGCAGGTTGGCATGGCCTTCGACCGCAAACTCGTGCCCACTGGGGCGCACCGTCACCTGAGCCGTCATGACTTTGAGCATATCGTCCATCACTTCCAGTAAACCGACCGACTCCGTGGCCAATGCCTGCGCCAGACCCTGCGTGACCTGCTGCTCCAGCGCCTGCCAGTCAGCATCGCCCGGGTGAGCTACGACGCTTTCACGGGTGCTCTTTTGCAACGCAATCACCAGACCGTGGTAGCGCTGCAAATGGCGCCGCACATCGGCCAGCTCCTGGCTTTGTGCGAATAGTCGTTGTGCCAGCACCTCCTGGCTCGGCAGCAAACGCTCGCGCACCCTTTTGCCAAAGGCATCATCCCGAATTTGCTGCACCCGCTCCAGCAAGCCCGACTCTTCCAACTGGGCATCGGGGTAGAGCCGCAACAGGGCTTCGGTGGCAACCAGGCCTTCGTTGAGGATCAGCGCACCGTCGCGCACCTGCTGCTGCAACACCCCACGCGCCACCCCCAGCAACTGGGCCGCACGCCAAACGGTAACTTGATGCGTCATGGTTTTTAATTACTATTAAATTAATAGCTACTTACGCAGACAGAACGGGGGCTAGAGGCCGATTTGTTATAAATTTCAGGCAAGGTTAGGCGATCCAGGTAACGGGCGCGGTAAAGCAGTCGGGGTTGCGCAGGGTCGTCGACAAAGCCGGCGCGGTCATGCAGCACGTTGTTGCACACCAAGCCCATGCCGGGTTGCAGCGTCAGGCGAAACACATGCGGCCCGTCGCTGGCCAGCAACTTCTCCAAAAATGCCACGGCAGCAAGCGTGGTGGCATCGTCCTTCCACAGCACGCTGCGAGTGCGGGCGGTGTAGCGCATGTGCAGCGCACCGCTTTCAGGGTCGACCGAGAACACCGGCCCTGACTGTTCGGCCCGCGCCACGCCGTCTTCATCCAGCCGCTCTGGGATGGTCATGGCGTCGGGCGCCATCAACGCTCGCACCCATTCGGGGTTGGCTTCACGCAGGGCGATGTAGGCCATCTCGTGGTCCATCAAGGCGGTTTCGCCACCCTCACTGGCGCAGCGCACGCAATGCAACACCATCGCCCGAATGTGCCGCGAGGACGGGTGGTAGTAGCCATCGGTGTGCCACTTGATAGCCCGGTTGGTATAGGGAATAAAGGCACCACGGTCGCCGGGCTTGGCCGCCACGGCAATCTGCGAAATCCCGTCTTCATCGGCCAACCAGTTGCCATCGAGGCGGTGCAAGCCCAGTTGCTGCGCCAGCAGGCGCGGAATGTTTTTGTCTTCAGCGCACAGCGGGCTGAGGTAGATCGCCATGTTGGCGGTGGCGCAGCGCTGCAGCAAAGCGTCCGACTCGGCCGCGCTCAGGGTGCGCGGATCGACCACGTCGACGATCAGATCGCTGGCTTGCCGGGGATGGCTGGCCCGCTTGGCATCACGCCAGTGCGCGTAGGCGGCAGAGTTCTCGAGATCGAACGGTGAGTGGTTCATGGGGGTGTTCCTCAATCAGCGGTGGTGGCGATGCGTGATTTACGCGGCGCACGGGGTTCGGTGGACAGGACGCCCAGCATCGCCCGCTGCAGCATCTCGACGGCTTGTGGCACTTCGGCGGCCATGATCTGATCGACCACCCAGCGCTGGTCTTTTTGCGGCATGAGGGCCTCGATGCGGTGGCCCAGATAGCGCACAAAAGCAAAGTCTGGCCCCGCTGCGTCATAGCCAAACTCAGCGTAGTGGTCGGCCAACTCGTTGAACAGGTCAATGAATTCATCAAAGTGGCTAGGCTGCCCAGACGGTGGCACGCCCAGCAGGGTGTCCTCGTTTTCCTGCAGCACCTCGCCCACACGGACCACCAGTGCGGTGATGAACTCGGCGCGCCCCTCGGGGCCCATGCGCTCAAAAGCCATGCGGTCCAGCACCTGCGTCAAAAACACCAGCACCTCCCGCGTAAAGGCAAAGTACTGAGGCCCAATTTCGATGTCGAAATGGGCCGAGCGCATTTGCTTGAGCGTGTTTTGCGCCACGCGCCAGGCAATAAAAGCCATCGCACTGGCGGTTTGCTGCGGCGTCTTGGCGCTACCCGCCTGAAACCACTGGCTTTTGATCCGGATGTTGGCCACGGTCAATAACCACCCTTGCCCAGTGGCTGCGGCAAGCCGGCCACTTTGGGGCCTTGCTTGGCCGGGCCAACCGGGAACAGGTCGTACAGGTATTTGCTGTCCGCGCCGGGATGAATTTCAGAAAACCCTTTGAGCATGTTGCGGAAATTGGGCGTTGCGCCCTCTTCGCGGTACTGCTCGCGCAGGTAGTTCACCACTTCCCAATGGGCCTCGGTGAGTTCGATATTTTCTGCAGCGGCGATGACGCGCACGGCTTCGTCGTCGTACACCGGCTCCAGCAGGTAGCCCAGGTCGTCTGCTTCGTATTCGACACCATTGATGAGGTAAGCCATATTCAGAACTCCTTTATAAAAAATTAAACCGCGGCCGCTGACTTGTGCGGTACAAATATTCCACAACCCAGCAGGCGACTGGCGCCGAGTCCGCGCTGCTGCAAGCGCATCGATTGATCTGGCTTCAGGGCGTGCAGCATCAGGCTGAAAGTAGTAACCACTTGGCCCGCGACCTGCATGCTGTGGCGCTTGCCGCAGACCCGCTCGCCCCCCACGCCCAACACCGCCAACTCTTGCTCTACCGAGGCCATCAAGGTCACTTCGTCGGCACTCTCGGCAGCCACTTTGTAGGCATACAAGGTGGCGTGCGGTTGTAGTTCGCGTCGGTGCGCCGACCCCAGGTGCAGCGGGTGGCCATCCACCACCAGGTCAAGCCCCGCCAAAGCCAGCAGCGCGTCAGCGCGTGGCGAGTCCACCCGCACCAGCAGGTTGGACCGTTTGGACAACAAGGCCAACGCGTCAAGGCCTGGCACCAGTTTGATGGGGTGAATGGCGGCCTGTGCGTCGGTGGCCAGCCAGGGCCAGTGCGCGCACAAGGCCTGCTTAAGGGCCTGCGCATGGTCGCGTGGCAAGGCGTGACCGGTGATCGGGAAAACCACGTCCGCCACTGAGTTGTCCAATGCCAGCGCCAGGTTCATGTTGGCTCCTGCACCGGCGTCTGAGCGTCAGGTTGAGCTTCAGAGGGGGGTTGGGTTTGCGCCCAGCGCAGCAAAGCCTCGCCCCACAAGCGTGCCGACTGGGGGTCCATCTCGAACACCGTAAAGCGGCTTTTCTCGCGGATGCGCGTGCGCAGCAGGCTCATGCCGCCACTGTCGTAGTCCAGTTGCTGCAATTCGATCACCTGTCCGCCCAGCGGGATGGTGAATTTTTCAAGCGGTGTAAGGGTGGTCATAGGGTTTGCCGTGTTAGCTGCTATTGGGCGCAATGTCGCCCCCTGTCGTCTATCACCGGGAGGGGTGGGCTTATATAGCCCTAATGGGTAGCACGCCATAAGCAACGAGGGTGATAGCGCGCAGGGGCCCTCGGCCCGTAATATTTACCCCAGAGTTGAGACCAGCGACCGCCCTCAGAGGCAAACCCTCGACAAGCCCCGTTTGACAGTTCAGCCCAACCCGCACGCACCCTGACAGGAGACACATGATGAGCAAGAAACAACACGACACCCCCATGCTCGACCAGCTCGAAGCTGGCCCGTGGCCCAGTTTTGTCACCGGGCTCAAACGCCTGGCCAAAGACAGCGACTACATGACCGACCTGATGGGTCAGTTGGAGCACTCCTACAAAACCCGCAAGGGCTACTGGAAGGGCGGCACCGTGGGCGTGTTTGGCTACGGCGGCGGCGTGATTCCCCGCTTCTCCGAAGTGGCCGACATGTTTCCGGCCTCCAAAGAGTTCCACACTTTGCGCATTCAACCCCCGGCGGGCATGCACTACAACACCGATGTGCTGCGCAAAATGTGCGACATCTGGGAAGAGCACGGCTCCGGCCTGATTGCATTCCACGGCCAGTCGGGCGACATCATGTTTCAGGGCGCCAGCACCGCCAACGTGCAAGGCGCCTTTGACGAACTGAACGAGTTGGGCTTTGACCTCGGTGGCGCAGGCCCGGCGGTGCGTACCAGCATGTCATGTGTCGGTGCCGCACGCTGCGAACAATCGTGTTTTGACGAAGGCCGGGCGCACCGCCAGGTCATCAACACTTTCCTGGACGACATGCACCGCCCGGCGTTGCCGTACAAGTTCAAGTTCAAGTTCTCGGGTTGCCCCAACGACTGCATGAACTCCATCCAGCGCGCCGACATGGCCGTGATTGGTACCTGGCGCGACAACATGCGCACCGACGAGCCGCTGGCACGCAAGTGGTTCGCCAAACATGGTTTGACCGAACTGGTGAACGACGTCGTCACCCGCTGCCCGACCAAGGCCATCATGCTGAAGGAAACGAAAGACGTTTCCAAGGGCGACAAGATCACCAGCGTGGCAATCAACGATACCCAGTCGCTCGAGATTGACAATTCCAACTGCGTGCGCTGCATGCATTGCATCAACGTCATGACCGGCGCCCTGGCCACCGGTACCGACAAAGGCGTCACGATTCTGATGGGCGGCAAGCGCACGCTCAAGATCGGCGACCTGATGGGCACGGTCGTCACCCCGTTCATGCCGATGAAAACCGACGAGGACTACCAGGCACTGGTGGAACTGGCGCAGAAATCGATCGACTTCTTTGCCGAAAACGCGCTGGAGCACGAGCGAACCGGCGAAATGATCGAGCGCATTGGCCTGGTCAACTTCCTAGAAGGCATTGGCCTGGAGATTGACGCCAACATGGTGTCGACACCGCGCACCAACCCCTACGTCCGCACCGATGGCTGGGACGACGAAGTCGCCAAGATCAACGCCCGCAAAGCGGCCTGAAAACCAAATACCAAGGAAGACCACCATGGCAACTATGCGTTCCCCCATTGAAAGCGGCGTACCTGACAACAAGCAGTTCCTGCATCCCCAGATGCTCAAGAACTACGGCAACTGGAAATACCACGACCGGCCACGCCCCGGTGTGCTGCACCACGTGTCACACACCGGCGACGAAATCTGGACCGTGCGTGCCGGCACGCAGCGCCAGATGGACCTCTTCACCATCCGCAAGCTGTGCGACATTGCCGACACCTATGCCGAAGGGCATGTGCGCTTCACCATTCGCTCCAACATCGAGTTCATGGTGTCGGACCCGCTCAAGGTAGACCCGCTGATTGAGTCCCTGACCCAAAGCGGCTTCCCCGTAGGCGGTACCGGCAACTCGGTGTCGGCCATTGCGCACACCCAGGGCTGGCTGCACTGCGACATTCCGGGCACCGATGCCTCGGGCGCTGTCAAGGCCTTGATGGATGACCTGCATGCCGAGTTCATCCAGGAAGAAATGCCGAACCGGGTGCACCTGTCCACCTCCTGCTGCGAGATCAATTGCGGCGGCCAGGCAGACATCGCCATCATCATCCAGCACACCAAGCCGCCCAAGATCAACCACGATCTGGTGGCCAACATGTGCGAGCGCCCGACCGTGGTGGCGCGTTGCCCGGTGGCCGCCATCCGGCCTGCCATGGTCAATGGCAAACCGTCGCTGGAAATTGACGAGGCCAAGTGCATGTGCTGCGGCGCCTGCTACCCACCCTGCCCACCGATGCAGATCAATGACCCCGAACACAGCAAGCTGGCGATCTGGGTCGGCGGCAAGAACTCCAATGCCCGTGGCAAACCTACCTTCATGAAGATGGTGGCGTCCGGCCTGCCCAACAACCCACCACGCTGGCCCGAAGTGTCGGCCATGGTCAAGAAGATTTTGTACACCTACAAGGAAGACGCCCGCTCCTGGGAGCGGGTGGCCGACTGGATCGAGCGCATCGGCTGGCCTGCCTTCTTTGAGAAGTGCGACCTGCCCTTCACCAAGTACCTGATTGACGACTGGCGCGGCTCGCGCTCCAGCCTCAATGCGTCGACCCACATCCGGTTCTGACCCCAACTGACTAGAGAAAAAAATATGAAATTCGGATTACTTGTCAGTGAAGGTCCCTACACGCACCAGGCGTCAGACACCGCCTACCAGTTCGTGGTGGCGGCCCTGGCCAAAGGCCATGAGATCCAGCGCGTGTTTTTTTACCACGATGGCGTTAACAACGCGACCCGGCTCACCGAGCCGCCGCAAGACGACCGCCATGTGGTGAACCGCTGGTCGGCGCTGGCCGCCAGCAACAAGGTGGACCTGGTGGTGTGCGTGGCGGCGGCGCTGCGCCGCGGCATCAAGGAAGAAGTACTGGCCCCCGGGTTTCGCATCTCGGGCTTGGGCCAACTGGTGGACAGCGGGATCAAGGCCGACCGCCTGGTCACGTTTGGCGATTAATCGACGATACAAGAGACACCTGACATGAGCGAACAACCAACACCCCAAGCCAGCGGCCCCAAAGTGAAGAAATTCATGTTTGTGAACCGCAAGGCACCCTACGGCACCATTTACGCACTGGAAAGCCTGGAGGTGGTCCTGATCACCGCCACCTTCGACCAGGACGTGAGCCTGGTCTTTATTGACGACGGCGTTTACGAGTTGGTCAAGGGCCAGCAGACCAAGGGCATTGGCATCAAAAACTTCTCGCCCAGCTACCGCGCACTGGAAGGCTACGACGTCGAAAAACTCTTTGTCGACCAGGACTCACTGGACCAGCGCGGCCTGACCGAGGCCGACCTGCTCGTGCCCGTAGAGGTGCTTGACGCCCAGCAAATGGGGCAACTCATGGCGCAACAGGACGTGATCCTGAGCTTCTGACACCAAGGAAACCACTATGTTGCACATCGTCAATAAATCACCTTTTCAAACCAGCACGCTCGACACCTGTCTGCGCATGGCGCAACCGGGTCACGCCCTGCTGCTGATCGAAGACGGCATTTATGCCGCCACTGTGGGCAGCGCCATGGAAGCCAAATTGCGCGCCGCCTGCGCCACCCTCAAGGTCTATGCCTTGCAGCCCGACATGGATGCCCGCGGCGTCACGGGCAAGCTGATCGACGGCATCACGCTGGTCGACTACCCCGGTTTTGTCGACCTGACGGTGGAACACACCACCTCGAATTCCTGGCTGTAAAGCCCCCATTTTTTACCCCCTCATATATTTGGAGAACAACATGAGCTTTGAAATCAACGGTGTTAACTACGAAACCGACGAAGAAGGTTTTCTTTTGAACCTGGCCGAGTGGACCACTGAGGCTGCCGTGCACCTGGCCGAAGAAGAAAAAGTACCCCTCACCGACAACCACTGGGAAGTCATCAACTTTCTGCGCGAGTACTACAACGAGTACCAGATTGCACCGGCAGTGCGCGTGCTGACCAAGGCCATCGGCAAGAAGTTCGGCGAGGAAAAAGGCAATAGCAAATACCTCTACGACTTGTTCCCCTACGGCCCCGCCAAGCAGGCGTGCAAGATCGCCGGCCTGCCCAAGCCAACCGGCTGTATCTAACAATTACCGGGCCGGGACATGTCACTGCTCACCATCTTCTACTCGGTTCTTTTTTACGTCGCCACGGCGGTGTTCGTCATCGGACTGACGCGTAAGATTCGCAGCTATGCCAAAACCCCGGCGCCGTTAAAAATCCCCACCACCCCGGCCCCTACCACGATGGGCGGCGTGCGCTTGCGCATGGCCCGCGAGGTGGTGCTTTTCGAGAGCCTGTTCAAGGCCAGCAAATGGACCTGGCTCTTCGGCTGGGCCTTTCATGTCACGCTGCTCCTTGTGGTGCTGCGCCACCTGCGCTACTTTCAGGAACCCGTGTGGTTTCCCATAGTGCTGGTGCAACCTTTTGGCACCTATGCCGGCATCGTCATGGTGGCTGCGCTGGGGGGCTTGTGGGCACGCCGCTGGTGGGTTGACCGCGTGCGCTACATCTCAACCCCTTCAGATCATTTGATGCTGGCCCTGCTCATCGCCATTGGCATGACTGGTTTGGCCATGCGTTTTGTCGCCCACACCGACATCGTGGCCGTGAAGACTTTTATGCTGGGTTTGATGCGGCTCAGCTGGCAGCCACTGCCATCAGACCCGGTGCTGCTGGTGCACCTGGCGCTGGTGGCTTTGCTCATAATCATTTTCCCCATCAGCAAACTGCTGCATGCACCCGGTCTGTTCTTCAGCCCCACCCGCAACCAGGCGGATAACCCGCGCGAGGTGCGGCATATCTCGGCCTGGGCTGCCGCGCTGGACAAACAACCTTAAGCACCCTACACACCATGGCAACAGCAGCTTTCGAAACCCCCAAGCTCAAGAGCTACCCGGTCATTCCGCTGGTGCAGGTCGGGAGCATGTCGCACCTGAAGCCTTTTGTGGCGAGCGGGCCGATTCAAAAAGCGCTCGGTTTCCCCGAAGCGCTGGTGGATGACTGGCAGGAAAAAGCCATCGCCAAAATGGGCGAAATGCTGGGCAAATACCGCTCGCTGCAGGTCTACATGGATGCCTGCGTGCATTGCGGGGCCTGCTCTGACAAATGCCATTATTTTCTGGGCACCGGCGACCCCAAGAACATGCCGGTAGCACGTCAGGATTTGATGCGCAAGGTCTACCGTCGCTACTTCACCTTTGCCGGTAAAAACTTCCCGAAACTCGTTGGTGCGGTCGACCTGACGCGTGAAGTGCTCGACGAGTGGTACAGCTACTTCAACCAGTGTTCCGAATGCCGCCGCTGCTCGGTGTTCTGCCCCTATGGCATTGACACCGCCGAGGTCACCATGGCGGCCCGCGAGATCATGGCCTCGATCGGCATGGGTCAAAAGTATTCCAACGAAATCATTGGCAAGGTGCACCGCATCGGCAACAACCTGGGTATTCCCGGCCCGGCGCTGGTCAACACCCTGGAAGGCCTGGAAGAAGACACCAAGGACGAGACCGGGCTGGACATCAAGTTTCCGCTCGATGTGAAAGGCGCTGAGGTCTTGCTGATCACGCCTTCGGCCGATTTCTTTTCCGAGCCGCACGTGGAAAGCCTGATTGGTTATGCCAAGGTATTTCATGCCGCCGGCATCAGCTGGACGCTGAGTTCTCACGCTTCCGAGGCTGGCAACTTTGGCATGTTCATTGGCAACTACGAACAGATGCGCAATATTTCGCTGCGGGTGCGCGAAGCCGCGATTGAACTGGGCGTGCGGCGCATCGTGGTCGGTGAGTGCGGTCATGCCTGGCGGGTGGCCTACAGTTTCTGGAACACCTTGATCGGCCCCTTTAATTACCTCGATCAACGCTACCCGATCCCGCAGCACATCTGCGAGTTCACCGACGATCTGATTCAACGCAAAGCGATCAGTTTCGACAAGGAAGCCAACGACCACCGCATCATCACCTTTCATGACTCCTGCAACGTGGCCCGGGCCTCGCGCATGGGCAATATGCCAGGCGGGCAGTTCTTAATTCCTCGTCGCATCATCACGTCGGTAGCCAACCATTTTCATGACATGGCACCCGACACCATTCATGAGGGCACCTTCTGTTGTGGTGGCGGCGGCGGTTTGCTGACCGACGACTTGCTGGAGTTGCGCGTCAAAGGGGCAATGCCCCGCATGGAAGCCTTGAAGAATGTGGTGGACGACCACAACGTCAACTTCATGGCCACGATCTGCGCCATTTGCAAAGCGCAATTTACCAAGGTATTGCCCTACTACGGCTTCAACATGAGCATGGTGGGCGGTGTGCATCAACTGGTCAGCAAGGCGATTCGCCTGGGCGACAAATAGCTTACGTCCGCATCCCTCGCTGGCAACCTCATCAATACTAGGAGACTCCAACATGTCCGCACCCTTAGACACCCTTGCCGTCAAGCCCTTAAGCTTTCGCCGCTACAAAGATGGCGAAACCAAGTACAGCACCTGGCAAAAAGAAATCTTTGATGCCGGTCACTCGCACAAGTGCCCGACCTACATTCAGAGCACACCGCCTTGCCAGGGCAGTTGCCCCGCAGGTGAAGACATCCGTGGTTACCTCAATATCGTGCGTGGCATCGAGAAACCGCCGGCCGGCATGGTGTGGCAAGAATATGCCTTTCGCCGCCTGACCGAAGCCAACCCATTTCCCTCGGTCATGGGGCGCGTGTGCCCGGCGCCTTGTGAGTCGGGCTGCAACCGCAACCAACTTGAAGATTTTGTCGGCATCAATTCGGTAGAGCATTTTTTGGGCGACTACGCCATTGCCAACAAGCTGGCCTACCCCAAGCCCACCACCGTGACCGGCAAGACCGTGGCCGTCATCGGCGGCGGCCCCGCCGGCTTGTCGACGGCCTACCAGTTGGCACTCAAGGGCCACGACGTGACATTGTTTGACGAGCGCGCCGAATTGGGCGGCATGATGCGCTACGGCATCCCCGGCTTTAGAACCCCGCGTGATGTGCTGGACGCCGAAATCCAGCGCATTCTGGACCTGGGCGTCAAAACCCGCATGAACTGCCGCATTGGCACCGACATCAGCATGGCGCAAATTCGCGCCGAGTTTGATGCCGTGTTTCTGGGCCTGGGTGCCCAGGCCGGTCGCGCCCTGCCCGTGGCAGGCGCCGACGCCCCCAACTGCGTCACGGCCACCTCATTCCTCAAGGCGTTCAACGACGGTCGCCTGCGCCATGTCGGCAAGCGCGTGGTGGTGGTCGGCGGCGGCGACACGTCAATCGACGTCGCCACGGTGGCACGCCGCCTTGGCCACATTGACAAGGTGCACGAGTCGGACCGCCCGGAGCACGCCATTGCCGGCCATGTGGCACACGATGTGGCAGAGGCTTCGGCCCGCCAAGGCGCTGAAGTGACCTTGACCACCATTTTTGCCATCGACAAAATGCAGGCCACCAAACACGAGGTGGAACACGCCTTGTCGGAAGGAATTTCCATCCGGGGCGGCATGGCTCCGGTCGCGGTGATTCTGGGTGATGATGGTCGTGCCATTGCCCTGCGCATCATGCGCTGCGAGGCCAAAATCGTCGGCGGACGCCTGGAGATCAAAAACATCGAAGGCACCGAGGAAGACATCCCGGCTGACCTGATCGTCTCAGCCATTGGCCAGGCAGTGGATTTCACCGGGCTGGAAGAATTCAACAATGGCAAAGGCGCCATCAACAACGACAAGAACTACCAGGTGCAAGGGCAGCCCGGCTTCTTTGTTGGCGGCGACGTGGTGCGACCCCATTTGTTGACCACCGCGATTGGCCACGGCGCCATTGCCGCCGATGGCATTGACCGATTCCTGCACAGCGAAGCGCTGGAGAAACGTCCCAAGATCGATGTTCATGCCTTCGATATGAAACGCAAGATGCTGGAAAAAGGCCTGGCCTTCAGTGAAGTGCACGAGCCCATTCGCGGCACCGACAAGAGCACGGCCGCGATCCACAACTTTGACAACCGCTCGGACCGCTATGTGATCTCGCACAAGGAATTGTTCCTCGGTCACTTTCCGTTTGTGGCGCGCAACCGGCGCGGCATTGTGTCGCTCACGGCCGAGCAGGCGCTGGACAATTTCGAGGAACGCCTGCAACCGTTGCTGCAAGCGCAAGCTATCGCCGAAGCCAAGCGCTGCATGAGTTGCGGCCAGTGTTTTGAGTGCGACAACTGCGTGGTGTATTGCCCGCAGGTGGCGGTATTTAAAGTGCCCAAGGCCAAAGCCACCATCGGGCGCTATGTAGACACTGATTACGCCAAGTGCATTGGCTGTCATATCTGTGCTGATGTATGCCCCACTGGCTACATCCAGATGGGTCTGGGAGACTAGTCTGATGCGACGGTTTTCTGCCATGACATTCGCTACGGTCCGCCAGGTTATCGGCATGGGCTTGCTGCTGGCGCTCAGTCTTACAGCGGTGGCTGACAGCACCCCCGCACCCGCTGCGGCGGGGCGAGTGCCACAACCGGTGATCGAGACGGCCCGGGGTGGCACCTGTGTGGAAGACCCGGCCTTCATGCGGCGCAACCACATGAAACTGCTCAGGCACCAGCGCGACGCGACGGTGCATACGGGCGTACGCAATGCGCCTTACGCGCTGAAAGACTGCATCGCCTGCCACGCCAGTAAAACGACCAACAGTGTGACCGCTTCAGAAACCAATTTTTGTACGAGCTGTCATTCCTATGCAGCGGTCAGCATCGACTGCTTTGAGTGCCATTCCAACAAGCCACAGGTCAAGCCATGAGCGATCCCAAACCCCTTGATTCTCAAAAAGAGTCGGCCCGCGTTGCAGCCAGGCGCGGTTTTCTGGGTGTCGCCGCAGCCGGATTGGTCGGCGTCATGCTGGCGCCCGGTATACGGCTGATCGAAATCGCCCAGGCAGCAACCATCGACAAGTCCACACCTGGTGCCAACCCGAAAGTGCGCTGGGGTATGTTGATCGACACGACCAAATGCACCCCGGGTTGCACCGATTGTGTCAAAGCCTGCAACACTGAAAATGGCTTGTCGGGCGGCACCAAGAGCACGGATACCCAGTGGATTCGCAAGATCGAAATCAAGGAAATACACACCGGCAAAATCCAATCGCTGCCGGTGATGTGCCAGCACTGCGCGGAGCCTCCGTGCGTTGACGTGTGTCCCACGGGGGCTTCCTTCAAACGGGTCGACGGCATCGTGCTGGTGGACAAACACCTGTGCATTGGCTGCCGTTATTGCATGATGGCTTGCCCTTACAAGGCGCGCTCCTTTGTGCATGAACCCATTGACAACCAAAAACCCGACGCACCACGCGGCAAGGGTACCGTCGAATCTTGCACCTTGTGCGTCCACAAAGTGGACCGGGGCGAGTCGCCGGCCTGCGTCAGCGCTTGCTCAGCCGCAGGTCACGGCGCCATGGAATTTGGCGACCTGAACGACTACAACAGCGCGATTTCCAAGCGTATTCGTGACATCCAGTCCACCCAACTGCGTGCTGATCTCAAGGTAGATCCCAGCATTCGTTACCACGGGATATAGAGCATGAAATCTCCTACAGAGACACGAAATTTCTGGCTGCTTGCCCTGTTGGGCGGCCTTGTCAGCGCCATAGGACTGGGTGCAGCACACTATATGGAATTGCATGGACACGTGGTGACCGGCATGAACAACCAGGTGGTGTGGGGGATACCCCATGTATTTGCCATCTTCATGATCGTGGCGGCCTCCGGTGTTCTCAATGTGGCGTCCATCGGCTCGGTGTTTGGCCAAACAGACTACAAGCCGCGTGCGCCTTTGTCGGGACTGTTGAGCATCGCCTTGCTCATGGGCGGCCTGATGGTACTGATGCTTGATCTGGGGCGCCCGGACCGGGTGATTGTGGCGGCAACCAATTTCAACCCCACATCGGTGTTCGCATGGAACGTGGTGTTGTACTCGGGCATGGTGGGCATTGTTGCCGTGTATCTTTTTACGATGCTTGAGCGACGCTTCAACCACTTTTCCAAGACGGTTGGACTGGCGGCGCTGGTGTGGCGTTTTATCCTGACCACCGGCACCGGGTCCATCTTTGCCTTCCTGGTGGCACGCCAGGCTTACCAGTCTGCCTTATTGGCACCCCTCTTCATTGTTCTCTCATTCGGTTGGGGCTTGGCGGTATTTTTACTGACGCAGTCTTCCATGTTTGCCTGGACCAACCGTCATTTGACACCTCACATTGAACGCCGTATGGCGCGCCTGCTGGGTGTTTTCATTGCTGCGGCGCTGTATCTTGTTGCGGTCTATCACCTGACCAATTTGTACTATGCCCGACAAGTCGGGTTTGAAACCTTCATTTTGCTGAATGGTGGCATTTTCCCGCTGCTGTTTTGGCTGGGCTATGTCATTTTTGGGACAGTGATCCCCTTGGTATTGCTGTTTCATCCGGCCCTCATCGGGGAGCGATCAACCGCATTTGCATCGGTGCTGGTGATTGGTGGCGCACTGTGTTGGCTGTTCGTCTTCATCATAGGAGGCCAGTCTTTCCCCCTTGAGATATTCCCGGGCTACGTGGCCACCAGCACCTTTGCTGACGGCCAGATTGCGCACTATGCACCCTCACTGCCGGAGTTGTTACTGGGTGTGGGTGGTATCGGCGTTGCGTTCCTGCTCACCATTATTGGCATCCGTGTCTTGAACTACATGCCCCCTGATGACTATATTGTTCACAAATCCTGATCATGAACAAATTGCTGATTTCTGCTGCCCACAAATCCTCCGGTAAGACGACAGTCACCGTCGGCTTGTGCGCCGCATTGACGGCGCAAGGCTTGAGGGTTCAGCCCTTTAAAAAAGGGCCTGACTATATTGACCCGATGTGGCTGGGCCAGGCCAGCGGACGCGCCTGTTTCAACCTCGATCCTTACCTGATGACGCCTGAGCAGATCAACGACTGCTTCACGCGCCACTCGGTTGGCGCTGACATCAGCATCGTGGAAGGCAACAAGGGGCTCTACGACGGCCTGGCACTCGACGGCAGCAACAGCAATGCAGCACTGGCGCATTTACTCGAACTCCCGGTGGTGCTGGTGCTGGACGCCCGTGGCATGACGCGTGGCATTGCGCCGTTGATCCTGGGTTACCAGGCGTTTGATGCGCGAATCCGCATCGCTGGCGTCATCCTGAACCAGTTGGGCGGTGCCCGCCACGAATCAAAATTGCGCGCTGTCATTGAGCACTACACCGATGTGCAGGTGTTGGGCGCCATCGCCCACGACCCGCGACTGGCCGTGGTGGAGCGCCATTTGGGGCTGATGCCCAACCATGAGCTCGACGACGCTGCCCAGCGCGTGCGCGCCATGGGCGATCTGATTGCATCGCAGGTTGACTTGTCGCGCATCGTGCAGATTGCGCAAATTTCTGCACCACATCCAAAGACCACAACGACCCCTACACCAAGCATTCAAGCACCAGAACTACCCCGCGTTCGCATCGGCTTGGCACGTGACAAGGCGTTTGGCTTTTACTACCCCGACGACCTGCTGGCACTTGAGCAAGCCGGGGCCGAAATCGTTCCGTTTGACACCTTGAATGACCCCTGCCTGCCAGCAATAGACGGCCTGTTTATCGGCGGCGGCTTTCCTGAAATGTTCATGCCCGAGTTACAAGCCAACACCTCGATGCGCAGCAGCATCAAAGCAGCCATCGAAGCCGACCTGCCGGTGTATGCCGAGTGCGGGGGCCTGATGTACCTCGCGCGCAAACTGCGCTGGAAAGACGAAGAATACGACATGGTGGGCGCCCTGCCCGCCGATGTGCTGATGCACGAGCGCCCAGTGGGTCGTGGCTATGTGGCGCTGGAAACCACCGCTGATGCGACCTGGATGTCGTCCGGCCAAGAAAAAAAACAAGTGCTGCGTGGGCATGAGTTTCACTACTCCAGCCTGGAAAATGTGGACCCTGATCTGAAGTTTGCCTACCGTGTGAAACGGGGCCACGGTGTGGACGGCCAGCACGACGGCGTCGTTTACCGCCAGGTGCTTGCCTCCTATGCCCATCTGCGCAGTGGTGCGGGTTCTGATTGGGCGCCGCAGTTTGTGAACTTTGTGCGGGCTCAGTGCAGCGCCAAGCAATCACAAGCTCAACCCAGCGTTAGAACGGTGCAGGTCAACGGCAAACCGATTGCCACCGATACCGAGGGCTACCTGAGAAACATTGACGAGTGGTCTGAAGAATTTGCATTGGCCCAGGCCCAATCCGAGTACCTGGAATTGACCGAAGCGCATTGGCAGGTCATTGCCTATTTACGCGCCTATTTTGAGGAGCACCGGGTGCAAGCCCAAGTGCGCGCCATGATTTGGCATTTCGCCAAAGCGTGGGGACCTGAGCTTGGCAACAACCACCACCTGCATGAGCTTTTTCCTATCGGTGGTCCTCAAAAACAAGGCAACCGCCTGGCGGGTCTATTGAAGACCAAGGGCGAACATTAACCCAACCCCACAGAACACAGGAGCACTTTATGTTTGCATTAACCCCCGCCGCTGCCCGGCAAATTCACGTCACCGCGAACGACTCGGGTGCTCAGGAAATGGCCTTGCGCATCGCCGCCCGGATCGGACCTGACGGCACCATGGAATTCGGCATGGGCTTTGACGACCCCAAAGATGAAGACATGAAGCTCGACCTGGATGGCATCGCTGTCGTCATAGCCGATGACTCGCAGGTGCTACTGGCCGACACCGTGTTGGACTATGTGGAACTCAACCCCGGCGAATTCAACTTTATTTTCATGGATGCCGCCTCATCATCCTGTGCTACCGAGCCTGGGGCCTCTGGCGGTGGCGGCTGTGGCAGCGGAGGCTGCGGTGGTGGCGGCTGCGGCAGCAAAGGGCGGTCCCATTGAAAGCCGATGTGAAACCCCCATTTCCTCGCACCGGCTGCGTCTACCTGGTAGGTGCCGGCCCCGGCGACGCAGAACTCATGACGCTGCGCGCGGTGCGGTTGCTGCGCCAAGCTGATGTGGTGGTGTATGACAACCTGGTGTCGAAGGACGTGCTGGACTTTGTCCCACCCGAGGCCGAGCGAATCTATGCCGGCAAACGCCGCAACGAACACACCCTGCGCCAGGAGCAAATCAACGCCCTGCTCGTCAAACTGGCGCAAGAAGGCAAGCAAGTGGTGCGCCTCAAGGGCGGCGACCCTTTCATCTTCGGGCGGGGTGGCGAAGAACTGCAAACCCTGGCTGCGCACGGCGTGGCCTTTGAGGTGGTGCCGGGCGTGACCGCTGCCTCGGGCGTGTCGAGCTACGCCGGCATTCCCCTCACGCACCGCGATTACGCGCAAAGTTGCCTGTTTGTCACAGGTCACCTGAAAGATGGCACCGCTGACCTGGATTGGCCCAGCCTGGTTCGTCTGCACCAGACGGTGGTGATCTACATGGGCTTGGGGGGCTTGCCCGAGATTTGCCACCAGATGATGGCGCACGGTGCCGACCCAGCTTTGCCCATTGCCGTGGTGCAAGACGGCAGCCTCAGCACCCAGCGCGTCGTGACCGGCACGCTCGCCACGATGCCGGAACGCGTGAAGCAAGCCGGGTTGAAATCACCTTGCTTGACGATCATCGGCGAGGTCGTCAAACTACATGACTCGTTAGCGTGGTTTACCCCGGCCATGGCCGTTACAGCGACCTGAAATCAAGGGGCAACCAGGGAGGAATTCTTCATGGATTTTCTGGAATTTGCCCGCGGCCCAGCGTTGTTTTTTGCACTGGGTGTATTTATTCTTGGCACCCTTTGGCGTCTGCTCGCTGTGCTGCAAAGGCCGCGCATGCGCGATCTTTCACCGCCGCGAGAGGGGGCACCCTCGCCCCTCGCCAATGCCTGGCGAATGATTGTTCGTGGCATGTGGCCGCGTAAGGAATTCGGACAGATAGCACTCGTCACCACCGTCAATGGTTACGTTTTTCATATCGGTCTGGCGCTGGTTTTTTTTGGCTACGCGCCGCACATCGCTTTTATCCGGCGCATCACTGGTTTGTCCTGGCCCGCCTTGCCCGACTTGGTGATGTACCTGGCGGCAGGTGCCACCATCGTCACGCTGTTGCTGGCAATGGGCCTGCGCCTGACCCACCCGGTACGCAAGAAAATTTCGAATACCGATGACCACATCAGCTGGTTGCTCACCTTCCTGCCCATGATCACCGGCATGGCGGTGGTGGGGGAGGCCTCGGCCCTCATCCTGGCACGCAACCACGTGATTTACCCCGGCCCCGTGGCCCTGCACCTCTTTACGCTGGAGTTGCTGCTGGTCTGGTTTCCGTTTGGCAAGTTGATGCATGCCTTTTTATTCGCCTTCTCACGCGGCGCGACCGGCATCCGCCTGGGCCACCGGGGAGTCAAGCTATGACGGCCCTCAACACGCCCAAGCCTACGTTTGACCAGCAAGGCGAGCAAACTGATGAGGTCCGCGTTGATGCCGCCCTGCGCAGTTTTGCCACCGAGTTCGGCCGCACCGCGTCGCTGCACATGGATTCCTGCGTGCACTGCGGCCTGTGTGCCCAGGCTTGCCACTTTCACCTGTCCACGGGCGATGCCAAATACACGCCTATTTACAAACTCGAGCCCTTTCGCCGCGCCTATTTTCGCGAAGCCAGTCCATTTGCGCCTTTGGTGCGCGCCCTTGGTCTGGTCAAGAAACCCAGCATTGCCGACTTGCAAAACTGGCAGGAGTTGCTCTACGACTCCTGCACTATGTGTGGTCGCTGCACCCTGGCCTGCCCCATGGGCATTGACATTGCTGAGCTGGTCAAAGAAGCCCGCCACGGCATGTTCAAGGCTGGACTGGTGCCGGAGCGTTTGGCGCTGATGGACCGCACCGCCCGCCTGTGGGGCAGCACGGCCACACCCGGCGAAGACCTGCCCGACATCCTGGCCGAAGTGGGCCACGAGCATGGCGTCCACATTCCCTGCGATCTGGCGGTAGCCGACATTCTCGTCACGGCCGCCCCCGCCGAATTGGGCGACCACACCAAGGCGCTGGCCGATTGCGCCAAGATTCTCAACCGCATCGGCGCCAAATGGACTATGCACCAGAGCGGCTTTGATGCCGCCAACATCGGCTTCAACAACGGCGATCTGGAACTGCAGGAGCGACTCACGCGCGCGCTCATCGACACCGCCATCAAGATTGGCGCCAAAACCATCCTGCTGCCTGAATGCGGCCATGCTTATGGCGCAGCACGTTGGGAAGCGGCCAAATGGTATGGCGCCGAACTTCCGGTTCGCATCATCCACATGACCGAGTTTTTGGACGAGATCCTGGCCAATGGGCAACTTCGCGTCAAACCCATTGGGGCCACCGCGACTTTTCATGACCCGTGCCAGATCGTACGCCGGGGTGGGCTGGAAGCGGCGGCGCGCCGTGTGCTGGCTGCCCTGGGCTTCGAGTTGATCGAACTCAAGGACCACGGCGTGACCGGGTTTTGCTGTGGCGGCGGTGGCGGCGTGGTGTCCAACGTACGGGCGGCACCCTTGCGTCAAAAAGTATTCGCCATGAAACAGCAGCAAGTAGAAGCCACCGGGGCCAAACACTTTGTGACCAGTTGCGGCCAGTGCCGCATCACGCTGGAAATGGGCGCCAAACAAGCCCACTGGGACCAAGCCACAGAAAGTCTGCTGGAACTGGTGGCAGACAACCTGGCGGATTAGAGCCGCCTCCCGTTCTACGCCACAAAAACCCGCGCCTTGCGCGGCGTCAGCACCAATGTCTCGTTGGTTTTCAGGTCCAACTCGTTGAAGAGTTGCGCCGGAATATGGGCTTCGATGATCTCGCCGCCGCCCGCAGCGATCGCGTCCAGCGGCAGCAGTTCAAGGCGTGCGATGGGCCCCACCACAATGGCACGCGTCAGCTTGGCGACGATGCCGCGCGGCTGGTCGGTTTTATTCAAACCTGGCGTGAAGCGCTGCACCTCTAGATCGTGCGGACGCACATAAGCAAAGGCTTTGGCATCCTGCGCCAAGCTGTGCTCCGGTGTCGCCAGACGCAGACCTTGGTGCTCTTCACCGATGAGCATTTCACCTTCGTGGGCACGGCCATGAAACAGATTCACGTCACCCAAAAAGCCATAGACAAACGGGCTGGCCGGGTGGTCCCAGACGTCTTGTGGTGACCCAATTTGCTCGACCTTGCCGCTGTTCATCAGCACCACGCGGTCGGACACTTCCAGCGCTTCTTCCTGATCGTGGGTCACAAAAATACTGGTGACATGCAAGTCGTCATGCAGACGGCGCAACCAGCGACGCAATTCCTTGCGCACCTTGGCATCAAGCGCCCCAAAAGGCTCATCCAGCAGCAACACCTTGGGCTCGACAGCCAGCGCCCGTGCCAGCGCAATGCGTTGGCGTTGACCCCCGGAGAGTTGCGCCGGGTAGCGGTCCGACAGCCAGTCCAGTTGCACCAGACCCAGCAGTTCATGCACTTTTTGTTTGATCACCGATTCAGACGGGCGCGTGGCGCGTGGCTTCATGCGCAGACCAAAAGCCACGTTGTCAAACACACTCATGTGGCGAAACAAGGCGTAATGCTGGAACACAAAGCCGACGTTGCGTTCACGCACATGGACGTCGGTGGTGTCTTCGCCGCTGAACAGAATGCTGCCGGCGTCCGCAGTTTCCAAACCGGCGATGATGCGCAGCAGGGTTGTTTTGCCGCAGCCGGAAGGTCCTAACAAGGCCACGAGTTCGCCGGAATTAATGTCCAGCGAGACGTCCTTCAGGGCCTGGAACGTACCAAAGTCTTTGCTGATGTTGCGGATTTCTATGCTCATAATTTTCTCAATTAACTTTTGATTTATTCCGCTTCCAGATCGATAGGAGATTAGGCGCAAAGCCGCAGACAGTGCTTTAGCACGGCAAGGCGAAGCAACGACATATCGTATTGATCTGGATGTGGAATCAGACTACGACTCGTTCGGGC
>SERZ01000559.1_pt1 | contig 24844 bp, 9 predicted proteins | sample 3171461 | NCBI WGS metagenome assembly SERZ01 (sample SAMN06051861, study PRJNA518727) | freshwater metagenome | biome: subpolar coniferous forest; feature: holomictic lake; material: water; isolation source: holomictic Lake 227, 6 m depth | place: Canada: near Kenora, Ontario | collected 2013-06-25... | reverse complement strand
AGCTTGGAGGACCGCGCCCAAGCTATGGATTGTTTTTCAAGCCGGTGCCGGAACCCTTGAAATGGGCGATCACTTCGCGGCGGCCGCGAACGCGAAGCTTTTCTTGGATCCGCCGCACATACGTGGCCACGGTCCAGATCGAGATGTCCAATTCGCTGGCAATTTCCTTGTAGGTCAGTCCGTTCACCAGCAATTCGAGGACCTGTTGTTCCCGCGGGCCAAGTCCGGGAGACTCCACCCGAACGCCGGGGGGTGAAGCGGGCGGAGGACGGTGGAAAAAGTCGATGACTTCCCGGGCAATGCCGGGGCTCATCGGAACGCCTCCGGCGCGAATTTCGCGGATCGCGTGCAGCAGCTTTTTGGGCATGACTGGCTTAACCAGGTAGCCATGGGCTCCGGCGGCGAGCGCTTGGAAAATCATCTCAGGATCCTGAAAAACCGTCAGCATGATGATTTCCGCCCGGGGCAATTGGGGAGCGATTCGGGCCACGCATTCCACGCCGGTGATATCGGGCAGATTAATGTCCATGAGGATGACGTCGGGCTCAAGGGCGGGCAATTCTGCGATGGCCGAGGCGCCGTCGGAGAAGGCTCCGGCGCATTGGCAATCCCTGGTGGCGGCGAGCACTTCGGTCACCACGAGTCGAATGCGCGCGTCATCCTCCACAACGGCAATTTTAATCATCTGGCGTTCCTTCAGGTTCGGTGGGTTCATCGGGCAGCGGGGCGAAAAATTCGATCTGGGTTCCTTTGCCAGGCTGGCTGGTGAGTTGGAACCGGCCGTGTATCTCTTCCATGCGGCGGCGCATGTTGTTCAAGCCGTTGTGGGTGCTTGCGTCTTCGGTCTGAGCGGGAACAAAACCCTTGCCATCATCCGCGACCACTATACACAACCCCTGTTTTTCCCAGCGGATTTCCAGCCGCACCAAGCTGGCCTGGGCGTGCTTTACCGCGTTGTTTACCGCCTCGCGTATGGCCAGGAAAAGGGCGTGCCGGACTTTGCCAGCCAGCGGGAGTGGGGGCAATGAATGGGGGATATCGAAACGGACCCGCAACTCAGCCGCCTCAAGGAACTGGGCAATGCATTGCGTAAGGTAACTGACGAAGCGTTTGAGGGTGTCATTCGCCGGGTTGACGACCCAGACAATCTCGTCCACACAACGCGCAAGGTCGGTGGCTGAATGCCGGATGTGCATGGCTCGCCGCCGGGTCTGCTCCGTAGGGCCTTGCTCAAGCTCGCTGTGGACCAAGTCGCTTTGCATGGCGATCTCAGTCAGACCCGCGCCGATATTGTCGTGCAGATCACGGGCGATGCGTTCGCGTTCGCGTTCCATGACTCGTTCGCGTTCCAGTTGGACCAATCGGCGTTGCAGCCGCCGCTGAATGGTCAGGCGACCGGCCCAGGTGGCGCTGGTGCTGATCACCACAGCAAGCGCGAGCCAGAATTCCCAGCGTTGATGGAGGGGGGCCGTGACCACCAGTGGCAGCATGGCTTCCACACCCGTCGGTTCGCCGTTGGCCCGGACAACTGCCACGCGGAAAAAATAATTGCCCACTTTCAACTGCGGGTAACTGGCCATCCAGGGGCCACTGCTGCCAATGCTGTGCGCGGTTTGCCATTCCAGCGTCAGATTGTCGCCGGGAGTCACAAGGATGGCCTGGTCCGGTTGGCTTACCCACAGTCCCGACTCGACGGCGTCATCGTCGTTGAGAACCAGGATCGGATGCGGCACTGGAACGGGACGGGTGCGCAATTGAGCCATCTCAGCGCGTGCTCCGTGCCGTCTCCAATGAGCCGGGGCTCCGAGCGGATGCGCCAGATCTTTTCCCTCGGTAATGCTGAGGTCGAAGATCTTCTGCTGCGCCTTTGCTGAAGCCCCGGCCAGAACGCGAATGGCATCCACCCCGATCATTCCTATGGTGTTGCCGCCGCCATTGGATAAGAAAACGATCCTAACGTAAGCCGATCGCTCGGGCACCGTGACGTGCTCGCTCCGGGCTACAAACGGCGATCGCTCCGGGCTGCCATGCCAACCCGGGGTCTCATCGGCCATGATAAATTCACGGGTTCCAGTAATTTGAGAGTCGCAGTCCAGGAATTCAAGAGAGATGCGCATCGCGTTTGGCAGGTCACGCCAGGTTTTGTCATAACCTTCGAGTTTGTAGCGCAGCCGGGATGGCGGCAGGCCGTCGCCATCGGCCTGCTTGAAACAGAACCGGACATAGCGGGCGCTGGAAGTAACCTGCAACGGAGAGGAGCCACTGGAGTCGCCCTCCAGGACCTGAAGCGGCTTGCCTTCGACATCCACTGCGTTGATCTCTACCGCTGCCCGAGCCCCGTGGCTGACCCAGCAGAAACCGCAAGCCAGCAGGCTCAAGGCCGTTCGTTTTCTGAAGAATGCGTTTGCCATGGGTCGTTGAATAGCTACTTTTTTTCACCATAGGGCTCCTCCCAGGCCACGGCAATGCCCGACTCTGTCGCAATTATTGCGACAGGACACGCCCTTGGACTCGGTATACAAGCAAGGGATGAGTAAAACCCCGGTATCGAGTCCGTCCAAGAACGTGACGAGTGTGAGCCGTAAGAAGCAACCGAAGTGAGGCGGAGAGCTTATAATCCACACAACAAACGAATGAACATCAAAAAGCTTAGAACCATCACTTTTGTGGCCATGTTGATGGCTGGAGCAGTGGCGGCGTTGATGTGGCTAGGTGGCGCGCAGGCCGCGTTCTGGAAGTCCGGCATCAGGCCGACCCGCCTCAGGTGCGAGTACCGGGAGAATCCGTTGGGCATTGACATCGTGAACCCGAGGCTGGGCTGGGAACTCGATGGCTATGGGCAGGGAAATGGCGGGGAAGCCGGGATTCCGCGCGGTCTGCGGCAAACGGCGTATCAGCTCTTGGTGGCGAGTTCGGAAGAGAGTCTGAAGCATGATCAAGGCGATTTATGGGACAGCGGCAAAGTCGCGTCGGAACAGAGCATTCAGGTGGGCTATCAGGGAAAACCGCTGGAATCCCGGATGCGTTGTTATTGGAAGGTGCGGGTATGGGACCAGCGCGGCAAGGCGACGGATTGGAGCGAGCCGGCGCTTTGGACCATGGGGTTGCTGGCCGGGAAGGAACCTGCTTCGCAAGGAAGCGGAGGCCCGGCGGGGTGGAAGGCCCAGTGGATCGGCTATGATGCGGCGTATCAGCTTTCACCAGGGGCGGACGGGGATGACCGCCGGTTCAACATCCAGGGGTTGGAATGGTTGAAGATGCCCGGCCCCAATGGCAAGGCCGGGGTCGACACCTGCTTCCGCAAATGCATCGAGATCCCCGCCGGGCGCAAGCTCCGGCGCGCGGTGCTGGCGCTCTACGCGTTCAACTTCTGCGAGGCCGCTGTCAATGGCACGGCTGTCGGCCAAGCCGCGCATTGGGAGCGCACCGCGCGCTTGGACGCGACCCACGCCCTCCACGCCGGTGCCAACGTGGTCACGCTCATGGTCAGCCATACCGATCCCTATCCGCCTGCCGTGATCGGCCGCCTCGTAATGCAGTTTGATTCCGGGGATGATTGGGTGGTTCCCCTCGATAAGAGCTGGAAAGTGTCGCAGAACCCTTCTGCGGGGTTTGAAAAACCGGATTTCGATGATGCGGCCTGGTCCACTCCGGAGGCGGGCCGTTGGCCTTGGGGCGGGATCGCGGCGCCGGTGGCGGATTTGGCGCGTGTGCCCGCGCCCTACCTGCGCAAGGACTTCGCCGTCGCCGGGGCCATCAAGCGGGCGACGGTTTACGTCACGGCGCTGGGCGCATACGAGTTGCACCTCAACGGCAAGCGCGTGGGCCAGGATGTCTTGACGCCGGGTTGGACGGAATTCCGCAAGCGGGTGCATTATCAGACCTATGACGTGACGGCGCTGGTGGCCAAAGGCCCCAACGCCATCGGTGCAATCCTGGGAGATGGCTGGTATGCCAGTGACCTTGCGCATCTCTGCAAACGCAATGTTTACGGCGGCAAACCGCGCTTCCTGGCCCAGCTCATGATCGAGCTGGCGGACGGCAGTTTGCAGACCGTGGTCAGCGATGGCAGTTGGAAGGCGAACTACGGCCCGATCAGACATGCCGACTTGCTGCTCGGTTGCGAATACGATGCTCGTCTGGAAATGGCCGGGTGGGACCAGGCGGGATTTGTCGAGAACGGCTGGAACCCGGTGCAGGTTGATGCCGGAGCGAAGAGCCTGAAGGTCCAAGCCTCGGTGGCCGAACCTTCGCGCGTCATCGATGAACTTCCCGCTATCCGGCTGACCGAGCCGAGGCCGGGCTGCTGGACGTTTGACCTCGGGCAGAACATGGTCGGCTGGGTGAGATTGAAGGTGCGGGGAGCGGCGGGGCAGCGCATCACGGTGCGCCATGCGGAGATGACCAATCCGGACGGCACGATCTATACGGCCGCCTTGCGCAGTTGCCCGGCCACGGACTTTTTCATCCTGTCGGGCAAGGGCGAGGAAATCCTGGAGCCCTACTTCACCTTCCACGGGTTCCGGTATGTGGAGGTGCGCGGCCTCACTTCCAAGCCGGAGCTCGATATGGTGACCGGCCGTGTCGCGCATACACTCATGCGGCGGACAGGCCGCTTCGAGTGTTCCCATCCGCTCCTAAACCAACTCTACAGCAACATCATCTGGGGACAGAAGGGCAACTACCTTGAAGTGCCGACGGATTGTCCCCAACGCGATGAACGGATGGGCTGGACCGGCGACACGCAGTTCTTTGCGCCCACGGCGGCATACAACTTCGATGTGGCGACTTTCTTCAGCCGATGGCTGCAGACCTGCGAGGACGATCAGAATGGCGACGGCACTTTTCCCTGGGTGGTTCCTAATATCTGGGGAGGCGGCGGCTGCACGGGCTGGGGCGACGCCGCGCTCTTGTGCACGTACAACGTTTACCGCGCCTATGGCGATACGCGGATCGTGGCGGAGCGGTTTGCCGCCATGGAGAGTTATATGAAGTGGCTGGAGGGCAAGACCCAGGATGGTATTTCCAAGGTCGGCGGGTTTGGCGACTGGCTGAATGCCGGCGGCGGCGCCAAAGCAGAGGCCATGGACACGGCCTATCATGCGCATCTGGCCCGGATCATGTCGGAAATGGCCCAAGCCATAGGCCGGGAGGATGACGCCCGGCGTTATGCCCAGCGGCATGACCAGGTCAAGGCCGCCTTCATGAAGGCATTCCTCCAGCCGGACGGCGCGCTGAAAGATTGCAGCCAGACCGGCTATGCGCTGGCCTTCTCGATGGATTTGTTGCCAGCCGACCGGCGGGAGCAAGTGGCTTCGAAATTTGTCGAGGAAATCAAGCGGTTCAAGTGGCATCTGGCCACGGGCTTCATCGGCACGCCGCGCCTGTTGCCGGCGCTCAGCGCGGCGGGGCGCGACGATGTGGCTTACCGGCTGTTGCTCACCGACACCTATCCATCATGGCTTTTCCCGGTGAAGAATGGCGCGACCACGATGTGGGAGCGCTGGGACGGATGGACGCCGGACAAAGGTTTTGGCGCCATCGGGATGAATTCGTTCAATCACTATGCCTTTGGCGCGGTCGGTGAATACCTGTACGGCGGGGTGGGCGGCATCAAGGCGGCGAGCCCTGGATATAAGACCATCCTGATCCGGCCTGCTTGTGAAAACGGGTTGGCGTGGGCGAAAACATCCTTTGATTCCATGTACGGCAGGATCGTGAGCAACTGGAAGAGGGAGGGCGCGGAGCTGACGATGGAGGTCACGATCCCGCCGAACACATCGGCAAAGGTCTATGTGCCGACGGCGGATGCTTCCACGGTCACGGAGAGCGGCAAGCCGACTGAAAAGGCTGACGGCGTCAAATTTTTGGACATGGAAAACGGGAGGGCTGTGTACGCGGTCGGTTCGGGTAACTACCGGTTTAAGGCCGGCCTGCCCGGCCCGGTGCGGGTGATGGGTATGGAATGAGCCAATCGGCATGAATGAATTAACTCGAAAGCAAAGGAAGACATGAACAGGCGAATCATTGTAAGCACAGTATTGGCCGGGTTGCTGGTTGCGGCGGGCTCTATTGCTGGCGAGCGTAAACCTGCGCCGGCGGGGAACCTAGCCCTGGCGCAAGCATTCCAAACGCCGCCGGAGAACACCAGACCGCGCTGCTATTGGTATTGGATGGACGGCTGCTTTTCGAAGGAGGGAATCACCCACGATCTGGAGGCGATGCGGCGCGTCGGCATCGGCGAGAGCTACATAGGTATCATGGGCGGGGTGAGCGGCAGCCCGATCCGGGCTGGAACCAAGGCGCTAACGGAGGAATGGTGGGGGTACCTTGAACATGCGGTGCGCGAAGGCGGCCGGATTGGCGTGGACATCGGGCTGTTCAATTCGCCGGGATGGAGCCAGTCGGGCGGACCCTGGTTGAAGCCCCAGCAGGCAATGCGCTATGTGGTGCTGCCGGAAACGCGCCTGCGCGGGCCGCAACACTTCGTGGGCAAGCTTTCCGTGCCGGATGGGTTTTTCCAGGACGTCGCGGTGCTGGCGTTCCCCGCGCCGGTGGGCGAGAGCGATACGGCCGCGGCGCATGGCGCAAAGATCACGCGCACCCCGAAGGTCGTGACGTTCGAGATGCCGGCGCCGTTCACGGCGCGCAGCGTGACGATCCATCCGATCAAACAGGGGAAGGCCGCCTGCGAGTTGCAGGCTTCGGACGATGGCCAGCAGTTCAGAACACTGCGGGAGTTCACGATAGACCGGCACCAACTTGCGATCAATGTCGGCCCGGTGCCGCTGGCGCCGGTGGTCGTGACGATCCCAGCGACGACGGCAAAGTATTTCCGGCTGTCGCTCTCTGCGGCGTGCGAGTTGGGCGCGATTGATCTTTCGGCCGCGGCACGCGTGGAGAGTTTCGCGGAGAAGTCGCTGCAAAAAGTTTTCCAGGAAAATCAACCGCCGTTCGATTTCTATACGTGGCCCAGGCAGCCGGAGCCGGACCAGCCGGGCCTGACGATTCAACCTGACGCCGTGCGTAACCTCAGCGCGCAACTCGCGAGCGACGGCACGCTGACGTGGGACGTGCCCGCGGGCGAGTGGATCGTGTTGCGCGCGGGTATGGCGCCGACCGGTACCAAGAACTCTCCCGCGCCGCCGGAGGCGACCGGGCCGGAAGTGGACAAAATGAGCCGCCCGGCACTCAAATCACATTTTGAAGCCTATGTCGGCAAGCTGTTCAAGAGGATGCCTGCGGCTGATCGTAAAGCCTGGAAACACGTTGTCGCCGACAGCTACGAGACGGGGCCGCAAAACTGGACCGACGATTTCGCGCCGTCGTTCCGCACGCGCTACGGCTATGACCCGTTGCCGTTTCTGCCGGTGATGACCGGCCGAATCGTGGGCAGCGCACAGGAGTCGGACCGTTTTCTCTGGGATCTGCGGCGGCTGGTGGCCGACCGGATCGCGCGGGATTATGTCGGCGGCCTGCGCGATTTATGCCACGAACAGGGCATGAAGATGTGGCTGGAGAACTACGGGCATTGGGGTTTCCCCGCCGAGTTCCTGCAATATGGCGGCGCCTGCGATGAAATCAGCGGCGAATTTTGGGCGCTCAACGCCCCTCTTTCCGGATTGGGCAGTGTCGAGGTGCGTTGCGCCGCCTCGGCGGCCCACATTTATGGCAAGCCGGTGGTTTGGTCGGAGGCCTTCACCGGCGGGCCCTCTTTCCTGGCCACGCCGCGCGATCTGAAGGCGCGGGGCGACTGGGCTTTTTGCGAGGGGATCAACCAGTTCCTGCTTCACGTCTATATCCATCAGCCTGACGACGACCGGCACCCCGGGGTTAATGCCGGGTTCGGAACCGAATTTAATCGGCAGAACACTTGGTTCGATTACGCCAAGCCGTGGGTGGATTATCAGCGCCGTTGCAGCGTGCTGTTGCAGGCGGGCCGACCGGTGGCCGACATCGCCTATTTCATCAGCGAGGACACGCCGAAGATGACCGGCCTGCGCCAGCCGCCCCTGCCGGCCGGCTACGATTACGACTACATCAACGCCGAGGTGCTCCTCAATCGCGCCAAAGTCAAGGAGGGACGGCTGGTGTTGCCGGATGACGTCAGCTATGGGGTATTGGCCCTGCCGCCTTCAGAAACGATGCGGCCGGAGGTGTTGAAGCAAATTGCGCGGTTTGTGGACCAGGGTCTGCCGGTATTCGGCCCTCTGCCAGTGCGCTCGCCGAGCTTGCAGGATTATCCGGCTTGCGACGCCGAGGTCGCCAAGCTCGCCGCCGCCTTGAAGGACCGTATCCCGAATGGCAACGATCTGCGGCCAGCGTTGAAGGCGCCGCCGGATGTGCTTTGCCCGGGGGGGATTCTGTGGAAGCACCGGCAGGATGCCGACGCAGACATTTACTTTGTCTCCAACCAGGGCTCGCAGGAGCGCGCCGAGACGCTCTCGTTCCGGGTGAGCGGACGTCGGCCTGAACTGTGGCATCCCGAGACGGGCAAAATCCGGGATCTGCCTGAATTTTCCGAGGAGAACGGGCGCACCAAGGTGCCTCTGCGACTGGGGCCTACCGAATCGTACTTTGTGGTATTCAGTCAAAAAAACAGAATTCAGAATTCAGAGGTCAGCATTGGGAAAGCAAAGAAAAACTTCCCTGACTTCAAGCCGGTGACGGAATTTACAGGAGCGTGGGCCGTTACCTTTGATCCGAAGTGGGGTGGCCCGGCCAAACCGATCCCTTTCGAGGCGCTCACCGACTGGAGCCAGAATGCCGAACCGGGGGTCAAGTACTACTCCGGGGCGGCGACCTACCGGAAGACCTTCGAGTGGACCAATTTCCAATCCGCGTTTTACTTGGATCTTGGCCGGGTGGAAGCCTTGGCACGGGTGGAGCTCAACGGGCAGGACCTGGGGATTGCTTGGAAGCCGCCTTACCGGATGGACATCACCAAGGCACTCAAGCCCGGAACGAACGAACTCGCGGTGACGGTGGTCAACACGTGGAACAACCGTCTGGTCGGCGACGAGCAGCCGGGAGTCACGAACCGGTTGACCTTCAGGACCCAAAACACGAAACAGCCGTCCGCGCCGCTGCAACCCTCCGGCCTGCTTGGCCCGGTGCGGGTGATGGCGGAGGAATGAGCCGATCGGCATGCAATAATTAACTCGAAAGCAAAGGAAGACATGAACAGGCGAATCATTGTAAGCACAGTATTGGCCGGGTTGCTGGTTGCGGCGGCTGGGGCGGCGGCGGAAGACATAGCCCATTCGAAAGATGCTGGTTCCCGGATCGTACCAGCCGAGAAACGCGTGACGTATCCAGATAACCGCCCCAGCGCCCGCTACCGATTGGATGCGAAAGATCAGGGGGTTGTGTTGCGCCACGGAACCGGGCCCGGCCAGTGCGATTCCCTGGGCGCTCGCGACGTATGGGCCTTTGAATGTGACGGGACCTACTACCTGCATTATGACGGCGCGGGACCCAAGGGCTGGCTGTGTTGTCTGGCCACCAGCAAGGATCTGGTCAACTGGATCGTGAAAGGGCCGATTCTGGATCTTGGCGCCAAGGGAGAGGAAGATTCCGCCAGTGCTTCGTATGGCGTGACCTTTCAGGAAGGGAAAACGTGGCACATGTTCTATCTCGGCACGCAGCACGTCACGTCGGCTCCGGCTCTCATCCCTGGCCTGCCCTACATCACAATGAAGGCCGAAAGCTCTTCGCCGTCGGGTCCGTGGATCAAGCAGCCGGAGGTGGTCCCCTTCCGGACCAAGCCCGGCACCTACTATAATCTGACCGCCAGCCCGGGGCAGATTATCAAGCAAGGTGAGGAGTATCTGATGTTTTTCAGCGCGGCAATGAAACGGACCATTGGCATCGCCCGCACCCGGGACCTGAATGGCCCCTGGCAAATCGATCCGGCGCCAATCGTGCCACCGGCGGAACAGATCGAGAACAGCTCGCTCTATTTCGAGCCGGCTAACCAGACGTGGTTTCTGTTTACCAACCATGTCGGACTGCAAGGCGGCGAATACACCGATGCGGTTTGGGTTTACTGGACGAAGGATTTGAATCATTGGAAGGCGGAACAGAAGGCCGTGGTGCTCGACGGCGAAAATTGCCGCTGGAGCCGCAAGTGTATCGGGCTGCCCTCCGTCCTCAAAGTCGGCAATCGTTTGGCCCTCGTGTACGACGCTCCGGGGGGGGAAAGCAACAGCCACATGAATCGCGATATTGGTTTGGCTTGGCTCGCCTTGCCGCTGATCCCACCGACTGAAACAAACCCGTAGATCGGCACTCACACCTATGAACATACGAACCCTTGTAAAACTAACGATGATGTCGTTATTGCTGACGATGTCGTCGGCCGTTCATGCCAGCGATAAAATGGCGGCGGATTTTGCCAAGCCGCCGCAGGAGGCGAAGCCTTGGGTGCTCTGGTTTCCGATCAACGGCAACCTAACGAAGGAGGGCATCACGGCCGACTTGGAAGCCATGGCCCGCGTGGGTCTTGGCGGTTTGTTGTGTATGGAGGTTAACCAGGGTGCACCCGATGGGCCGGCGAGTTTTGCCGGGCCATTGTGGCGGGAGCTATTCCAGCATACCTGCCGCGAGGCGAAGCGTCTGGGGTTGCAAATCAATATGAACAACGATGCCGGCTGGTGTGGCAGCGGCGGACCCTGGATCACCCCGGAACTGTCCATGCAGAAGGTGGTCTGGTCGGAGACCCGCGTCGAGGGAGGTAAGCTTTTCGAGGGCGTGCTCGCCCGGCCCAAGGCGGAGGAGAACTTCTACCGCGACATCGCCGTGCTGGCCATGCCCGTCCCTGAGGCTGAACAAACGGACTTGGCCGAAGCCGGAGCGGTGATCACCGCCAGTGTGGCAGCCGAAGCCGCTTCCCAGAAGCCCAAAGAAGGCACGTCTGGGCCGGTTTTTTCCCTGCCCCGCCCTGAGCCCCAGAAGCCGCAGTTCGTGCAGGTTGAATTTCCCCGGCCCTACCGTGCCACAGAGTTCCGGGCTCGTCTTGACCAGGAACATGTGGTCAACGGGGAGCTCCAGGTGTCAGAGGACGGGAAGAGCTTCCGCGCCGTGCGCCAGGCGCTGTGCCGCTCGGGGGAAGTGGTTGTCCGCTTTGAGCCGGTCAGCGGCCGCGTGTTCCGCTTCCTCTTTCGGAAGGTTCCGGATGATAAAAAGCCCGACCTGACCGCGACTGACACTGGCCTGACGATTACGGACATCCGAATGTCCAGCGTCTATCGCCTCGACATGTATGAGAGTAAATCCAGTGTCACCATGGGGCATTTGTCGGCGGCACCGGCGCAATACCCGATGCTGCCTGCCGAGAACCTCGTTCCGCACGATCAGGTGATCGATCTGACTTCGCAGATGGATGCGGCCGGCAAACTCACCTGGCAAGCGCCCTCCGGCCGATGGGTGATCCTCCGTTTTGGCCACACCAGCACGGGCGTAGACAACCACCCCGCGCCGGAAGCCGGTCGCGGGTTGGAGTGCGACAAGCTCAGCAAGGAAGCGGCAGCGGCGCATTATCAGGGTTTGATGAGCAAGCTGGTGGCCGACAACAAGGCGCTCGCAGGGCAAGGGAAGGTGCTGGTCGCGATGCACATCGACAGTTGGGAGGTGGGTTCGCAGAACTGGACGCCGAAGATGCGGGAGGATTTCAAGCGCCTGCGCGGCTACGACCCGCTGCCGCTGCTGCCGATCTTCACCGGGCGGGTGCTGGACAGTGTCGAGTTTTCAGAACGCTTTCTCTGGGATCTGCGGCAGACCGTTTCCGATCTGCTGGTGGAAAACTACGCTGGCGAGCTGCGCCGTTTGGCTAACAAGGACGGCCTGCGCCTCTCGATTGAAGGGTATACCGCGCCCGCGGAACAGCTCCGATACGCCAGCGAGGCCGATGAGCCGATGGGCGAGTTTTTATCGTGGGATAAATTCCAAAATGCCTGGAGCTGTACCGAGATGGCGTCTGCGGCGCACATTTACGGCAAACGCATCATGGGAGCAGAAGCGTTCACCGCCAAAAGCTCGGAAAAATGGCTGGGGCATCCGGGCAACATCAAGGACCTGGGCGATTGGGCGTTCTGTGAAGGGATCAACCGGTTTGTGTTCCATCGTTTCGCTGCCCAGCCGTGGACTAACCGTGCGCCGGGCATGTCCATGGGGCACTGGGGTTTGCATTACGAGCGCACGCAGACTTGGTGGGAGCAATCCAAACCCTGGCACGAATACCTGAGCCGCTGTCAGTACCTGCTGCGGCAGGGCTTGTTTGTGGCCGACGTGCTCTACCTGAAAGAAGAGGGGGCTCCGAGCAGTTTCAAGGCGCCTGTCGACGCCGAGATCGCCCCGCATGTGAGAGGTGGCTACAACTTCGACGGCTGCTCGCCCGATGCATTACTGACGCGGGTTTCGGTGAAGGAGGGCCGGCTGGTGCTGCCAGACGGAATGAGCTACCGGCTGCTGGTGTTGCCCAAGGTGGAGACCATGACCCCGCGGCTATTGGAAAAGATCAAGCAACTGGCCGACGCCGGGGCGCTGATCCTGGGCAACAAGACCCCGCCGAAAAAGTCGCCCAGTTTTGGCGACCTGGGCGAGGGGGACGCCAAGGTGCAACAGCTAGCCGCGGCCCTGTGGCCCAAGATCATCACCGGCAAGACGGTGGCGGAGGTTTTGGGTTCCCGCGGCGTGGTTCCCGATTTCCAAGCCCAGCCCATCCTGCGCTACATCCACCGCCAGACGGAGGAAGCCGATCTCTATTTCGTGGCCAACCCCGAAGCCAAAGAGGTCACGGCGCAGGCGGCCTTCCGCGTCAGCGGCAAACTGCCGGAGTTCTGGTGGCCCGACACCGGGCGGATGGAGCCGGCCCGTGCGTTCGAGGAAAAAGACGGCGTGACCCGGGTGCCGATGCGTTTGGAGCCAAGCGGTTCGGTATTCGTGGTGTTCCGGAAGAAGATCACAGCCCACAAACCAGAGGCTGCCGGCGGGGCAACGAACTGGCTGGAGTTTAAGCCCATGCAGGAAATCACCGGCCCGTGGGAGGTGAGCTTCGATCCGAAATGGGGCGGGCCGGCGCAGGTGAGCTTTGATCAGTTGGAAGACTGGAGCAAACGGCCCGAAGAGGGCATCAAGTATTATTCGGGTACGGCGGTGTATCGTAAGACCTTCAGCTTTCAGTCCGAAGCGACCAGCCCCCGGACGTTCCTTGATTTGGGTAAGGTGGCGGTGATGGCGGAGGTGAAGCTTAACGGGAAGGATCTGGGCATCCTTTGGAAATCGCCTTACCGCGTAGAGGTCACGAGTGCCCTGAAGAAGGGGGAAAACAGGTTGGAGGTCAAGGTCGTCAACCTTTGGGTCAACCGCCTGATCGGCGACGAACAGTTGCCGGAGGACAGCGAGCGACGCCCAGACGGCACTTTAAGGACCTGGCCAACGTGGCTCACGGAAGGCAAGCCCAGCCCGACCGGCCGGTATGCTTTCACGACCTACCGGTTATGGAAAAAGGGCGATGCCCTGGTCGAGTCGGGTCTGCTGGGCCCGGTGCGGGTGATGGGAGCGAAGTGAGTCAATCGACATGAATGAATTAACTCGAAAACAAAGGAAAAACATGAACAGACGAGTCATTGTAATCATCGTGTTGGCCTGGTTGCTGGCCTCTACGGTGAGCAGGGCTGCGGAGAGTCCGGACTCGCTTGTTCGTAATGGAGCGGAGCTGGCGAAAGGGTTTCAATCGCCGCCGGATTCGGCGAGGCCGTGGGTTTATTGTTTCTGGCTTGACGGTAATGTGACCAGGGAAGGCATTACGGCCGACCTGGAGGCGATGAGGCGGTGCGGGATCGGCGGCGCGCTGATCATGGACGGGGCCATGGGTAATCCGAAAGGACCGGTGCGTTTCCTGTCTGGCGAATGGAGGGCTTTGTTCCGTCACACGCTGGCCGAGGCAAACCGGCTCGGCTTGCAGATCAATATGAACAACGATGCTGGCTGGGCCGGCAGTGGCGGGCCATGGATCAAGCCGGACCAAGCTTCTCGGCGTGTGGTATTTTCAGAGACGACAGTCGAGGGGCCAACACGCTTCGATGCGGTTGTTGCGCGTCCGCCGGAGGCCGCTGGTAGTTATGAGGATATCGCGTTGCTCGCCTTTCCTGCCCCTGAGCCGACGGCGGAGGGCAAACTGCAACGGATTGCGGATGTCAAGACTGCCAAGACTTTTGATGGTGCCGGGGACTTTTGTGGAGTCGTTACATGGCCGCGCGTTGTGCCGACGACTGCGGCGTGGCCTGCTGTTCCATCTGCCGGATGTGTTCCGGCAGGTCGCGTCCAGGATTTGACCGGCAAGATGGCGACGGATGGTCGATTGACCTGGGATGTGCCCGCTGGGCGCTGGATGATTATGCGCATCGGACACACGCCTACCTGGCGAGGGACCCGAATGGCGCAGGCCGAGGGGGCCGGGTTGGAGTGTAACAAATTGAGCAAGTCCGCCCTGGAGACGCATTTCAACGCGATGATCGGACCATTGGTTAGCGAGGCCGGGCCGCTGGTCGGCAAAACACTTGTTGCGACCCATATTGATAGTTGGGAAGCCGGTTCGGGCAACTGGACGACGGGGTTCCGCGAGGAGTTTCGTCGGCGACGCGGGTATGATCTGTTGCCATATCTGCCGACGCTGAATGGAATAATCGTCGACAGCCTTGAGGTTTCCGAACGATTTCTCTGGGATTTCCGTGAGACGGTCAACGACCTCCTGTTGGAGAATTATGCCGACCATATGCGGGAACTGGCGCGGCAAAAGGGATTGCGGCTCACGATTGAGGCGTATGACGGAACCTGTGACGACTTGCGGTATGCCGGGCGAGCCGACGAGCCGATGACCGAGTTCTGGCAGGGCGGGATTTATGGAGGCTTGGGCATGTGCGACCTCACCGAGGTGATGACCTCCGCCGCGCATGTGTATGGGAAGCGGATCGTTGGCGCAGAAGCCTACACTTCGGGGGGAAGAAACTGGCTCGATCATCCTGCAACGTTGAAGCCATTGGGCGATTGGGCACTTTGCCAGGGGGTGAACCGATTCTGTATTTCGGAATGGGCCATGCAGCCGTGGACTAATCGCTGGCCGGGAGTCTGTTTCGACCATTACGGGACACAGTACGGGCGGCTTCTGCCCTGGTGGGAACAATCGGGGGCATGGCACCGGTATCTCGCCCGCTGTCAGTATCTGTTGCGGCAGGGACTGTTTTCCGCTGATCTCTGTTTCCTGCAGCCGGAAGGCGCCCCGCAGAGATTTGTGCCGCCGATTCCGGCGCCGTTTCGCGAATACCCGCCAGAACGTCCCGAATATAACTTCGACGGCTGTCCCGCCGAGGTCATTATGACGCGCATGACCGTCAAAGATGGACGGCTTGTCCTGCCGGATGGAATGAATTACCGGCTGCTGGTACTGCCCTCGTACAATGCAGACGGCAAGCCGGTATGGCAGTTGAACAGCGGCCAATACGCTTATTCCGCGCGACCTCTGTCAAGGGTCGAGACGATGACGCCTGGACTGTTGCGCAAGATCAAGGAAATGGTGGAGGCGGGTGCAACCGTGCTGGGGACGAGGCCGCTCAAGTCTCCAAGCCTAAGCGGCTTTCCAGCTTGCGACCAGGAAGTGACACAACTCGCCGATGAATTATGGGGTAAAGGCGCCGGGGCTAGTGGAGAAGGGGAGCGAAGTGTTGGAAAAGGCCGCGTAGTCTGGGGACAGACGCCGGAACAGGTTCTGCGTGGCATGAACGTGGCGCCTGATTTTCAATGCAGCAAGGAGCAGCCGGGGGCATTCCGTGCGATTCATCGCAGGTTGGATGACGGGACGGATCTCTATTTTGTGGTGAACAAGATGGACGAGGCTTTGAGCCGGGTCTGCTCTTTCCGGGTAACCGGCAAAGGTCCTGAGCTGTGGTGGCCGGAGAGCGGTCGCCGAGAGCGTCCGGCCGTCTATGATGCCGACCCTGCCGGAGTTTGTCTGCCGCTTCATCTTGAGCCAAACGAATCGGTGTTTGTAGTTTTTCCTGCCGGTAGGCCGTTTGAGCGGAATCATTTTACTGGTGTGGCGCGTAACGGGCAGACGATTCTCTCCACCGATCGGCAGGGAGAAACCGCAGCGGCCGGATTGCCGTTGGTGCCGCGGGTGAACTCCGGGCCGTATCTGGCATGGTGGAAAACGTCGGCGGCCGGACTGCCCGTGGAGCTTTTTCAAGATGAGGGCGGCCGGGTGCGAGCCATGGTGCGGGAGGCCGGAACCTATGAACTGAAACGGGCTGACGGCCAGACGCGTGCGATCACGGTGAAGGAGCTGCCTGCGCCCCTTGAACTAACCGGTCCATGGGATCTGCAATTCCAGCAGGATCGCGGCGCGCCGAAGCAAGTGATGCTGGATCGGCTTATCTCGTGGCATCTGCATGGCGATGCGGGCGTGAAATATTTTTCAGGAGAGGCAACCTATCGAAAAACATTTACGCTGCCGGCCGGAGCGCTGCCGCCGAACCGCCGTCTGTGGCTGGACCTGGGGTGTGTACGGGTAATGGCGTCGGTCAAGGTGAACGGCAAGGATCCGGTCATTCTCTGGAAGGCTCCGTTTCGCATGGACATAACGGCCGCGGCCGTGCTGGGAACGAACACCCTTGAGGTGACGGTGGCCAATCTGCCGGTGAATCGAATGATTGGTGACGAGCAGTTGCCGGATGACTGCGACCGCCGCCCGAACGGTACTTTGGAGACATGGCCAGCCTGGCTCACGGAAGGCAAACCCAGTCCGACGGGTCGCTATACATTTGCCCCCCGCAGGTTCTTTAACAGGAATTCACCGCTGATGGAATCGGGCCTGATCGGGCCCGTCCGCATCCTGTCCGAGGAGTGCATGATGGTTAGTGAATAAGCCGAGGGGTTGCCAGAAAAGGGAAACGTAAGATATGAACATAAGAACACTTGTAAATTTAATGATGATGGCCTGGTTGCTGGCCGCGAGGGCGCCCATTCACGCGGCCGATCCATTGGCGGCGGAATTTGCCCGGCCTCCGCAGGAGGCGAAGCCGTGGGTGTACTGGTGGTTCGAGGGCGGCTACGGTAATCCGGAGGGGATGGCGCGCGATTTGGCGGCGATGAAGGAAAAGGGCATCGGCGGGGTGATGCACATGCAGACGATCAATGTTGCGGGGCTGCCGCTGCCGAGCCAGCCCAAGATGCTCAGCCCGGAATGGGAGGCGTGGTTTGGCGAGGCTTTGCGATTGGCACATGAGTCGGGCATGACCATGTCGGCCAGTATCGTCGATGGTTGGGCGCATGGCGGCTGGTGGGTGGGCAAGGAGGACGGGGCCAAACAAATGGTGTATTCGGAGACTCAGGTGGACGGGCCGGGCGCGTTGGCCGAGCCGTTGCCCCAGCCATTGACGCGACTGGGCGTCTATCACGACGTGGCGGTGGTGGCGTTCAAGGAGAAGACACAGAGGCCGCCCACGCCTTTGGATGTGAAGGCCAACAATGTCTTTGGCGGTTATTGTGGGGAGGAGAACTGGCCGGCGGCGCACGCGGTGGACGGCGATCCGCAGACGTATTGGCGCACCGGGAAGGCATGTACGCCGGAAGCGCCGGCGCAGTTGGATTTGCAATACGCCAAGCCGATCCGGGTTGTGGCGGTCCAGGTGAGCGGGATGCCCAAGGCTGGCCCGGCGGAGTGCGAGCTGCAAGTTTCCGACGATGGAAAGGTGTTCCGCGGCGTGGCCCATTTCACGATGGAGCCGGGCGAGAGCAAGCGCGTGGCGTTCGACCCGGTGGCGGCCCGTTGGTTCCGGCTCGCGATCCTGCGCGCCCATGCGCCGGACCTGCAACTGGCCGAGTTCGCGGTGTTGCGCCAGGGCGATGAGCCGGTGTTGCGTCCCGGGATCAAGTGGTGGGACTTCAAGTCCGCCAACCGGGCGTGGTGGGGGTGGCCGACGAATCCCTATGAGGCGTTGGAGGAGGAATACACGGAGGATGGCGCCTGCGACGTTTCGCCCGCCGACGTGGTGGATCTGACTTCGCATTTGCAAGCGGACGGCCGGCTTGACTGGCAAGCTCCCGCCGGACGCTGGACCGTGCTGCGTTTCGGCTGGACGCCGCTGGGCGAGCCGGCCCGCATGGGCAGCGGCGGCTATGAGGTGGATGTGCTCAACACCCGGAGCGCCGATTTGATGATGGACTCGGCGGCCAAGCAAATGCGGGAATTGAGCGTCCAAAAGGCGGGCGGCGCGCCGATCGTATTCCACACCGACAGCTGGGAAATCGGCGCCGGCGTCAAGGGTCAGCAGCTGACGTGGACGGGCGATTTCCGCGAGCAGTTCCAGAAGCGACGGGGTTACGACCTGCTGAGTTATCTCCCCGCCCTGGCCCGGCGCATCGTGAAGGACCGCCAGACCACCGACCGGTTCCTGTGCGATTACCGCGCGACGGTGGCCGATCTGTTGGCGGCTTACTACGGGCGGTTGCAGGAGCGGGCGCACCAGATGAACGGCGAGATCAATGCCGAATCCGGCTACGGCAGCTATCCGCATCCGCACATGGACGGCTTGCAGGTCTTTGGCCGGTCGGACCGGCCGATGGCCGAGTTCTGGCACCGGTTTCCAGGCTTCAGTGTGCAATATCTTCAATGGGTTGACATCATGCGCACGGCGGCCTCGGGCGCCCGGATTTACGGCCACCGTTTTGTTCAGGCAGAGACGTTGACGGCTTGGAGCGGGGTTAGCATGGTTACTTCTCCGGCTGACTACCGCCGCACGCTGCATGAGGCTTGGGCGCGCGGGTTGAACCAAGCGGTGATCCACAAGTACACGCATCAGCCCTTCGAAGAAAAGCCGGGGATGCTCGACTACGACATCTTCAACCGCCACATCGCCTGGTGGCCGCTGGCCGATGGGTTGATCGGCTACATGGGCCGTTGCCAGTCGCTCCTGCAGCAGGGGGATTTCGTCGCCGACGCGGCGTACTTTGTGGGCGAAGGCGCCACCCGGTTCGTGCCGGGCAAGAAGTTCCTCAATCCGGCCCTGCCCGACGGTTACGACTACGACGGCATCAATGCCGAGGTGCTTCAGACGCGAGCCGCGGTCAAAGACGGGCGGCTGGTGCTGCCGAAGGGTCCGAGCTACCGCTACCTGGTGCTGTGCGATCCGCAGTGCGCCACGATGAACGCTAACACCCTGGGCCGCATTCGCCAGTTGGTGGAGGAGGGGCTGACCCTCATCGGCAAACGTCCGCTGCGCACGCCGGGCCTGTCCGATCTCGATTCTGCGGAGTCACGGCTGAAAACAGATGCGGACGCGCTCTGGGGGGCGCAACCGGCGGAGCAGGGCGAGCGCAAGGTAGGCAAGGGCCGTGTGCTTTGGGGCCGCCCGGTCGGCGAGTTGCTCGCTGCGGACGGCGTTGTGCCCGATTGCCAGGCGAGCAGCGCTGGGGTCTCGGGCAAGCCGATGGAGATTACCTGGCTCCACCGCAAGGGCGAGACAGGCGAGATCTATTTTCTGGCCAATCCGCTCAATCAACCGATGGACGTGACGGTTGCCCTGCGTGCCAGAGGTCAGGTGGTGCAGCTGTTCGACCCGCTGGATGGATCGTCGCGCGATTTGCCGGAGAAAAGCGTCGCGGCCGATGGGCGAACGACGGTGCCGTTGCATTTTGAGCCGGAGCAGGCGTTTTTTGTGGTCCTGCGGGAGGGGAATGCGAGTCCCGTCGGCGCCCGGAATTTCCCGGCGCTCAAGCCGGTATTGGCCGTCGAGGGACCATGGCAGGTGAGCTTTGACGCCGCGTGGGTCAAGCCGCTGCCGGCGGGTGTGGTGGCCAACGCGCCAAAAGTCACCGTGCCATTCGACCAACTCACCGATTGGACGAAAAGTCCTGAGGCGGGAATCAAAAACTACAGCGGCGTGGCAACGTATCGGAAGACTTTTGATCTTCCGGGGGATGTCGCGCTTGCGAGGCCGTTGTTCCTTGCCGTGGGCGAGGTCAAGGAGATGGCGCGGGTTACGATCAACGGAAAGGACTTGGGGGTAACCTGGTGCCCGCCATGGCGGGTGACGATTCCGGCCGGGCTGCTCAAGACGCAGGGCAACGAGTTGGTGATAGAGGTGGCCAACACGTGGAACAACCGTCTTTTGGCCGACGCCTCCCTGTCGGAGCAAGATCGGCTTACGCGCATCGGCAAACAGTATTACAGATGGATGCTGAGTTATAGCCGTCTGTATCCCGCAGGCCTTCTCGGCCCGGTGCGGGTGATGGGTGAGGAATAAGAAAATATCAGCACAAAAGAAATAGCATGATGAATACGCGGAAAATGAATACTGGAAAAAGAGTCGTAGCGATGATCTTAGCTTTGTGGGCGGTTGGATCTGCCGTCAGGGCGGAGGTAGTCCATGAGACCAAGTCCATCCGAGCGGAAGGCTTGCGGTGTGAATATCTCAAAGATCCCCTGGGGATCGATGTGGTGAAGCCGAGGCTTTCTTGGAAAATTGTCGCCAAGGATGAAGGCGGAAATCCGAAAGCTGCAAGGGGAATAACGCAGACGGCGTGTGAGGTGCTGGTGGCGAGCTCGGAGGAGTTGTTGAAGAAAGATCAGGGTGACCTCTGGGACAGCGGGAAGGTGGAATCTGACCAGTCGACCCAGATCGAATACTCTGGGAAGCCGCCGGTGTCCCAGCAGCGCTGCTATTGGAAAGTGCGTGTCTGGATTTCGGAATCGGGAAAGCCTGAAGTCAGCGGGTGGAGCGATGCCGCGACCTGGACCATGGGCCTGTTGAAGCCCGAGGATTGGCAGGCGAAGGGGATCAGCCTGCCTGGCACTTCTCCTCTCGTGCGCAAGGAGTTCAAACTGGCTGGCAAGCCGGAAAGGGCGCTCATTTCTGCAAACGTGCGTGGTTACTACGAACTCTATGTGAACGGGAAGAAAGTGGACGAAGCTGTTCTATCTCCGGCCGTGTCGATTCATTGGCGGCGGTTGTTTTATCAGACCTATGACGTCACCGGTCTGCTCCACGCCGGGGAGAACTGCATCGGCGTTTGGTTTGGTCAGGGTTGGGCCCGCAAGGGCATCGGGGCGCGGGTGCAATTGAATACGATGGTTGAGGGGAAGGATGTGGTCATCGGAACGGATCGTTCGTGGACCTGTGCGCCCAGCTCCCTCACCCTGCTGGGCGGCTGGTGTTGGGGCTGGTTCGGTGGGGAATGCCTCGATGCCCGCAACGAGATCCCCGGCTGGAGCGAACCCGGCTGTGCGGCGGGGGCATGGACCCCCGTCCAAGAGGAACCCGCTTTTCCCGGCGGAGTGAAGGTGACGGCGCAATCGTGCGAACCGAACCGCATCGGCCGGGTCATTCCGATGGTGGAGTGTGCTGCCGTGGGCAACGACACCTGGGTGCTGGATTTCGGCACGAACCTCGCTGGCTGGATGCGGTTGCGCATGCCGCAGCTGGCGTCGGGCCAGAAGGTGACGATGCGGTATGCCGACCGACGCATCCCGTCTGGATTTACCGACAAGGATGTGTCGGGCCGCTTCAACGGGAAAACGGGCTGGAGCGTGAAGACGGCCGAAGGCGAGATCTTTTACCAGACGTTTAACCAGATTGATGAATTCATTTCGGCGGGCAAACCGGGCGAGTTCTGTTCCAAATTCAATTACCACGGATTTCGCTATGTGATCGTCGAAGGGCTGCCTACCAAGCCCGCGCCGGGCGATGCCGAGGCGCTTCTGGTCGAATCGGATCTTGAATCTGCCGGCGATTTCGAATGCTCCAACGAGCTCTTCAATCGCATTTATCGGATGAATTTGTGGACGTTGAGCTGTCTCAATCTCGGCGGGTACATGGTGGATTGTCCGCACCGTGAACGGCTCGGGTATGGCGACGGCCAGGTGAGTATCGATTCGCAGATCATGGGCCGGCAGATGGGCGCCTTTTACGGCAAGTGGGCGCAGGACTGGCGGGATGCGCAGAATACGAGCACCGGACAATTTCCGAATGGCGCGCCGTCCGGCGGAGGCGGCGGGCCTGGCTGGGGCGGTTTAGGGTGCGTCTTGCCGTGGAAGCTTTACAATTACTACGGAGATATTCGCGCCCTCAACCAAGGCTATGAGGCGATGCGTAAATACACGGAGTACCTCGAGAGCCGTTCCCAGAATGGCATCCTGAAGCCGATCGACAACAACATTTGGGCCTTTCTTGGCGACTGGGTTCCGCCTGGCCGGGAAACGAATGGCAAATGGCCTTCGGATCGCTGCAAGGAATTGTTCAATAGCTGTTACCGGGTCTATTTGATGGATATCCTGGCTCGAACAGCGGATATCCTCGGGCACGCGGATGACGCGCAACGCTGGCGGGCGCGGTTGGCAGAAATCAGGCCGCTCATCCACGCGGAATTCTACGACCCGGCTAAACAGCAGTATGTGATCGACGAGCAGGCTTACCAGTTGATGCCGCTGATGACCGGCGTCGTTCCCGAGGACCTCCGCGCCACGGTGTGTAAGACGCTCGAAAACCTGATACAGGTAAAAAGCGGAGGGCATCTCGATACGGGAATGCTCGGCAGCTATTTCTTGATTCAATACCTTCAGGAAGCCGGGCGGGATGATCTTTTGTGTACCATCATGAACCAGACTACGTATCCCGGCTGGGGCTTTATGGTGACACACGGGGCCACCACCTTCTGGGAACAATGGAATGCGAGTGATTCACTGATTCATTCCTGCTTCACCAGCCCGGGCAGTTGGTTCCAGCAGGGGTTGGCTGGAATCCGTTGCGATCCCGACGGGCCCGGATTTAAAAAGATCATCATCAAGCCCGCGGTGGTCGGAAATGTGACGTGGGTCAAATGTCACTACGACTCGATCCACGGCAGGATCGTCAGCAATTGGAAGATGGATGCAGGCCAAGTTCAGATGGATGTCACTATTCCCCCAAACACCACCGCAACGGTCTATGTGCCTGCAAAAGATTCCAAAAGCGTGACGGAAAGCGGGAAACAAGCGGCCAAGGCGGAGGGTGTGAAGTTTCTGCGCATGGAGAAAGATCGCGCGGTATATGAAGTTAGTTCGGGTTGTTACAGGTTTTGCGGCAACACACGAAACAACACCAGCCACCCTGAAGTAAAATAATAAGTGGAGTGAAAAAAAGATAAAAAACATGAAAAAGAACAAACTAGCGCTGGTAAAATGGGCGGCAGTAGCATTGGCCTTCGGGGCCATGGCACGGGCAGCGGACCTCCTGCCTCCCCCCGCTCCCATTCCTGAGATCCCTCCCCCGAAGCCTTCCGGGTCCGTCGAAATGGGTGATCCCGGCAAATTCCCGGAAGTAAAAATGGATTTCCCGATCGAAGAGGGGCCCTACAAACCCACGTGGGATTCCATTGCGCAAAGCTACCCGCAGAAGGATGTCAGCTGGCTGCGCGAGGCGAAGTTTGGAATATGGGTCCACTTCGGCCCCCAAGCCGCCGGGCTCAGTGGCGACTGGTATGCCCGGTGCATTTATCTTCAGGGACATCCAGCTTACGCCAACCACCTCCGCGACTTCGGCCACCCTTCCGAGCAGGGCTATAAGGACTTGCTGAAAACTTGGAATCCACAAAAACTGGATCCGGCGGCCCTGGTCCAGATCTACCACGCTGCGGGCGCGCGGTTTTTGCTGATTCAAGGCGTCCACCACGACAACTTCGATAACTGGAATTCCAAGTATCAACCGTGGAACTCGGTCAACATGGGGCCGAAACGCGATCTGCTCGGGGAATGGTCCGCAGCCGCGCGCAAAGCCGGAATGCGTTTCGGTGTCGCCTTCCACCATGAATATACGTGGTGGTGGTGGCAGAAAGCATTCGGCGCCGACGGGTCAGGCAACAAGGCCGGGATTCCGTATGACGGTAATCTGGCCAAGGCGGACGCGAAAGGGAAATGGTGGGAAAAATACGATCTCCGCAGGCTTTATGGCATTGATCTCCGGGAATACCGTGGCTGGGATCCAAGGGGATGTCCTGACAAGGGCATTCTCGTCAACCATCTCGACTACTGCCATTGGTACGCCACGAATTGGGCGTTGCGCATCCTGGACGTCGTTTACCATTACGATCCGGATTTCATTTATACCGACGGCAATGCCAACCAACCGTTCGAGGGGCGGCTCGCGGCGACAGGCTATAAATGCGACGCCATGCAGCGTGTGATGGCTGGTTATTACAACCACACTCTGAAAACTCGCGGAAAGGTCGATACCTTCAGCGTTGTGAAGTTTCACCCTCCGTCTCAGGGAGTGGTGAACACGTGTGAAGACCACTGGCCGGGGGGGATCAAGACCGATCAACCCTGGATCGGCGAGACGGCCAATGGCGACTGGTATTATGCCCCCGGGTTTACCTATAGCGCCTCCGCGCTCATCCATTGGATGCTGGAGTGCGTAGCGCGGGACGGAAGCTTTTGCGTCAACATGGCCATGCTTCCCGACGGGTCGCTCGACGAAGGATGCCGCAAAATGCTGGAAGAAGTCGGCGACTGGATGAAGGTCAATGGAGAGGGAATTTATGGGAGCCACGCCTGGGTGAAACTGGGGGAAGGCGCCGATTCTCCATTGAACGTGCTCCCCGGTGGCAAAATCGGCGCGAAGCAGGCAAATCACTCATTCTCTCCCAGCGACTTCCGATTTACCGTCGGGAAGGACGGTTCGCTCTACGCGTTTTGCCTGGCCGTGCCGCCTGCCGGATCCACGCTGAAGATCAGTTCTCTTGGAACCGGCGCTCATTTGCTCAATTCCCCGATCAAGTCCGTGTCCCTTCTCGGCGACCAAGAACCGCTGCGCTG
>SERZ01000556.1_pt1 | contig 24886 bp, 20 predicted proteins | sample 3171461 | NCBI WGS metagenome assembly SERZ01 (sample SAMN06051861, study PRJNA518727) | freshwater metagenome | biome: subpolar coniferous forest; feature: holomictic lake; material: water; isolation source: holomictic Lake 227, 6 m depth | place: Canada: near Kenora, Ontario | collected... | reverse complement strand
AAAAGCCATCTCAAGGAGGAGATCCTAAAGGAGGTCTCGATGAAGATGCCCCATGATGAAGTCCACTTTGAAGTTTCTCCAAACGACGCAATCATTCCCTCGGTCATCCCCGAGGGAGACGACCGCACGGCAAAGGAACAACTTGCAAGTGGCGCCCTATCCCAGCTCCAGAAAATCCTCCTCCCCTACCAGCAGTAGGAGGCCGAGCAATATGCCCGCATCCAAACTAGAGGAACTTCACGCGTTCAAACTCAAAGCCCGGGGACTTCCTGACAAGGGAGTTCTCGAAGCCGCTGTTGGCGTGCGTTCCCCTCACTGCTTCGACTGCGCCAAAAAAGGCGGTGGCGACCCAAAGATTCAATGCAATGGATGCAACTGGATCATATGCAGTTGCGGCTCCTGCGGTTGCATCTATTACCAAACCAAGAAGGGGCAGCGAAAAGTCAGAAATAGCCGATAGTCCCTCCCCAAGGCTTGTAAGTTTTGATGCCGCGCTAGGCCGACAAGCGAAGCTGTATAAATGATACTGCGAGCGCAGCAGAACGACGCGGAGCGCGAAAATCCCGAGCCCCCACCAAGCCTAGAAACAGAAAGAGCCGGGCGCTTGCGCACCCGGCTCTCTGTTGAGCTTTTTAGGCTAGGCTTGGACTTAGTAGTCCATTCCGCCCATCCCACCCATCCCACCACCTGGCGGCATGGCCGGAGCCTTCTCTTTCTCGGGGACGTCAGAGATGACGGCCTCGGTGGTGAGGAGGAGTCCGCTGATGGAAGCGGCGTTCTGCAGGGCGCTACGGGTGACCTTCGTCGGATCAACGATGCCGGCCTTCACGAGGTCGACGTATTCGCCGGTGGCCACGTTGTAACCTTCGTTGCCCTTGCCCTTCTTGACTTCCTGGACGACGAGCGCACCTTCCTTGCCTGCATTCGCAACAAGCTGGCGAAGAGGAGCCTCGACAGCGCGACGGATGATCTCAAGACCGACAGCCTCGTCGCCTTCGAGCTTGAGGGTATCAAGGACCTTCTGGGCACGGATGAGGGCGACACCGCCTCCTGGGACGATCCCTTCCTCGACCGCCGCACGGGTGGCGTGGAGGGCGTCTTCGACGCGGGCCTTCTTCTCCTTCATCTCGGTCTCGGTGGCTGCACCGACGTTGATGACGGCGACACCGCCTGCGAGCTTGGCAAGACGCTCCTGGAGCTTCTCGCGGTCGTAATCGCTGGTGGTCTCCTCGATCTGGCGACGGATCTGACCGACGCGGCCCTGGATGTCAGAGCTCTTGCCGGATCCCTCGACGATGGTGGTGTTCTCCTTGTCGATGGTGATGTGCTTGGCGCGTCCGAGGTCCTCGAGGGTGATGTTCTCGAGCTTGATGCCGAGATCCTCGGTGATGCAGCGTCCGCCGGTGAGGACGGCGATGTCCTCGAGCATGGCCTTGCGGCGGTCTCCGAATCCGGGTGCCTTGACGGCGCAGATCTGGAGTGTGCCGCGGAGCTTGTTCACCACAAGGGTGGCAAGGGCCTCGCCCTCGACGTCCTCAGCGATGATAAGCAGGGGCTTGCCGCTCTTGGCAACCTTCTCGAGGAGAGGAAGGAGGTCCTTGAGGGAGCTGATCTTCTTCTCGTGAATGAGGATGTAGGCGCTCTCGAGGGATGCCTCCATGGCCTCCGCGTTGGTCACGAAGTAGGGGGAGAGGTAGCCCTTGTCGAACTGCATTCCCTCGACGACGTCGAGCGTGGTTTCGATGGTCTTGGCCTCTTCGACCGTAATGGTGCCGTCCTTGCCGACCTTGTCCATCGCGTCTGCGATGATCTGGCCGATGGTCTTGTCCCAGTTGGCGGAGACCGTGGCGACCTGGGCGATCTCGGAGCTGTCCTTCACCTTCTTGGAGATGCGGGCAAGCTCGGTGACGATGGCCTCGACGGCCTTGTTGATACCGCGCTGAAGGGAGGTCGGATTGGCACCGGCGGTGACGTTCTTGAGACCCTCTTTGTAGATGGCCTCGGCGAGAACGGTCGCTGTCGTTGTTCCGTCACCGGCGATGTCGCTGGTCTTGGAAGCAACCTCGCGGACAAGCTGGGCGCCCATGTTCTCGAAGGGATCCTCGAGCTCGATCTCCTTGGCGACGCTGACGCCGTCCTTGGTGATCGTTGGGCTGCCGAATTTCTTGTCGAGGATGACGTTGCGACCCGAGGGCCCAAGCGTTGCCTTGACGGCCTTGGCGAGTTTCTCGACGCCGCGCAGGAGTGCGTGGCGTGCTGCCTCGTCGAACTGGAGTTGTTTAGCTGCCATAATGTTTTTAAGTGTGTTTGTGGGTTGGATTGGTTGATTAGCCGATGATGCCAAGGATGTCGTCCTCGCGCATGATCAGGTAGGTTTCGCCGTCGACCTTGACCTCGGTGCCTCCATACTTGGAGATGAGGACGGTGTCGCCCTTCTTGACGGTGAAGGCGATTTTCTTGCCCTCGTCGTCGAGCTTGCCGGTGCCTAGAGCAACGACCTGAGCCTCTGTCGGCTTTTCCTTGGCGGTGTCAGGGATGATGATCCCGCCCTTTTTGACTTCCTTCTCTTCGATCGTCTGCACGAGCACACGGTCACCGAGAGGTTGGATTTTTACTGCCATGGTGTGTTTTTCCTTTGTCTTTGTTTGTGGGTTTCTAACGCGTGCCCCGTCCCGCACCTGCGGGGAGGCTTGTTGCTAAATTTTTTACGGTGGGGAGGAAGTCTTACTTCTTTTCCTTGTCCTTCTTCTCCTCGTCAACCATTTCGAACTCGGCGTCAACGACGTCGGCGTCCTTCTTCGGTTCTGACTGGGCGGCACCTGCTCCGGCTGCGGCTTCAGGACCGGCTCCGGCTCCTGCTGCGGCGGCATTCTTATAGAGCTCGGCACTGACTTCCTGGAACTTGGTCTGAAGGGTCTCGTAGGTGGACTTGACGGCCTCGATGTCGGCACCCTTGAGGGCCTCACGCACCTTGGCAATCTCATCCTCGATCTCCTTCTTCTTGGCGCCGTCGAGCTTCTCACCGAGTTCGGTGAGCTGCTTCTCGCACTGATAAGCGAGCGTGTCGGCATTGTTGCGGATCTCGATGCCTTCCTTGGCCTTGAGATCGTCCGCAGCGTGGGCCTCGGCTTCGCGCTGCATGCGCTCGACCTCTTCCTTGCTGAGTCCGCTCGATCCGGTGATGGAAATCTTCTGCTCCTTGCCTGAACCGAGGTCCTTGGCGGAGACATTCAGGATGCCGTTGGCATCGATATCAAAGGTGACCTCGATCTGAGGTGTGCCTCGGGCGGCTGGCGGGATGCCATCCAGATGGAAGACGCCGAGTTGCTTGTTGTCACGGGCGAGCGGGCGCTCTCCCTGGAGAACCTTAATCTCCACACCGGGCTGGTTGTCGCTGTAGGTGGAGAAGACGTTGCTCTTCTTGGTTGGGATCGTGGTGTTGCGGGGGATCATCGGGGTAGCGATGCCTCCGGCCGTCTCGATCGCAAGGGTGAGCGGGGTGACGTCGAGCAGGAGAACATCCTTCACGTCGCCGCGAAGCACACCGCCTTGGATGGCCGCTCCGATCGCAACGACCTCATCGGGATTCACACCCTTGTGAGGCTCCTTGCCGATCATGTTGCGGGCCGTTTCAACAACCTTGGGCATACGGGTCATGCCTCCGACAAGAACGAGTTCGTTCACATCGCCCTTCTTCCACTTCGCATCAGCCAAGCAATCCTCAACGGGCTTGATGGTGCGTTGGAAGAGGTCGTCGGTGAGTTGCTCGAGCTTCGCACGGGTCAACTTCTTCTGGATATGCTTTGGTCCGCTGGCATCAGCGGTGACGAAGGGGAGATTGATCTCATACTCTTGGGTGGAGGAGAGTGCAATCTTGGCCTTTTCGGCCTCTTCCTTGATACGCTGGACGGCGTCAGGCTGCTTGGTGAGGTCGATGCCGGACTCGGTTTTGAACTCATTGATGATCCAGTCCATGATGCGATGATCCCAGTCGTCACCACCCAAGTGGGTGTCGCCGTTGGTCCCGCGAACCTCGAAGACACCGTCTCCAAGCTCCAGGGCGGAGATATCGAAGGTGCCTCCACCAAGATCGTAGACGGCGATCTTCTCATCAGCCTTCTTTTCAAGACCATAAGCAAGCGAGGCGGAGGTGGGCTCGTTGATGATGCGGAGCACCTCGAGACCGGCAATCTTGCCAGCGTCCTTGGTAGCATTACGCTGGGAGTCATTGAAATAAGCGGGGACAGTGATGACCGCTTGGGTGATCTTCTCACCAAGTTTAGCCTCGGCGTCGCTCTTCAGCTTCGCAAGGATCATGGCCGAAATCTCGGGTGGTGAGAAAGCCTTGGGCTTGCCATCGATCTCGACCTGGATGTGGGCATCGCCATTGGCGGCCTTGACTAGCTTGTAAGGGACGCGGTCCTGCTCGCCGCGGCACTCGTCATACTTGCGCCCCATGAAGCGCTTCACGGAGAAGATGGTATTCTGCGGGTTGGTGATGGCTTGACGCTTGGCAGCTTGGCCGACAAGACGTTCACCACTCTTGGAGAAGGCCACCACGGACGGGGTCGTGCGGGCTCCTTCGGAGTTCTCCAGAACAACTGGTTCCCCACCCTCCATGACAGACATGCAAGAGTTCGTCGTTCCTAAATCGATTCCTAGAATTTTAGACATAGTTCCTTTTAACTAAGCAAAACACATGCCTAAGAATATCATAATCTATATCCACCTCTATGTAAGATGTTTAGAGATATTTCATCTCTTGCCAAGAGATGCAGATTGAGTCGTTGTGACTCATTTATGAGACTTTTGATAAATTAATGAGACCATCTGTCTCATTAAGAAACTTTGCCGCCACCATCTTGAAGAGAGGGGTGAATTGTTCCGGCGTGCACTTCACCCAGCGACGGATCTGCTCCACAGGAAAGAACGCTCCAGTCTCCACCTCTCCGGGAGCAAAGCGAAAAGGTCCATCGCAGAGGCCGGTCAGGAACTCCACAAACTCGTGCCCGGTCTCGGGAGTCGCATCAACCTTCCAGAATTTCACGAGCTGACAGTCGGCCCCGATCTCCTCCCTCATCTCCCGATGAGCAGCCTCCTCGTAGCTCTCGCCCGCATCGACATGACCGGCTGCGCTGGAGCACCAAAGGTCGGGATGATTCCCCTTCCAAGGAGAGCGTTTTTGCAGAAAAAGCTCCCCCTCGGAATTAAAGATCCAGAGATGAACCGCCCTGTGCGGGAAGTTATTCACATGCACCTCGCTACGGAGGCGGGGCTCCAGAACACGGTCCTCACTATCAACCACATCACACATCTCTTCCGGATGATTATGGCCCAGTGGGGTGACATGAAGAGCCAGGTCAGCCCAGTGATCGACAGGCAGATCCTCAGCCCGGGCCGTGACTGCATGTCCCTTGGCGGAGGCCCACTCATCCCAGATTCCAGTGGGGAGTTTCAGAAGTGATCGAAGCTGTTTTCGGCGGGAGGAGAACCCCAGACGCACGAGTGATGAGAAGCCGGCCGGATCGGGATTTGGAAGTCCCTCCACCGGACGCCTGGAGACCTCGATCACGGCGGACTCCACGGTCGGTCGAGGCCAGAAAACATCCGGTGGGACAATGCGGAGCTTCTTAACTGACCAACGCCGCCCAAGCTGCACCGTGAGCGCCGCATAATCCTTTTGTCCGGGAGACGAAGCCAGCCTCTCTCCGACCTCTCTCTGAACCATAAGAACCAGTCTGGATGCGGGTGAGAAGGCCTCGGTGAAGTGGGAGATAATCGCGGTGGAGGCACTGTATGGAAGATTGCCCACCATCTTGACCGGACCATATCCGTGGAGGGAAAGGAGATCCGTTCTGGCCCCGTCTCCTTGACGGATCTCCAATCGCCCGGAGGCAATCTCGGCGGCGTAGCGCTCGCTCAGTTCCAAAGCCAACCTGTGATCCCTCTCGATGAGAGTGATGCGACGGGCCGGCGACTCCAAGATGTGAACCGTGAGGGCTCCCATACCTGGACCGACCTCGACCAGATGATCCCCTTCACAGGGTTCCAGATCGGCTACGATCGCACGGGCCAGATTGGTATCTAGGAGAAAATTCTGACCGAGCATTTTGCTCGGACGCACCCCGATCTCATCGAGACGGGCGCGGAGTTCGGCTTTGGACATGCATTCAGTCATAAACCCTTGGAACGCCCTGTGTCAGCAACGTTGAAGAACAAGTTTTTCCTATTTGTCCCCAAGTTATTCACAGAGTGGAAAGAAAGAGGGAATCATTGATAACTAGTTCCAAGGACTATCCCTAGGGAATGAAATCCCCTTTATCCCATTCATCCCTTGTGAATTCACTCCCCTCTTCCTGTGAGTTCTCTTGAGAATTTCAACCAGATCCTCCACGCTGTGTCCCGATGAAGAAATTCGGTTGTCTTTCGCTTCTCCTGGTTGCTGCGCTGGTCATCAGCGTGTGTGCGAATCTCGTTCTTCTCATCTCGCTCGCCTCCAGGGGAGCAGGCCCTGCCAAACACTTCACCGAGAAAAAGTTTTCTGAAAAAACACTGATCCCCGGCACGGGCAGTGACGAAAAAATCGCCCTCATTCCACTCAATGGCCTGATCTCCTACGGCAAGGGTGTTGGATCGGTGCAGGATTCGATGGTTGAAAGCATGAAGGAGGCCTTTCAGCAGGCGGCAAACGATCCTAAGGTCAAAGCCGTCGTTCTCTCTGTGGACTCCCCCGGCGGAGAGGTCACGGCGGGTGATACCATCTATCATGCCCTTGGAAAACTGACGGCCAGAAAGCCGACCGTGATTTTCATCAACTCCATCGGAACGTCCGCGGCTTACTACATCGCCTGCGCCGGTTCCTGGATCATGTGCAGTGACACAACTTTCACGGGAAGCATCGGAGTGATCATTTCCACGCTCAATTACAAGGAACTTTTCGGAAAGATCGGCCTGCAGTCGGTGATCTTCAAGAGCGGTCAGTTCAAGGACGCCCTGAATGGGGCCCGCGACCTGACAGAAGATGAGAAGACCTATTTCCAAGGACTCGTCATGCAGACTTACGACCGATTCCTGAACATCGTCGCCACCTCCCGACATCTCGACGCATCGATGCTCCGCAACGGCATTGCCGATGGACGCGTCCTGAGTGGAAAGGACGCCTATGCGGCCAAATTGGTGGATCAACTCGGATACATTGAGGATGCCTATGACAAGGCCCGATTGCTTGGGAAGGCGCCCGGCGCGGAAGTCGTCTGTTACGAAAAGAAGCAGGGGTTGGCTCACTTTCTGAAATTCTTTGAGGATTCCGAAAAGAGTGACGTCCGACTCGATCTGAACATCGGACCGGCCGGTAACGTAAGACTGGAGAGCGGCCGACTCTACCTGCTTCCATCGTTTTACGCCTTCTGATGGAACCCCTTCTGACTGCCGGGGATTGACTCCACGGTCATTGATGCAACCTTCTTCCATTCCTTGATCCTTTCATCGTTAGCCTGTCTCCTTTTTCTGCTGCTTCTGGCTTTTTACGGATGGCTGGCGGATCGAAGCAACTCCCGGGCAGTGCTTACCACCCAACCTTTCGGGATGGCGGATGTTTTTTGCGCCGGGGTCCTGGCACTCTGGATGGTTTCGGTGATAGCCCAGTCATTCGATGGGCATCAGAGCATCACCTTCCAGGCCATCCTCGGCAACTCGCTCTTCTACATCTGCCTGATCATGGGAATCTTTGGTGTGATCGGATTCCAGGGGAAATCCGCGATCGCCATCTTTCATCTTCAGCCTTCGCTCTTTCCGAAAGCAGCATGCATGGGACTCCTCTGGTTGATCATTACTTCCCCGTTGATTCTGGCAGCCCAAGTAATGATCCAACAGATTTTCGGAAGTTCGGATGATTCCCAACTGATCGTGAAATATTTTCTGGAACATCCCGATCTAAAATCCCGGATCTCTGTTGTGTTCATGGCGGTCATTCTTGCTCCCATTGCTGAAGAGGTGATCTTCAGGGGATATTTTTACGGAGTGATCAGGAGATATTCTGGGAGAGTGCCGGCTATTGCGATCTCCTCTCTTCTCTTCGCGGCAATCCACGTTCACCTGCCCTCGCTCCTAGGACTCGGAATCCTAGCGGTGATTCTCTGTCTGCTCTATGAACGTACAGGTTCGCTCTGGGCCCCGATCACGATGCATGCCGCCTTCAACGCCTCGAACATCGTCACCCTGATCCTCTGGCCGGAGGCCGTTACCAAATGAAGAGAAAACCGCAATCCGAGGAGGAGTTGCTGACATTGATCAGACGGGAACTCCCCCCAGTGGACTCTGGTGTGATGACCGGAATCGGTGATGACTGCGCAGTCATTTGCTCCGCAGGCAGGGCAGGTTCTCTGGAATTATTGAAGACCGATGCACTTGTGGAGGGAGTTCATTTCATCCCAGGAACTCCCCTGAACAAAGTCGGATGGAAGGCGCTTTGCCGTCCCTTGAGTGACATCGCCTCCATGGGCGGTTCCCCCCTCCATGCGCTCATCACGGTCGCCGCCCCTGCAACTTGGAACACCAGTGCGTGGCGGGCACTCTATCGGGGAATCGGAAAGGCAGCGAGGCAGTTTGGAGTCTCGGTGGTCGGAGGGGAGACCGTTCAATCTCCGGGACCGCTTTTCCTCTCGATAGCACTGACCGGGTCTGTTCCCAAGCGGAACAGGAAGCTTCGCTCGGGAGCCAAATCGGGTGATCTGATCTGTGTCACCGGAAAACTTGGAGGAGCGTTCAAGAGTGGCCGCCACCTCAATTTCCATCCGAGAGTGGCGGAGGGGCGCTGGCTTGGAGGGGAAAACGCCGTCACCGCAATGATGGATCTCAGCGACGGACTAGGAAGCGATCTGCCCAAACTGGCCAGAGAGAGTCATTGCTCGTTCCGGATCGCGCCGGACTGCATTCCTCTTCACAAGGAATGCTCAGTCGGGGAGGGCATCTCCGACGGCGAGGATTATGAGCTTCTACTTACCGTGAACCCGAGACTCTGGCCCTCGCTTCAATCGCGATGGGGTCAGGCTAGTCCGAGGCTTGCTCTAACGCCTATTGGCGTGATCCTTGCGCACGGGGAGCAATGCACTCCTCTCACGAAAGGATACGACCATCTTGCCTAGGAGCGCCCGAGTCGCTAGTGAAATGAACTTCATCAAAAGCCTCTTGGGTTCCATTCCCTAAGAACCATGAGTTCATCATTCATAAAAAAACCTGTCCTTATTCTCACCTCCGCATTCGGCGAGGGGCACAACGCAGCCGCTCGTAATCTGGCAATCGCGCTTCGCGAGCAGGATCCGGAGAGGCTGGTGGAGGTTCGCGATCTGTTTGCCGAGGCCTACGGCTCCCTCTATAAAGTTGCCCAGCAAGGATATTTTTTCTTCATCAACCATTTCCCAGAGCTTTGGGGCGCCTTTTACAGATATCTCGACAAAGACAAGTCCGCACCAGGCAGGGTTGCCGTCTATCAACGCGCCTCCAGACTGCTGAAAAAGACCGTGACCGATAGGGCTCCGGCGGTAATTGTCTCCACCTACCCCGGCTATAATCATCTGCTCGACCATCTCCACGCCAACACGAAACGTCCTTTCAGGACAGTCACCGTGGTCACCGACTCCATCAGTATCAATTCCCTCTGGTATAGAGGTCACTCCGATCTCTTTCTCGTACCCAATGAAGTGACCGCACAAGTCATGGAGGAGGCCGGTGTTTCCCGCGACATCCTGAGGGTATCAGGCTTCCCGGTTCCACCACTTTTTGAAACACTTCGGGGTCAGCGGATAGCTCCCGGCCCGTCTCGGCTTCCAAAGGTCCTCTTTTTAGTCAATCCGGGGCAAAAGAATGCGGAGGAAATTCTCCGCCAGCTCGGATCGATCGATGAGATTGAACTCTCGGCTGCCTGCGGTCGTGATGAACCCCTCCGGACTTCTCTTCAGAAGATTGCCAATCAACTCGAACATCCCGTCAAAATCGAGGGATGGCTTGAAGACCTTCCGGAAAGAGTCGCATCAAGTCATCTCGTGATTGCAAAGGCGGGAGGCGCCACCGTGCAGGAGTGTCTTGCGGCCGCAACTCCTCTCATCATGAGTCAGGTGATTCCGGGACAAGAGGAGGGCAACGCGGATCTCCTCTCCAAGGCGGATTGCGGATGCACTGCGACCTCTCCCCAGGCTGTCGCCGCAGCGGTGAGACATGCGTTCTCCCACGGAGCCAGGGTTTGGATAACTTGGGAGGCTAATGCCTGGAAAACGGGCACCCCCGATGGTGCCGGGAATTCGGCACGTGAGGTTCTCCGAGAGGCCACAATCGAGGTGGATTCGACTGAAGGCTGAAGAATTGCAAGGAAGCGACCATGAGAGACCACTGCAAACTTCGAGCATTTGAGTTGGCGGATGAAGGGACTCTTCTTATTTTCCAGATCCTTTCATCCTGCAGCTGCACCAACAGCTTTAAGACTTCAGCCTTAACTCCTTGAATTCCATGTCCCAAATCGACGCGGTCATCTTTGATATCGGCAATGTTCTTCTCACCTTCGACTACTTCATCGCCGAGCGAGCACTGGTAGCCCATACGGGGATCAAGGCTCCTCCCTCCCTGGAGGAACTCCACCCCCTGAGGATGGATCACGAAACGGGGCGGATCCCCCGCGAGGATTTTGTGAAGGTTGTGAGGGAGGCCTTTGCCCATGATGGTCCCGAGGACCATTTCATGGAATTGTGGACACGGATCTTTGAGGTCAACACTCAAATGGTGGAGTGGGCCCGCTCACTCCATGGGAAAAAACCCCTCTATCTTCTCTCAAACATCGGCTGCATCCATCACGATCACATTTTTGAAGAATATGAGTTTTTCCATAGTCTCTTTGTGGACGGGATTTATTCCTACAAAGCCGGCGTGATGAAACCCGAGCGGCGCATCTTTGAATTGGCGCGCACTCAGTTCGGGATCGACCCCACAAGGACGCTCTACATCGACGATCTGGTTGAAAATGTGAAGGGTGCGGAGGCGGTGGGGTTTATCGGACATCATTATGACCCATCGCGACACGACCTCTTCGAGGCACATCTTGGAAAGCTTGTGTTTTAGTTCCCCTCAGCACGGAATAACTAAACGGCTTGAGACGCCAGAGATTGGCGTGGATCTCTACTTATGATCCGACACGACAATCGACGTTACCCGATCCATAAAGGGAACGATCTGCAGATGATCTGACCCGGTTTGTAGACCAAGAGCCCCGGTCTCATCCTGACGCAGAAGTACAATCCCCTCCTGTTGCAGGATGCGGTCCCACTCGTGACTTGGAAAACCAACTCGTTTGAGCGTATTGACTGGGGAGATGATGACCTGGGGTCCGATCCTGCGAATCACTCGAAGGGTGGATTCTATTTCAGACCCTCCCAAGGGCATGACAAGCACCTCGGAGCAAATCCTGTCAGGGGAAATCGCTTGGACATCCGGAATCACTTCGGGTGTCAATCGTGGCAGCATCAGGATGTGAAACCGACCGAGCTTCAATCTGACCACGAGGGAACCAGTGGAGACAAGATAGGGAGCAGGCAGGATTTCCGCAGTGACATCCTTGGCCAATTCCCAAGAAAGAGCTGCAGGGATTGGTTGAACTTCTGAAAAGCCTGAGAGAACGGCTTTAGCCACAGGGGATCGTCCGGGCTCGGAGGAGACGGCGATTCTTCCGAGCCTCATCTCCTTTGCGATTCTGGGAAGTCCCCCCAAATGGGACGCATCCGCCTTGGTGATCAGGATGTCTTGCAACGAGTTGGCTCCCGAAGATTCAAGAAAAGGAAGCACTGTGGAGGCAGCACTTCTTTTGCTGCCCGCATTGATCAGGGCAAACTCCCCGTGGCTCCGGACCACGGCGCAGGAGTCCCCGCGCAGATCCAGAATCGTCATCTCTGGTGAGGATGCGTGGGGCACTCCCACAAACCAATGCCCGCCGGGAATCAAGGCACTCCCTTGAACGATCAGGAGAAGCAGCTTGGTGACCAACCAGTTTGCATTGTTGAAGGCCCCAGCTATCCAGAGGGAAAAACATCCGCTGATGAGCGAAAGGGCTCCCAGCGAGAGAACAAGAAAGGCCAGAGGGACAGCCAGGAGATTGGCACCGAAGGCAGAGAGTGAAATCAGATGAAAGTAGGCAACCGTCGGGATCAATGAACCAACCCAAGCCGAGGCCGAGACACCAATGAGTCCGGCGACATGCTTCCAAGCGGAGATGAGCATCCGTTCTCCGCGCGTCAGCAATCCCGAAGGGATGAAGGGATCGGGAGAATAAAGCCGACACAGCCACCGCTCAACCGGACCGGCAATCATAAGGATTGCAAAAACTACAGAATAGGAAAACTGCCAACCAGCAGAGAAGAGTGCATTGGTATCCCACGCGAGTTGAAAGAATGCGGAGGCCGCAAGGGTATTGAGAAGCGGTGATCTACGGAAAAGAACAAAGCCGCAAAGCAGAATTGAAGCCATGGTAGCACTCCGAATACTTCCCATTTTCATTCCGGTCACCATCACGTAGAGGAAGAGGGAGGGAATCGTGATGGCAACGCACCAGAGCCGCGGAATGCGGATCAATTTCAAAGCAAACCAGATGATCACAGCCAGCATTCCGACATGCAATCCACTGACGGCAAAAAGATGCATTGTGCCAGTGAATCGGAAATCATCGGTGAATCCATCCGGTGCGTTCTCCGTAACGCCGAGAGTGATCCCCTTGATGGCGCTGAGTTCCGGCGAGTCTTTTGGCAGATCGGTCGAGAGAATCCCTTCGATCCTGTGACGAGTGCAAAGGGCCCAAGCCATGAGGGGATTCCCCACCCCGTGGGAAACGATTTCTCCGGGAAGAGAGGGGTCGATGCGGAATTCCGTGTAGATTCCATGACGTTCCAACCATCTGCGGTAGTCCATCGATCCTGGATTCCGTGGAGGTGGAATCCGTTCGGGTCGTGCTTGAAAGGAGACGCGGTCACCATAGGTTGGTGACTTACCCTCCCAGCGGACCAAAACATGGACTGGCGCGCTGATTGAGCATTCCTTGGTGAGTTGACGGATCTCCTCAACGCTCAGGGTAAAGCTGGCACCTCCGAAGGAAGTTGATTTTGGCTCTCCGGAAACAATCCCCCTGACATCACACTCCCCTCCTTGTAGCTCTGCTTCCCCAACATCACCGGGTCCCCTGTCGGATCGATGCTCTTCAAGCACTCCGGCCAACTTGCGGGCGGGCGCGTCGTTCCAACTCCAGAAATGCAGCACCGCAAAAACCATCATTGTCAGGACCCAGCAGTAGCCACCGCGTCCCCTCAAGGAGGGTAAGATCAGTAGCGGCAGGGAGATGGCGGCGAAAACGAGCAACCACCAAATCGGTCCGAAGAAAGAGACGAAGAGGATTCCAAGAATTGCCGAACCAAGAAGTCCCGCAAAAGGAAAGCGCTGTCTTGAGAGGGAAACAGCCTTCACTCGGTCCTGGGACTGTGGGGACCGCAGCCTAGAGACTTACGGAAAAGTCTGTAAGAGAGACTAACCGCCGCCTCCGGTGTCAAAGGAGAAGGGACTGTAGCATGACTCGGTGTAGGCGGAGTCATACCAGTCGTCGATCATCGGAGCATTGTAATAGAAGGGCTGCTGATCCTGATTCAATTTGGTATTGTTTTTCACATAACCCGGGACCTTCGATCCCTTCTTGGCCGGGCTGTTGTTTCCGTAGAATCCCTGCGTCTCGGTCAGGTAGTTGAGCAGGTGTGGCTTGGCCCCTGCGGACTTGAGCGACGCAAGCTGTGAGTAGGAGAAATCATACACCTTCTGCGTGCTACGGAGGTAATCGATAGTGATATGGGAAGGAATACGCCCTTTCACCAAGTTTAAGATGTCGCCGTAATCGAGCGTCTGGGCATTGTAGATCTTGTCGTAGGTCAGTTTGTTGACATTTGCGGAGGCGACAGCCGCCGTGATTTGGGGATCCACTTTGGGTCCGCCTGCACAACCGCAATTCAAAAGAGCACCCAAGAGCGTCAGGGCAGAGCAAACGTAAAATCTCAACATCTTCATGAAGCCATGTTATTAGTCATTAGCCCGTAAGGCTTCAATCACATTCACCGAATGCCGTGAAGTTATCGTAAACCGTGATTTGAGAGATCTCTTTTCTGATTGATTCCAACAATCAGAAAAGAGATTGATGTTTTTGATCATTCCTGGGCCGATCTGTTCCTAGAACATCGGCTTTCTTCCCACCAATCCCCCAACCCCCGCCAAAAAAATTATGGAATGGTATTATTATAGCGGGGGTCGGCAGCATGGCCCGGTTCAGGAGAACGAGTTTTGGAGACTCGCCCAATCAGGAGATCTCTCACCTGAGGATCTGGTCTGGAACCCTTCGATGGGAGAACACTGGGCTCCGGCCTCAACGATTGAAGGGCTCATCGTCATGCCTCTGGAAATTCCGAATCCGTCTGTTATCCCTTGCTCCTTAATCTCTGGAACTCCGGGTTCTCCGCTGATTCCCACTAAAGAATTGTTGAGGATGGCTCGAGAATCGCTTCGGGGAAAATGGGGGCTGGCGATTGGTGTGACCCTTCTCTGGGTGGTCATTTGGATAGCCATGAGTTTCATCCAAAAAGCCCCTCTGCTGATTGCGACCCACGGGCAAATTGCGATGGCTCTCTCTCCCAAAACCATCCTTCCACTTTCCTACCGGATGAGCTCGTTTGGGATCTTAATTCTGCAACTGCTGATGTGCGGGGTTTTTACCGTCGGATTCAGTTCATTTAATCTGAATTTGGTCAGGGCATTATCCCCAAAGCTGAGTGATTACTTTTCTGGATTTCGTATTTTCTGGAAGTCTTTATTCGCTCAGTTCCTAGTCGGTCTTTTTAGCCTGCTCTGGATCATCCTCTTCCAACTCCCCGTGTTTGCAGTCATTGGAATCATGAATCACCAGTTTAAGAACTCACCATTTACTACATCGGTCATTATACTCCTCACGCTGATCTGTATCGTGACTGCGGCATCCTTCATCTACTCGTATACGATGACCTTTTTTGTGCTGGCGGATGACCATAAAACAGGGCCTCTTCAAGCTATCCAAAAAAGCAAAACGATGATGAAAGGGCATAAACTTAAACTGCTCCGTCTACAACTGCGGTTCCTGGGATGGTTTCTTCTGGCCCTCTTGACGCTCGGAATCGGGAACCTTTGGGTCGGGGTCTACTATCGCGCTGCACTTGCTCATTTTTACGACGATCTCCGCTCCAAGTCCTCCTAAGTTCTCCTGCTAGGTGCTACGAATTTCTGCTAATTCGGAACCAAGAAAGAAGCTCAGTCGGATATTTGACTTGTTCTTTCGCAACGAGAACGGCATTTCCATCCCATGATTTTCCGTTCCTTAAGCAGATACCGTGATCTTGGCCTCCTGATTCTTCGCATACTCATCGGGCTCTCGTTCCTGGCTCACGGCCTTCCAAAGCTTGAAGGGGGGTCTGAATACTGGATCAAACTGGGAAAATCGATGGCGTTCGTCGGCGTGACCTCCTATCCGATCTTCTGGGGGCTTATGTCCGCACTTACAGAATCCGTGGGCGGGTTTCTTCTCCTGATAGGCTTCTGCTTCCGACCGGCCTGTCTCTTTCTGGTGATCAACATGGCCGTGGCCACCATGATGCACTTTCACATGACTCCCGGTGGATTCATGGACAAATGGTTTGTTGCTTCCCACGCCATCGAACTCGGCTCCGTTTTCCTCTCGCTCCTCCTGATCGGCCCTGGCCGCTTTAGTATGGATCGAGAATAGGCTCCCTAAGCTGAAGTTAGGACAACGAAGGCCGATCGGCGAAAATCATTGAAGACCCCTTATCAAGGGACGGTTAGGCAGCCCGGCTCTACCGGACTGTTACGACAAACCTGACCGTAGCGTTATAAAAATTACTCCCTCCGTTTTGCGTGGGTGTGATTTCGGACTTCCCTCGCCCCTGCACATGACGGCCGCGCCTCTTCTGTTCGTACCAATAGTTCAGGTAAAGGATAATCCCTGGGAAGAAGCAGCCTCCGCCACGCCGATGAAAAACCCCAGGTCACCATGATGCGTGCAATCCAGACCCGGGGGCCGATTTTCTCAAGCAGGATATTGCTCGGCACTTCGAAGATAAAATAACCAATGAAGAAAATGACGGCGCCTAACTCATAGACAATTTCACTGAACTTCAAATCCTCTAGCATCTGCAGCTTAGCAAAGCCGACGTTCACACGATCGAGATAGGCGACGAAATAGCAAAGAAACAAAAAAGGAGCCAGATGCACCGTCTCTTTTCTGTCGATCTCCTCGTCTAATAATTTAACCATTTTTTGAGTGAGCGGGGCACTTCCAAGTCGCCAAATACCTCCGCCCTTCCGGAAAGTCAATGAGGTCTACCGACAACTGATAACGCTATGCTTCCGGCGCAACCCATCTTAAAAAGTACCTAAAAGCCCTCAATCAGCACCCCGGAGTATGGCACCCGGCGATTGATCTCGGGGCAAATCAACGGGTGCACCGCGACTCCGAAATCAGCTTTTCTTGGAGGGGCAGGCTCGCTCCCGGGGCAGGAATCTTGCGGGAACCTCCCCCGGCACCTGCTGGGCCGGGGGAACCTAACGTTCTCGTTCTAGGGATCCCTGCGGAGTTAGGATATCTGCTGCTCCAACCCGGCAAATAATTCATCGGCACGATGAGTTGACCAAATACCGCGAGCCTTCAGGCGCAAGAAGAGGCTCTTCACGGACTCCTTGGAATGGGAGTTTTCATAGAAGCAATAAACAGACTTAAATCCCATCCCCTTGAGGATTTTGCCAATCCTTGTAAAGAGGACTTCTGCATCGGAGACCAATGCATCGACGGCAGCCCGGTACTCATCTCCGTACATTTCGGCGGGCTCGACACCAAAGACCAAATACAAAGGGATACTGCGATCCAGGTCGGGCCGGGCTTCCTTTTCAATAATTTCAATCACATTCTCCAGCGGGTCATTGCAATCTACGACGATTCCACCCATGGGCACCTCCTTTTCGGCATCCAACGGGAAGGGATCTTGCAACAAATTCGCGGTCTCCGGCACGGAGGCGGCGAAGTAGCTTGGTGAAACGATGCGGCTAATTATGAGAGCGAGGATGCCAAAAACAAAGACAAGCGCGGCAATGGTTAGCGGAGGGGCGAGCCCGAGCAACGGGGCACCCATGGCAGATTTGCTCGGATCCCACAGGGACTCAACGGCCAGAAACAACATTCCGAAGAGAACCAGTGAACCGATGCCCGGGGCGAGTCCGACAAGGAGGAATCCCTTGAGCGATCGGACAACATGCCTACGGTAGTAGATAACGCAGGAAAGACCGGTTGCCCCATAGAAGAAGGCCACAAGGATACCAAGCGCCGAAAGGGTATCGATGATCGCGGACCTGGAAATCAGGCTCACCACGACATAAAACCCGACAGCCATCAGGGCGAGCGCGGCAAGTGAAACGTAGGGTGTCTTAAATCGAGGGTGCATCAGGCCAAGCCTGGCCGGGAGTGCGCCGCGACGGGCCATCGAAAGTACCGCACGAGAACCGGGCACTAAGGCCAACTGAGTCGAAGCCAAGGCGCTAGTGGCGACCGCAAGGAGCACTAGGAAACCCAATGGTCCGAGGACGGTTCCGGACATTTCAATCAGGATGAGCTCGGATGCGTTGATGGAGGCGAAGTTTGTTTTGCCAAGATAGAGGACGACCGCCACAGCCACTAGGGTGTATGTGCCCACGAGAATGAGGGTGGAGAGGAATCCGGCCTTCCCTCCATCGGACGGGTTCTGGCATTCCTCGGCTAGGTTAGTTGAGGCTTCCCACCCCCAAAAGGCAAACACTCCCAGCAACATCGACGCGATAAGGGGCTGCGCGCCATGGTGGAGAGGGTTCAACCATTGGCTGGAGAAGGCAGGTAAGCCGTTCTTCCAGGCGATGTAGAGTGCAAAAAAACCGAAGATGATCAGGACTCCCACCTGAAGATAGGTTAGGGCGGCCTGTAATTTGATGGAGGATTCCGAGAGGGTGATCGCAAGGGCCACCATCACGATGATGAGAACCGCTGATCCCAAAATGACCACCGCATGGTTCTCTGCCAGCGATGCTTGTCCGAAGAGATGAAGTCCATAAGTAACCGCGGTCTCTCCCAAACTCCCGGCAAGAAGGATACCGCACGCTGCGATCACCCATCCGGAAATAAAGCCCGAGTTTACGCCAATAGCACGCGTGACCCAGGAAAAGGTCGTGCCGCAGTCGGGATCCCGACGGTTAAGATAGAGGAAAGCCAGCGACGTCAAGGACATCGGGATAAATGAAAGGATGAGAACCAACGGGGTGGCGTAGCCCACCAGCGCCACCATCGGCCCCAGAATCGAAGCGAGGGAGTAGGCCGGGCTCGTATTGTTAACGCCGACGGCAAGGGCCTGCATCAAGGTCAGACCAGCCTTCTTTGCTCCTTGGTTTTCGGATGCTTCGGATGTTTTTTTTCCAGTGTCAATATTCATCAATTATATTCGTTAGTAAGTCGATTCATAATCAGCGTGACGGGACTCGGCTTTTCGAGCCAGTAGAGAGTTTGTCTTTGGAAGTTGGTTTGGTTTTTAGTGGGTTGTTGTTTGGTTGTTCATCTCCGGCGTAGGGAGCCCGAAGGACGACTGGAGCGGAGATGGTACGCTCTCCCCTAGCCGCGAAGCGTTCTGGGCTAAGGTAGCCCAGTTTGCTGTGTGGCCTGAAGGTATTGTATGTAAAAGTCTGCTGACTTGGTGATGTCCCTTCGCTCGGTACCTTTCGGTAATCCTCGATCACCACACGGGCTTCGTTGAGTGTCCAGAACTGTTCCCGGTTGAGGCATTCGTCACGGAGGCGTCCGTGCAAGCTCCCCACATAGCCGTTTTGCCATGGGCTCCGTGGATCGATGTAGATCGTCTTGATCTGGTTCTCTGAGAGCCATCCTTGGACTGCCTTAGCGATGAACTCGCTCCCGTTGTCGCTTCGCAGGTAGGCAGGTGCTCCATGTTGTTTGATGGCTCGCCCATCCACTCCAGAACATCTCCGCTCTTAAGTGCTCGATCCGCTCAGAGCACATGGCCCTCGCGAGTGTACTCATCGAGGATCGTAAGCATCCTCAGCGATCCTCCACGTGTTGTCCCATCGCAGATAAAGTCCCAGGTCCAAACATGGCCCTTGTGCTCAGCCTTCACCGGCAGTCCCGTCGAGTAGCCTCGACGGATCACCTTCCTCTTGGTCGGAGGAACTCGGAGTCCGAGCGATCTGCGTAAGCTCTGGATGCGTCTCTTGCCCACATGCCATCCTCCCTGCAGAAGTAGGGCAGCGATACGGCGGTAGCCGTATCGGGGATGCTTGTCGCTGAGTTCAATCACCCGCTTCAGGATACCCTCCTCCCAAGAGGTCTTCTCTTTGGGGCGATACCAATAGCTTGAACGCGGAACCGTAAGGATTTGGCAGACCTTCCTGCCAGATCCAAGTCCTCCCTCTACAGCCTTCAGTGCGTATACCCGGCGACAAGCCGGTCTCAGAGCTTTTTTTCGCATGCGAATTTGAGGACTCGGATCTCTAGCAGGCTGGCCGAACTGCTTCTTCTTCAACTCCGTGTTTTCACGTTCCAACTCCTTCAGCCTCTTGGCCTCGTTGACCTCCATCTGGCCGAACTGCTTCTTCCATCGGTGGAAGCTCACCTGCGATAGGTTGTGCTCTCGGCATACCTCCACGATGCTCTGGCCTGCGTCCGCCTGCCTTAAGATCCGAATCTTGTCCTCTGTACTGTATCTCTTTCCTTTCATGTCTTTGGGGTTCCTTAAACCCAAAGACTAACACACCAACCGGCTCAAATCACCGAGGTCACGTCACCGACACTGCAGCGCTCCCGTCAGAAGATTGATAGATCCACCAGGTTGAAATTCCCTCCGCTCAGTTTGCTGCCTTAATGGCAGCAATACCGGATCGGTAGACCTTTGCGGTCAGTTCCGGCGTGATGAAATCCATCATGACGGCTCCGAAAAATCCGGAGGAATTTCTGTTAAAAAATCCGTTCAGTCGCTGATTCATAGCAATCGCAAAATCCGGAATCTGGGGCACTCCCAGATAGTAAATCGCTCCCGAGCTATAGGTAAGATGGAAGTATTTTCCCTCCGTATCCTCAAAGGCCTGCAGAAGTCCATCGTAGGCGGCCGACCACTTTTTATCGAAGTTTTCTGAATTATCGGGATTCCACATGCTGTAGTAGAGTTTGTAGAGATCCTGGATCCTGAAGAGCGATCCTGCATTCACAACCCCATTGGCATTATCAGGCCATGGTGTGGCATTGATCCCAATCGTACCCTGAAAGCGCCTCAAGAGGACGATTTTTCCACGGGCAGCACCGAGAGTGGGCATGGTGGTCGTAGCTTTCCATCCGTTGTAGAAATACTTGGCTGGATGATTGGTGAGGTAACTCTTGACCGTATTTTCATAGCTTCGGGTATTCTGTGCGGCGGTGTATTCCTCCTTGAGAAGCATCACGATGGTCTCGGTCGGATTGTTGCTTAGGAAGGATGTCGCCGCATCGAGAACATTTGAGAAATTGGCATTCTGATATACCTCTCCATGATGGATAGTGAGTGCGTTGTTGTAATGCCTTCCCCGGATATCAAGACAGCGAATCCCGTCGGTCAACTGTTTGCTCAAGGTATCTGTCTGACAAATCGCCGTGCCGGGAACGGTCTCATACAGGGCCATGGTCTCATGCGTACCGGGAATAGTCATTCGTGATAAGGACTGAGCATCCGGCACCTTAGACATCCAATTTGTCGATGTCGCAGTATCATTGAACGCGCTCACCGAGAAGGCATATGGAGCTACGCCGGGATTCGTGAAGGTGATGGTCACAATTCCGGTGAGCAATCCTGTGGCGCCGTTTGATGGATTCACAACCGAGAAATTTGTGGATCCACCAGCAGGGATAGTTAGATTTGACGGCGCAAGAACCGAAAATCCACCGGTGGCCGCAATCGAGGAGATACCGAGGCCAGATCCGGTCGTGTCGCTGATCAGGAAGTCGTTGGTACGACCTTCCTCTCCCAGATTTACCGGTGTTGTCAGTGTGGAGGACCCAATGGCCACACCATTGAGGGTGATTTCCGCCGCAAGGTCGTTAGCCACGTTAGTCTCGCCGAGGCAAGAGGCCACGAGGCGAGCCGTCGCGACATGCCCTGGGGCATTCACATGTGACGTACCAAAGGAGGTCAGCGGTAGGACTTGACCATACCACTGGGGCGTGGCTCCCTCGGCCAGCACGCTCTCACGGGCCGTGACGATCCAACGCGTGTCTTTGGGCGCACCGTAGCCGTGACCGGCTAACACATTGCCCACTCCTCCAACGTAGACCCAGTTGTTGGTTGCAGCGGCATTGCTGACGGCCCGGTTCAGCGGTTCGGTATATAACCTGCTGAACAACATCGCCTCGGAGGGATTGATGGCCATGGTCGGAATAAGGTCGGTCAAACCGGGCGCCCACCAGAGCACCGGCTTACCGTCGGTTCCCTGCACATGAACCTTATAGAGTTCCGGATACTCCGTGATGGCTATCCGGTCGATGGCAAAGAGACTTCTCAGGGATGCATTGAGGATTTTGTAGTTTGAGGCGAGCACCGTGATGTCTGCGTCAAGACCTTGGAATGCCCACCTGACAGCCGTGGTGCTGGAGATCCCATTGAGGATTTTGTCCGCGATGCCCTGGGCGTTCGATGAGGTAAAGACCGAGGGGAAATCATTGGTCGTAAAGGGGCTTGGGATGTATTGCGCGTAAGCCGGATTGGTGGCGATCTTGGGCGAGAGAGAAATCGGATCAATGAAGTCACCGTCCCAACCCGTGAAATAGCCGGCGAAAATCACGGGACTGGCAAGCAACTTGGCGACCAGGGGAGCGAAGCCGAGATCGTTTCCTCCGATGGAGATGAGGAGCCTGTCGATTTTCCGGTTCCCCACGATCTTTTTCAACTCCGTGAGTTGCACCGGCATCGGCGTGGTGCCGTCATCCGCCGACGTATTGTGCTGCGAGAGGAGTTCCCCGACCACGGCTCCTGACTGGGCCACGTTCACGTAGGTGACGGAGAGATGAGGGTTCGCATTCTCTAGGGCCATGGCGTAGCGGGCCGAGTAGCACTTGGTGGAGCGGTGGGCATGGAGATTCTCCAAGGTCATTGCGGCACTCGTGCTGCGAGCCCAAGACTCGGGCACAACCGGTTCCAGGGATCCGACCGCAGGAAAGTCAGCGAATTGGATTTTGTTCAAATCGGATGACAGAAGATACTCCATGGTCTTGCTCCCGGTGTAGCTGCTATCAATCAGGAAGAAGGCAGGGATTTCCGGAACTCCTTCCCCTGATCCGCAGCTGTCCCCAATCGCCACGATCAGCAGGTCCTTGATGTCGATCTGGCAGAACCCAGACTCAGTGACCGTGGTTCCATTTTTCCCGGTCACCGTGGTTTTCCAGAGACCGGCAGTCAAGCGGAGCTTGGGATTTGCACCAGTGGCGTATATGGTCTTACCTCCCCTCGTGAGTACCCAAGTGTAGTCCGTGGCGACTGTCGGTTCCTTGCCGAGCTTAAGGCTCACCAAGAAGTCATTGGGTTGGGCATAGGCGGCCGTATTGGGGAGGGTAACGGCCCCGGGATTCCTCCAATCAGGCTGAAACCGCTTCTGCATCTCGTAGTCGAGACCATTCAAGGGATTGATGGCAGATACAGTCCCATTAACCATCATTAGGGAGAAAAACAATGCGGAGGTGATGCGGAGAAAGGGGGTTGTTCTGCGCATAGGTGTGTTTTGGTAGCCCATATCCGAGGTTTGTCAACAGGACCAAGTAAAGTTTCTGCCCTGCATTTGATTTGGGTCAAAAACGTGCGAAAAACAACCTAATTTACTTCTCTCACCTCCGAGCTTTACAGATCTTGAGAGTGACGGGACTCGGTGCTCTTCCTTCCCGGAGAAATACAGGTCTTCGATTAGGGAAATCTCATGGGAACCATTCAGAGGACTAAGTTCCAGAGGGCATTCTTATGCCTTCTTTTTGGAGAAAAGCCGATAAGTCAGAAGCTGAAAGTGCAACTTCTAGGGAGCGCCACACCGTGAGCGCTTATTCCCGTTAGGAAGTGATCTTTCAGAAGAACATCTACGGACTGATTTTCTGTTCTATTCGGTGACCTATATCCCGAATCATGCCATCGCGATCTTCATGCTGAAAGGCCTTCCCATGGAGATCCTGCATTAAAGCGGTGAGGTGGTTCTGATTCTTTGTGGCGTGGGCTACGGTTCATCAAGAGCCTCCTAGCAAAGGCAGGCGGGTAACACCGGCCTTTTAACGACTTTGTGATAATCCTCCCCGACAATTTGAAACTGGGAATGCTGTAACAATCTCACCCTTTTTAAATTCTACTATTTACACCGTCATATGGTGATGCATGTTTTCAAATGATGATTCATCATTTTTCCCGATGAATCTTTCACGCCGCCTGAACCAGCCCCGTATCCTCGGAATCTGGACTCTCGTTCTGACTGCCGTCTTTCATCTCACGCTTGGCGCTGCGGCGCATGCACAGGCTCCCGGCACCCTTCTCAAGGCCACATTCCTGAGGACAGTGGGCACCAATGAACTGAACACCTTTCTGAGTACGGACGTTAATACCTCCACCACGCCACACAGCACGAATTACACCGTACCAAGCTTTTCCTCTGCTGCTTATCCCGTCGACATCTACCAGATCGCCTACAGTTCCCGGATTCCCGAGCAGAGGAATAAAAGAACCGTGGCCACCGGGATGATTGCCATCCCCAAAGTCAGCGAGGGAGATACAAGATACCCAAAAAACCCCAAGGTCATCTCCTATCAGCACGGCACGATCTTTGGCAAATATCAGTGTCCCTCCTATGCATTCGTGCCCAATAATCCCGAAGCACAAGGGACATACTGGGACGGCGGTTACGAGGATCGCTTGGTGACGGCAGTCTTCGCTGGCCAAGGGGATGTGGTTATTACCGCGGATTACTTTGGAATGGGAGGCTCTACCGAGAGTGAGGGAACCACCGTCAAGGGAAGCCATCAGCAGGCATGTCTTGATCTCTATGTTGCCGCTTCCACCTTCCTAACGAACAAGGGAATCCGACAATCAGCTCTGTTTCTGAGCGGATGGTCGCAAGGCGGCCTTGTTACCCTCCAGTTTCTGGAAAAACTCGAAGACCTCGGATACACCGTCACTGCGGCCTCCACGGCTGCCGCCCCACCGGATCTCTTTGCGGCAATGAACGGCCTGATCTATAATCCAAGCCCGATTCAGGCAAATTGGGCTAATATCATGCTCATCCTGACCGTGTTTTCCTATGAGAAGTATTACTCCCAACCAGGCCTGGCCAGAGATGTGATCAATCCTGACTATTATGATCGTTGCAAGCAGGTTTACGAAAGGAAGGGAACCAATAGTCTTGAGCAGACCATCTCCATCCTTTTCGGAACTAACGCCATCCCCTCAGATTATTGGCATCTTGTTCGAGACAAATATCATGATCCCCTGAACTTGGCCGCCTCAATCTACGGAAAGGATCTTGAGAGGAATCAAGGTTATCGCTGGTTCTCCTTCACCCCTTTGCACATGTACTATGGTCTTGTGGACGAGGTGGTAACAGTACCCTCGGCATTGCTTCCGTTCTACTACAATCAGGCCATGGGAAACACCAATATCACCGCCTATCCGGTGGATGGCGGCAACCATCTTGGAACCTTCCTTCGGGCGGTGGCCGAGCAGAAAATCTGGTTCGACTCTTTTTAGGGAAACCCCTT
>SERZ01000553.1_pt1 | contig 24933 bp, 22 predicted proteins | sample 3171461 | NCBI WGS metagenome assembly SERZ01 (sample SAMN06051861, study PRJNA518727) | freshwater metagenome | biome: subpolar coniferous forest; feature: holomictic lake; material: water; isolation source: holomictic Lake 227, 6 m depth | place: Canada: near Kenora, Ontario | collected... | reverse complement strand
GTTAAGAGGACCAAAGGTATCAGAATCTTAAACTTAACTTGTTGATTTAAATTAATTTTCATAGTAAATTATGAAAATGAACATCAACTATGAAAATCCACAATTTTTCGAGTTAGCCGAAGCACAAACCCGCCAATACATCGATGCCGAATCGGCGTGGCGGGCTTTGGAGGATGCACGTTTGGCGGCGGGTGAGGTGCGCGGGTCCATGATGTGGCGCGAGCAAAGCGGGCGGCGTTATCTGGTGCGAGTATCGGCTACCGGTGGGCAGACGTCACTGGGGCCGGCCTCCCCTGAAAACGAGCAGATTTATGAGCGTTTTATGGCCCGTAAAACGGCTGTTGAGGCGCGTCTAAAGCAACTGCGCACAACTGTGCAACAGCACATCCGCTTGAACCGTGCGCTGCGCATAGGCCGGGTGCCCAACCTGGTGGTGGAGACGCTCAATGCGCTGGCCAGTGCCGGCTTGCAAACGCATTTTTTAACCGTGGGCACCCACGCCCTGTATGCCTACGAAACAGCCTGCGGCGTGCGAGTGCAAACCGAGGCCACCGCAACGCAAGATATCGACTTGCTGCTGGACACGCGCAAATACCTCCGGTTTGCCACCACCATGCAGCGCCTGGACACTTCGCTGCTGAGCATTTTTCAAAAAGTAGACAAAACCTTTGTCTTGCGTGACGACCAGAAATACACCGCCGTCAATGCCTCGGGGTTTGAAATTGATGTCATCCGCCGCACCGCACAAACCCGCGCGGGGACCGATCCTCATCCGTTGCGCGTTTCTGCCTTTGAGGACGATTTTTGGGCGGTGCAGGTAGCAAGTGGACAGGCCCTTCTGGACGGTGGGCGTTTTACCCAAATGGTGGTGGCCACCAACGGCAGCATGGCCACGATGCATGCGCCATCACCCGACAGTTTTGTGCGGATTAAAACGGCGCTCAGTCAGCAGCGCGACCGCGACCCGCTCAAGAGGCGCAAAGACAGCCTGCAGGCGCAGGTGGTGGCGCAGTTGCTCGATGCCCATGACCTGCGCCATGTCGTCAATGCGCGGGTGAGGCCTGAAGCAAAAGCAGAAGACCTTTAATACTTAAAGCCATTTAGGCCTCTAGCCCCCGTGCCACCTGCGTAAGAAGCTATTAATTTAATAGCTTAAAATACTCGGCGCGTTTGTTGGCCATGACCTTGAAACTGCGCAGCAAGTGGGCCAGTTCGCTGTCCGTGATGCCGAAAAGCCGGGGGACGAGTTTGTCGTTTTGGGCGCGCAAGGTGCTGAGGTAGTCCTGCAGCTGGTGGTGCGGGTTCAGCTTGCGATCAGCCTTGCCGGTATCGAGAGTTTTGTCCCAGGCTTTGGATTCGCAAACAGCGGTAATCAGGGTGTGATCTTTGCTAGCGATGAGCGCGTTGTCTTGCCCCGGCTCCAGCATCAGGCACCAGTCGGGCTTGGCCAGTTTGCCTTACACGGTAAGGGTTTCTTGCGCCACTTTTCGCCAGCCGAGCTGAGCCAGCAAGGGGCCGATGAATGCGTCTTCGAGTTGCGCCTCACTGCGGGCTGCCAGTGTGGTGACGTCAAAATTGTCGTTTAACCAGGCGTCCAGCGCATAAGGGTTGGGTTTGGTGATGAGTTGGCTGGCTTGCCGGGCAATAAAGCCGTCATCCAACAGCGTGTTGGTGAGTCAGTGCTGGGGGAAAAGGTCGGTCGTCATTCGGTCAAAATCCCCTGCACCAGGCGCAACTGCCGCCCACAGCGCGCCGCCAGAGACTCGTCGTGTGTCACCACGATAAACGCCGTGCCTTGGGTGCGGGCCAATTCCAGCATCAGCTCAAACACGCCATTGGCCGTGCTGCGATCCAGATTGCCGGTAGGCTCGTCGGCCAGCACACAGGCTGGCTGCGTGACCAGTGCGCGGGCAATCGCCACGCGCTGGCGCTCGCCACCCGAGAGTTCAGCCGGACGGTGATGCAAGCGGTCTTGCAAGCCCACGCTTGCTAGTATTTTTGTAGCTGCCAGCGCAGATTCGACGGGGGCTAGACGCCTAATCCATAGTGGCATGGCGACATTGTCAAGTGCACTGAACTCAGGCAGCAAATGGTGAAACTGGTAGACAAAACCGAGGTACTGGTTGCGCAAGCGACCTTGGGCGGCGGCGCTTTGACTGGCCAGATCAAGGCCATTCAGGTGCACGCTGCCGCTGGTGGGTGCGTCCAGGCCACCGAGCAAATGCAGCAAAGTGCTTTTACCGGAGCCCGAGGCGCCGACGATGGCCAGTGTTTCGCCGGCGTGCACCTCCAGGTCAACGCCTTGCAGCACGGTGACGTCAAGTCGACCTTCAGTGAATCGCTTGGTCAGACCACGGGCGCTTAAAACGACAGCAGGGGAAATATCACTCATAACGCAAAGCCTCTGCCGGGTTGACGCGGCTGGCGCGCCAGCTGGGATACAAGGTGGCGATAAACGCCAGCACCAGAGAAATAATGGTGATCGGCAGAATGTCGGAGCGTTGCGGATCGCTCGGCATGCGGCTGATCAGGTAGATGTCTTTGGGCAAGAAGTTGGCGTGCAGCAGTTGCTCCAGCGCAGGCACGATCACATCAATATTAAAGGCCACGCCCAGCCCCAGCAGCAGTCCCGCCAGCGTGCCCATGACGCCGACCATGGCACCTTGCACCACAAAAATGCCCATGATGCTGCCGGGGCTGGCGCCCAGCGTGCGCAGGATGGCAATGTCAGCGCGCTTGTCGGTCACCGTCATCACCAGCGTCGACACCAGGTTGAACGCAGCCACCGCCACGATCAGAGTCAGGATGATGAACATCATGCGTTTCTCGACCTGCACCGCCGCAAACCAGGTGCGGTTCTGGCGCGTCCAGTCGCGGATCAACAGGTCGCCGGTTAGGGTGCGGGACAACTCAGCCGCCACCTCGGGCGCCTTGTGCAGGTCCTGGAGCTTGACCCGGACACCGGTCGGTCCTTCAAGGCGAAAGATGCGCGCCGCATCGTCCAGGTGCATCAATACCAGGGCCGAGTCGTACTCGTAGTGGCCCGAATCAAAGGTACCGACCACCGTCATCTGCTTGAGTCGTGGCACCACGCCGGCCGGCGTCACCTGCCCGCTCGGCGCCACCAGTGTCACCTTGTCACCCTGGCGCACGCCCAAACTGCGGGCCAACTCACCGCCCAGCACCACGCCAAAGTCACCGGGAATCAGGCGATTCAGACCGGTGTTTTTCAACTCGACCGCGAGATCAGTCACACCGGGTTCCAGGCTGGGGTCGATACCTCTGACCACCGTGCCTTTCATGTCTTCACCCCTTGCCAGCAAAGCCTGAGTTGCTATGAAAGGTGCAGCGCCAATCACCTGCGGGTGGGCGCGAACTTCGTGCATCGTGCGCGCCAGATCGGGCAAGGCAGCCCCATTGGGCGCAAAGATTTCGATGTGCGACACCACGCCCAGCATGCGGTCGCGCACCTCTTTTTGAAACCCGTTCATCACGCTCAGCACAATGATGAGCGCCGCTACGCCGAGCGCAATGCCCAACATGGAAACCCCTGAGATGAATGAGATAAAACCGTTGCGCCGGGTGGCACGGCCGGCCCGCGTGTAGCGCCAGCCAAGAATGAGTTCGTAGGGAATTTGCATCAAGGGTTGGGATGAGAGTGAAAGCGCATTGTGGCATTGCCATTTGTTTTAATAGCGTTCAACTATTTGCAAAACCCTTTTATGCCGCGCAACCTGCTCTACCTCATCGTTTTCATTGAAGGCTTTTGCTCGCTGGGGGCCGAAGTCATCGCGCTGCGCCGACTGGTGCCGCATGTCGGCAGCGCCATTGTGGTGACGGCGCCGACCATCGGCCTTTTTCTGCTGGCGCTGGCGCTTGGCTACGGGTCGGGGGCGCGGGTGACTGAGCGCTTCACCGCCGTGGTGGCGCGCAACTTTCAGATCTCAGCCCTGCTCGCCGGTGTGGGGCTGGCGCGGGTGACGGTGGATGGCTTGTTTGCGGCGGTTCAACCCACCGGGATGGCCTACGTTATCTTCATTGGCGGCGTGCTGTGTCCACTGGCCTGGCTGCTGGGGCAAACGGTGCCGGTGCTCACCAACCTGATGAAGCACACGCGCACCGGCGAAGCCAGCGGCTACGCGCTGTATTGGTCCACGCTGGGCTCTTTTCTGGGGTCGGTGAGCCTGTCGCTGGTGGCGATGCAATGGTTGGGCGTCTCGGTGGCGGTGCTGGTGTGCGCGCTGCTGCTGGCGCTGGGCAGCCTGCTGTTGGCCGAGCGCAACCACGGCACGTGGGCTGCGGCCCTGGTGATCGGCGTCGTGGCCACGGCTGTCAACCTGCAACCGGCCATCAACGTGGTGGACACCGCCTATGCCGACTACGCGGTCAAGCGCGTGGTGCGGCCCGACGATCTCAACCCGCGCGGCTTCTTCATCAACAACTCCCTGGCCTCCTTGATGGATGACAGCGAGCCACCCAAATACGCCCGCTATGTGCAGCACCTGCGCCGCATCATTACCGGGGAACTCGGCCTGTATGAGCGCGACATTCTGGTGCTGGGCGCAGGCGGCTTTACTCTGTCGCACCGCGAGCCGACCAACCGCTACACCTACGTTGACATCGACCCGAAAATCCGCGCCATTGCCGAGCAACGCTTTTTGAAAGAACCAATGCGCGGCACCTTCATCGTGGACGATGCACGCCGCTTTGTGCGCACGACCGACAAAAAATTTGATGCGGTCGTGCTGGATGTGTTCAGCAGCCACACCTCCATTCCCGGCCACCTGGTCACGCAGGAGTTCTGGCACGACACCCGCCGCACGCTGACCCCCAAGGGGGTGTTGTTGGTCAACCTCATTTTGGATGGTCGGCTGGAAACGCCCTACGCCCGCAACCTGCTGGCCACCATTGAGAGCGTCTATGGCCGCTGCGCGGTGGAGGTGCTGCACAAATCGCAGCCCCTGAGCAACGTGATCGTCAGCTGTTACAACACCAGTCGGGCCGGTCAGGGCGCGCCCTACACCGACGAGCGCAATGGGGCCGATGTGGATCTGGCCCTGTCGAATTAACCCAAACGCCCATTTCCCGGACAATCGCCGCATGCACCTACTGATTCCGTTCGCCTTTTGCAGCTCTGATGGCTGCGCCCCGGTTCTGCCGACACTCCAGCTACCCCACCTCCAGAAACTGTTGTCCCGCCTGACGCCAGAGCCGCTGGATGCGGGTGACGAATTCACGCTTTCACCGCCTCATGAACGCGCTTTGGCCCGTGCCTTGGGCCTGCCGGTGCTGGACGGCCTGCTGCCCTGGGCGGCGTTAGAGGCTACCAAAAATCCGGCTGCCCATCGCCTCGGTGCCTGGGCCTTCATCACGCCGTGCCACTGGCAGGTGGGCACGCACCACATCGCCATGAGCGGGCAAGCGCTGCCGGATTTCTCGGCGCAGGAGTCGCAAACCCTGCTGGCCGCCATGAAGCCTTATTTTGAAGAAGACGGCATCACGCTGCTCTACGACAACCCCAACCGCTGGCTGGCCTGCGGGGATGTGTTCAAGGATCTGCCCACCGCCTCACTCGACCGCGTGGTGGGGCGCAACGTCGAAAACTGGATGCCGCGCTCACCAGCGGCGGCGCCGTTGCGGCGGCTGCAAAACGAGATGCAGATGTTGCTCTACACGCACCCGGTGAACGATGCCCGCTCGGCGCGGGGCGTGCTGCCCGTCAACTCGTTCTGGTTGAGCGGCACCGGCGCCCTGCCCCAGCCGCAAGCCCCAACCGCAACCCCAAAGCCGATCGTGGCCAACAGCCTGCGTGACGCGGCACTGAACGAAGACTGGGCCGCCTGGGCCAAAGCCTGGCAGACGCTGGACGCCACCGAGTGCGCCGCCTTGCTGGCCGCACTGGACCACCCGCCCAGAAATGCCAACCCCGACGTTTCAGCTGTCACACTCACCCTCTGCGGCGAACGCAGCGCACAAACCTTCACGGCCCGCCCGCGCCCCTTGCTGAAACGATTTATGAGCCTTTTTGGCTCCCAGCCCCCGTACAACCTGCTTAAGCAGCTATGAAATTAATTGCAAGAGACATTCCCCCCCGCATCGTCTGGACACTGGAGCAAGCGGGCATTCACCCGCTGCTAGCCCAGCTTTACGCCGCGCGCGGAGTGCAAAACACCCAGGAGCTTGACGACGGACTGGCCCGGTTGATTCCGCCCAGCGAGATGCGTGGCACGCGAGAAGCCGCGCAGCTGCTGGCCGATGCCATTGCCGCCAACAAAAAACTCTGCATCGTGGCCGACTATGACTGCGACGGCGCCACCGCCTGCGCGGTCGGCATTCGGGGCTTGAAACTGCTGGGCGCCAAGTTTGTGGATTACATCGTGCCCGACCGCGTGGTCGACGGCTACGGCCTCACCTCGCCCATTTCGCAGCGCGTCAAAGACAGCGGCGCGGACGTGCTGATCACGGTCGACAACGGCATTGCCAGCTTCGAGGGTGTGGCCACCGCCAAAGCGCTGGGCCTGCAGGTGCTGGTCACCGACCACCATTTGCCCGCGTCCCTCAACGGCCAGATCGTGCTGCCCGAGGCGGACGTCATCGTCAACCCGAACCAACCCGGTTGCAGCTTCGAGAGCAAATCCATTGCCGGTGTCGGCGTGATGTTTTATGTGCTGCTGGCCTTGCGCGCCGAGTTGCGCCAGCGCGGCGTGTTTGATGCCAGCAACCAGCCCAAACTCGACACCTTGCTGCCGCTGGTCGCTTTAGGCACCGTGGCCGATGTCGTCAAGCTTGATGCCAACAACCGCCGCCTTGTGGCTCAGGGGTTAAAACGGGTTCGAGCCCAGGCGCTGCCTGCGGGACTAGCTTCTCTTTTTATAGCAGCTGGGCGCAGCGCACCAGCCGCCACCACTTTCGATTTTGGCTTTGCCCTAGGGCCGCGCATCAACGCGGCCGGCCGCTTGTCCGACATGACGCTGGGCATTGAGTGCCTGCTGACCGACGACATCGCGCGCGGTGACGAACTGGCCAAGATGCTGGACGGCATCAACCGCGAGCGCCGCGAGATTGAAGGCAGCATGCGCGAGCAGGCCTTTGCCATCGCTGAATCGCTGTTTGACGAAGACGAAGAACCGCCGCCCGCCATTTGTGTGTTCGACCCCGACTTTCATGAAGGCGTGGTCGGCATCGTGGCCTCGCGCATCAAGGACAAACTGCACCGCCCCACCTTTGTGTTTGCCGCCAGCGCCGCGCCGGGCAAGGAGCACGAGCTCAAAGGCTCGGGCCGTTCCATTCCCGGCTTCCACCTGCGCGACGCGCTGGATTTGGTGGCCAAGCGCTACCCTGGCGTGCTGCTGCGCTTTGGCGGCCACGCCATGGCGGCGGGCTGCACCATCGCAGAGGAAAATTTTGACGACTTCGAGCAGGGCCTGAACGAAGTAGCGCAGGAGTGGCTGGACGCTGCCACACTCACCCGTCGCCTTGATACCGATGGACCGCTCAAACCCGAGTACCGCCGAGTCGAGTTGGTGGACGTGTTGCACAAAGAGGTCTGGGGCCAGGGTTTTGCGGCACCAACGTTCAGCGAAGAGGTCGAAGTGATCTCGCAACGGCTGGTGGGTGAGAAACACCTGGCCCTCAAACTCAAACACCAGGGCCAGCCGGTGGACGGCATCTGGTTCGGCCACACCGAGCCCTTGCCGGCCCGGGTCAAACTGGCATTTCGGCTCGATGCCGATGCCTGGAACGGTATTCGGCGGGTGCGGTTTCTGGTGGAGGCCGCAGAGCTTTAAACGCTCAGCCCATCAAGTCGGCGTCCTGTCGGGGCGTTCGGTCCAGGTGGTACATAAAAAACACCATGGCCGCCGTGGCGCCCAGTAAAAAATGCGGCCCAAACAGCCAAAACAACAAGGGCACCGTGAAGTAATACGCCCGCATCCCGACCCGGTAGTAGATGCCAGCGCGGTTGAGTTGGGCCTCCACATGCTTGATCTGGGCGGCTTCGGTCGGCTTGTTCAGTGGCACGTTGATCAGGTAGCCCACGTGGTGAAAGATGCGTACCGACATCGAAAAGGAAAAGAAGGCAAACAGCAGGTCAAACAGCATGATCAGCAGTTTGAGCAACCACATCTCGGTACTGGCCTGACCCAGAAAATTGAGCGAATGCCAGATGCCCGAGAGCTTGTCGCCCTGCGCGCTCAGGGTCAGCACACCAATGATGAGCAAGACGGCGGTGGACGCCATGAAGCTGGCCGACATGGTTGAATTGCGCAGGGTCTGCACCGCCAGAATGTCACGCCGCTCGCGCATCACGCTACCCACCCAGGCCGCTCGGGCCACCAGCATGACATCCTGCGCGCTGGACGCCGGGTCGCGCAAGGTACGCCAGCGCAAGTAGCGCTGGTAGGCAAAAACGGCCGCGGCACTGAGTGCAAAACTAAGGAGATCGGTGGCATGGGTGGCGATGAAATCAAGCATGCTGTCATTCTGCCAGTTCAACCCGCAAGGTTGATCGCAAGGGCTTGAACGCTGCTTAAGGACACCGCCTAAAATTGTTCGGTGACTACTATTCTCAATGCCGACCTCCACTGCCATTCCGTCGTTTCCGACGGCACACTCACACCTGAAGCACTGGCTGCACGCGCCAAAGCGAATGGCGTCGAACTCTGGGCGCTGACCGACCACGACGAAATTGGCGGCCAGTTGCGTGCCGCCAAGGCCGCTCAGGCGCTGGGTATGCACTACCTCACGGGGGTCGAAATTTCGGTCACCTTCATCGGCCAAACCGTCCACATCGTGGGCTTGGGGTTTGACCCCAAAAACCAGAATTTGGTTCAGGGCCTCGCCCAAACCCGGGGCGGCCGCGGCCAACGCGCCATGGACATGGCCGCCGGACTGGCCAAAGTGGGCATTCAAGGCGCTTACGAGGGCGCCCTCAAATATGCCGGCAACCACGACCTGATTTCTCGCACCCACTTTGCCCGCTTTTTGGTCGAGACCAAAGTCTGCAAGGACACCAATGAGGTGTTTCGCAAATACCTGGTGGACGGCAAGCCGGGCTACGTCGAGCACCGCTGGGCCACGCTTAAAGATGCCGTCACCTGGATCACCCAAGCCGGAGGCATGGCGGTCATCGCCCACCCGGCACGCTACAAGTTCAGCGCCAACCAGGAATTTGCGCTTTTTACCGAATTCAAGGGCCATGGCGGTCAAGGGGTCGAAGTGGTCACCGGCAGTCACACGCCTTCCGAATACCTGACCTATGCCGCAACAGCCAAAGAATTTGGCCTCGCCGCCTCACGGGGCAGCGACTTTCACAGCCCCGACGAGAGCCACACCGAACTCGGGACGCTGCCCTTTTTGCCCGGCAACGTGACGCCAGTCTGGGAACTACTGGCCGACCGCATTCAACCTATGCCCCTCAACCGCCCGGAGCACAGCACCTCCCCGGGTCACTGATTTCCTCATGCCGTTCTGGCGCACACCCACCGGGGCCGGCATTTTATTCATCGTGCTGGCGACACTCTGCTTTGCCGCGCTGGATACCACCACCAAATATGCCACTACCCTGGCCCCGGTATTGATGTTGTTGTGGTTTCGCTATGTATTTCAGGCGTTTGTGACCTTTGCGCTGAGATTTCCAGTGCAAAAGTTGAGCTTGTTTGCCACCCGCAATCCCCGCTTTCAAGCCCTGCGGGGTGTTTTGTTGCTGATCACCAGCGCCTGTTCATTCTTTGGATTGCAATACCTCCCCGTGGGCGAGTTCACGGCCATGGTGATGCTGTCACCGCTGGCTGCCACCGCCTTGGCGGCCTGGATACTGAAGGACCATGTGTCTCATTTGCGGTGGGTGTTGATGAGCGCGGGCCTGATCGGGGTGCTGTTGGTCGTGCGCCCGGGGGGCCAAGTTTTCAGCTGGGCCTTGCTGTTTCCGGTGCTGCTGGTGACCACCTATGGCTGGTTTCAGGTCCTGACCAGCCGCCTGAGCGGCGAAGAAAACCCCTACACCACCCATTTCTACACCGGCTTGGTGGGCGCCTTGGTGATGAGCCCGGTCGTGCTGTTCAGTTGGAATACAGCAGCCCTGCTGGCCCATTGGCCCTGGTTCATTCTGATTGGATTTTTGGGCACTTTTGGCCACCTGATGCTGATCCGGGCCTTCCAACGGGCCTCGGCCCCAGTGCTCACGCCTTACCTTTACACCCAGATTGCCTTTGCCACTTTGGGCGGCTGGCTGGTCTTCAAGCATGCCCCCGATGCCTTGGCCTGGCTTGGCATTGCGGTGATTGCCGCCAGCGGCGTGGGCAGCGCTTTGCTGTCAGCCCATGAAGCGACACGACAACGCCCGGTCATCACGCCCTAAATTGATTTTCTCAGGTTGTCGGCTCACCGATTCGTCGACAATAGAGCCATGGCCCAACTATTTGAAGTACACCCCGAAAATCCCCAAGTCCGCCTCTTGAAGCAGGCTGTCGCCCTGCTCGAAAAAGGTGAGATCCTGGCGGTCCCTACCGATTCCAGCTATGCGCTGGTTTGCCATCTGGACGACAAGAATGCCGCCGACAAACTGCGCCGCATTCGGGGCGTGGATGACAAGCACCACCTGACGCTGCTGTGCCGCGACCTGTCCGAGTTGTCCAACTACGCCAAGGTCGACAACCAGCAGTTTCGGCTCATCAAGTCCGCCACCCCCGGGCCCTACACCTTCATTCTGGAAGCCAGCAAAGAAGTGCCCCGCCGCCTGAGCCACCCCTCGCGGAAAACCATTGGCCTGAGGGTGCCCGCGCACAAAGTGCTGCAGTCAGTGCTTGAATTGCACAACGGGCCGTTGCTGGCCACCACCTTGATCGCCCCCGGCGAGACCGAGCCGCTGAACGATGCCCAAGAGATTCTGGAGCGCTACAAAAACCAGATTGCCGCCGTCATTGATGCCGGCGCCTGTGCGTTGCAAGCCACCACGGTGGTGGACCTGAGCAGCGGCGAAACTGTGCTGGTGCGCGAGGGACGCGGCTCGCTGGCGGCCCTGGGTCTCTAATTCAATTGCCACCTTCCTTTTGAGAAATGACCAGATGGATATTGCACACCTGATTCAATCAATCGCCATTTACGCCCTGCCGGTCCTCTTTGCCATCACGGTGCACGAGGCTGCCCACGGCTACGCCGCACGGCATTTTGGCGACAACACCGCCGACAAGATGGGGCGCATCACGCTCAACCCCCTGAAACACATCGACCCGGTCGGCACGATCCTGATGCCCTTGCTACTGCTTTTTGCGACCTCGGGTGCTTTTTTGTTTGGCTATGCCAAACCGGTGCCGGTACGCTTTGGCAACCTGCGCAACCCCAAACGCGACATGATCTGGGTGGCATTGGCCGGGCCGGGCGTCAATTTCATTCAGGCATTTCTCTGGGGTGCCCTGTTCATCACGCTGAAAGGTACGGGCGTCACCGAAACCTTTTTCCTCAAGATGGCACAAGGCGGCATTCTGGTCAATCTGGTGATGTTTGCCTTCAACCTGTTCCCGCTGCCGCCCCTGGATGGCGGTCGCATTCTGGTGGGCCTGTTGCCCTACCGCCAGGCTGAACTGGTCTCGCGGATTGAGCCCTGGGGCTTTTTCATCGTGATGGCACTGGTGCTTTCGGGCATCGTCAGCACGCTGTGGTTGCAGCCTTTGATGGCCATGAGCTACGCGGTGCTGGACATCTTGCTGACCCCGATAGTTTTGATATTTGGTTAACACCCCCGCCTTTTTTGTTCAAGAAGTTTTTCTCATGAGTTCCAAACGTTTCCTGACCGGCATCACCACCTCCGGCACCCCCCATCTCGGCAATTACGTCGGCTCGATCCGTCCTTCAGTACGGCATAGCCTGAGTGCCAATGTCGAGAGTTTTTACTTTCTGGCCGACTACCACGCCCTGATCAAAATCGATGAACCTGCGCGAATCCAGCGCTCCACACTGGAGATTGCGGCCAGTTGGCTGGCGGCGGGGCTGGACCCCGAACGCGTCATTTTTTACCGCCAGTCGGATGTGCCTGAAATTCCGGAACTCACCTGGTTTCTGACCTGCGTCACCGGCAAGGGCATCCTGAACCGGGCCCATGCGTACAAAGCGTCGGTGGACAAAAACACCAACGCAGGGGCCGACCCCGACTCTGACGTGACGGCGGGCCTTTTCATGTACCCGGTGCTGATGGGTGCCGATATTTTGATGTTCAACGCCCACAAAGTGCCTGTGGGCCGCGACCAGATCCAGCACATCGAGATGGCGCGCGACATGGCCCACAGCTTTAACCACCGTTACGGCGAGCACTTTGTGCCACCTGAAGCCGAGATTGAAGAAGACGTTGCCACCTTGCCGGGCCTGGATGGCCGCAAGATGAGCAAGAGCTACGACAACACGATTCCCCTCTTTGCCCCGCGTGAGCAACTCAAGAAGCTCATTGCCAGCATCGTCACCGACTCACGTTTGCCGGGTGAAGCCAAGAGCACCGAAGGCTCGGCGCTTTTTCAGATTTACCAGGCCTTTGCCACGCCCGAAGAAACCGCAGCACTGCGCCAGGCCTATGCCGACGGCATTGCCTGGGGTGATGCCAAACACCTGGTGTTTGAGCGCATTGACCGCGAAATTGCGCCCATGCGTGAGGCCTATTTGGCACTGCTGAACGATCCGGCCAAGATTGAGGCCATTTTGCTGGCAGGCGCAGCCAAGGCGCGCCAGATTGCCACCCCTTTCATGGGACGCCTGCGCCAAGCGGTGGGCCTGCGCGATCTGCGCGCCCAAGTGGGCAGCAAAGTGGTCAAAACCAAAGTGGCCAAACCGGTGTTCAAACAGTACCGCGAACGCGATGGCAAGTTTTACTTCAAACTGCTCGATGTTGAAGGCCGTCTTTTGCTGCAAAGCCTCGGTTTTGATTCCCCCAAAGAGGCCGGTCAATCCATCGGTCTGCTGCAAACACAAGGCGCCCAGGCCTTGGCCGGCCTAGCCGAAAAACTTGTACCCATCGCCCAGAGCGACACCAGCGCCATCAACGCAGCTTTGCAGCTGATGGCCCATGTCGATTAAGTTACGTCAATTCAGCCTGCGTGCCCAAATCGGGTGGGTGGTCGGGTTGGTGTTAAGTTGCGTGCTACTGGCGCAGGCTTTCCTGCTCTTTTCTGCGGCCCGCGACGAACTCAAACAAAGCTTGTCGGCGCAACTGGAAGTGCTGGTCGGCCGGGTCGCCACTGAACTCGACGACAAAGTCCTGATGCGCGTCATCTTGCTGGAGGCGATGGCCAGCAAGTTCCCGCTAGAGGCCATGAAGCATGACCAAGATGTCGAACGCTACTTTCGAGATTCGCCCACGCTCTCTAATCTGATTGACGATTTCTACCTGTTTTCGGCAGAGGGCGTGTTGTTGGTTGACTGGCCGCTTTCACCCGGGCGCCGGGGTCTGGACATGACCGATCGTGATTACATACAGAGCGTAATAAAGAAGGGTGAGACCAGTATTTCCAAGCCCCTGCTTGGCCGGGCCACCAAGCAAGCCATCGTCGTGATTGCTGTTCCCATTCGGGACGCCAACGGCAAACTGGCCGGAATTCTGGGTGGCGTGGTGAATCTTCAGAAATCCCGACTGCTGGAGCCCCTGTCCACCACACTGGTCGGCAAGACGGGTTATTTTTATCTGGTGGGTCCCGAGCGGCTGACGATCATGCACCCGGACCGAAGCCGGATCCTCAAACCCATCACACTACCGGGCGTGAACCCGGTACTTGATCGCGCCCTGAATGGCACTTTTGAGGGCACCGAGGAGAGCATCAACAGCGCCGGTCTGCAAGGCTTGTTCAGTTTTAAACAGCTGCCCTACACCGGCTGGACTTTAGCGGCTGTAATGCCATCCAAAGAGGGCCTGGAAGCCGTCGACAAATTGCGTATACGCATCTCATTATTCACAATCACCTCACTCCTGTTGGCCATTGTTGTTATCTTGCTGATCGTCCGACGTTTTACCCGCCCATTGGAAATACTGACGGACTTTCTCAAGTCGTCACGCACGCTGTCACCCCCACCTGTGCTGGCGCACAGTTGCCAGGAAACTGACCGTTTATCTGACGCTTTTTCCCAGTTTGTGACGCAGCAACAAATCTCGCAGGAAAAGCTCTCGCTGGCTGCGCAGCAAGCCGCCCACACCAGTGCCGACCTTCGTATTGCCGCCATTGCTTTTGAGTCTCAGGAAGGCATGTTCATTACCGATGCCCATAACGTAATCCTGCGTATCAACCTGGCTTTTACCGACATCACCGGTTACAGCGCGGAGGAAGCCATCGGCAAGACACCGGGCTTTCTGAGTTCTGGGCGCCATGATGCCAAGTTTTATGCAGCGATGCACGAAAGCATCCAGCAATGTCGGACCTGGCGCGGCGAAATCTGGAATCGTCGAAAAAATGGCGAAATTCACCCGGAGTGGCTGACTATTACGGCCGTCACCGACAGTGCCGGGGTGTTGACCCACTACGTCTCGACCCTCACCGACATCAGCCAGCGCAAGGCCGCTGAAGAGCAAATTCAAAATCTTGCCTTTTACGACCCCCTCACAAAACTACCCAACCGCCGCCTGCTGCTCGACCGCCTGCAACAAGCGCTTGCCTCCAGTGCCCGCAGCGACCGCACGGGTGCACTGCTGTTCATTGACCTGGATAACTTCAAACTCCTCAATGACACACTGGGCCACGACAAGGGCGACCTGCTCCTGCAGCAAGTGGCCCAGCGCCTGACTTCAAGTGTGCGCGAAGGCGACAGCGTCGCCCGGTTGGGTGGAGATGAATTTTTACTGGTGTTGGAAGACCTGAGCGAAAACGTGACCGAAGCCGCGACACAGGCTAAAACAGTGGGCGAGAAAATACTCGCCACCCTGAATCAGCCCTACGATCTGGACGGCCTTGAGTACCACAACTCGCCCAGCATCGGTGTCACCTTGTTCTCTGACCACCTCAGCAGTGTCGACGAATTGATGAAGCACGCCGACCTCGCCATGTACGAGGCCAAGAAAGCAGGTCGCAACACCTTGCGCTTTTTTGACCCACAAATGCAGGCCACGATCACGGCAAGGGCCATTCTGGAAAAAGACCTGCGAATTGGCTTGCAACAACAACAGTTTCTTCTGTATTACCAGCCACAGGTCGACGAGGCGGGCAACATCACAGGCACCGAGGCGCTGCTACGCTGGCAGCATCCCTTGCGCGGCCTTGTTTCTCCGGCAGTTTTTATTCCACTGGCCGAAGAAACACAAATGATCCTGCCGCTGGGACTTTGGGTCATGGAAACTGCCTGTCAACAATTGCTTTCCTGGGCCGGTTCTCCCGCTACGGCGCACCTCAGCATCGCGGTCAATGTCAGCGCCGTTCAGTTTCGACAGCCCGATTTTGTCGCGCAAGTGCTGGGCGTCCTGCAACGCAGCGGGGCCAACCCCCTGAAGCTCAAAGTAGAGCTGACCGAAAGCCTGCTGCTCGACAACGTAGAAGACATCATTGCCAAAATGATCGCCCTGAAAGCAAAAGGCATCGGCTTCTCGTTGGACGACTTTGGCACCGGATATTCATCACTCGCCTACTTGAAACGCCTGCCGCTGGATCAACTCAAAATTGACCAGACCTTTGTCCGCGACTTGCTGACCGATCACAACGATGCGGCTATTGCCCGCACCATCGTGGCCTTGGCCCAAAGCCTTGGTTTGTCGGTAATAGCCGAAGGCGTAGAAACGGAGGCCCAGCGCAATTGCCTTGCCGCGCAGGGTTGCATGGCGTATCAGGGTTACCTCTTTGGCAGACCACTGCCAGTGGCGGATTTTGAGCAACTGCTGCATCTAAGCGACGCCTTGACGGCATGAGATTACCAAGTAAAAAGCAGGCAATGCCACTGATACAATGGCATCCACGCGAATTTGGAAGAGTGGCAGAGTGGCCGAATGTACCTGACTCGAAATCAGGCGTACCGAAAGGTACCGTGGGTTCGAATCCCACCTCTTCCTCCAGTACCAGCAAGGGCTTGCCGCTATGAAGATAGTAGCAAGCCCTTTCTCTTTAGTGCTCCATGTAGCCAGCGGCACATGGCTTTGTACTGAAATCACCAAAAGAACCAAGTAATTTGCTCGGTTGTTTTCAACAGGGGTTTACGAATGAACATTGAAGATGCAAAAGTACTTCTCGTTGATGACGACGGAGTGATGCGCATGTTTATCGTGAACCTATTAACGCGACTCGGTGTGCAGAACGTTCAAGAAGCCATCGATGGTCAGTCGGGCTTACAACAAGTTGCCAGCTTCCGTCCAGACATCATCATTTCAGACATTCACATGAGCCCAGTGGGTGGACTTGAGTTTGTCAAGCAGCTTCGAGCGCACCCAGTCATCGGGTTGCGAAAAACCCCTGTTTTGCTCATGAGTGCAGATACCAGTTCTCAAATGCTTAACCAAGCCGTGCCACTGGGTGTCGCGGGTTATATCGTCAAGCCACCTAATCTCGGGGCTTTGAAAATCAAACTAGAGCATGCTTTGAAATTTCGGTAGTCCCTATCGCTGGTCTAGCCATGCTTGTCGGCTGAAGGTCTCAATTTTCATTTCAGGCAAAAAAAGCCCAGCGAGATTAGTGCCGGGTCTGGAACTCTTTCGAGCCACGCTCAGGGAGGTGAAGCGCAGGGGCTTGATGCTCGGCTGCAATGTATGTGGCGTGGCTCACAAGCAAGTACTCCGAATTGCGACAACATTATTTGAAGTGAAGCGCCCCGGTGCCAAATATGCCGATCAGTCCAATTGTGATCAGGTAAATTGCAACGATGAAGTTCAGAAGCTTGGGCATCAGCAAGATGAGGATGCCTGCCACAAGCGAGATTAGGGGTGTCAAACCGACGTGAATATTCATGAAATTTCCAGAGCTATTGAGTCACGACAGTAACACTGACTGAATCCAGTGAACTCGTTACACCAACGTTAGCTGTCGGGCTGGATTGAATCGATTGTGAATATGGATTTCATTGGGACTTGATCTTTATCTCAATGGACAAAGTACCATAACCCCAATCCCAAACAGCCGTACATCAAACCCGACCACGCCCCTACCTCAAAGTCGGTAGCTGATGGAATGCATGAAAAAAATGAGCAAGCAGTGACATAACCAGACACCACCCAGATCAAGTAATCTGCCATTTGGAAAGTTGGCAACATCCAATGTTCAAAAAGCAACCATCCAATACCGAGCATCAAAAATGGTGCGAAGGCTACGGGTGCTGCGTTCCAGATATTGAGATTGGCAAAGCCCACTGAACCCAGCATCCATGTGTCGCCATGGCGTTTGGGGAAGATTGAAAACGATCGGGGCTTGGCAAAAAGTAAAAAACCAACCAGACCGTGCAATGCTTCGTGTGTAAACGTGCCGGGAAGGCTGATCACAGCGACTTGCCACTTGGAATGACGAACCGAGCGCATAACGACTAACCAAGTCAGTATCAGTAATGCCGATGCAAGCGTTTCAGTCGTCATGGAAAGATTATTTGGTGCTGTCATGATGACGGAACAGCTTAACGTTTCAGCAAGGTCATCAGATCTTTTTGAAGAATATTTTCAAATTTGGATAAGAAACTTTGACCCCAAAGCGCATCTCCAGCTTCGTGGTCAACGAATCCTACAGCGATTCTTACGGCGGAAACATTTATCGGACCCATTGAGCCAAAGCCGTGTCTTCTTCAGAGTAGCACGCCTGCTGGTTATGAAGACGCAACACTGAAGCAGGATTACACGTGGGTTGGTGTGCTTGCCTCAGGATTTTTGTTCGCAATTTCGCGTAGGTTCCGCTCAATTTTGATAACTATCGACAAAAAGACAACCAACAGGAACACTCCGAATAGACCGGCCGCAATATACATTTGCATGGTGGCTGCAGCTTTAGCTTCTAGCTTTTCCATTGCAATTTCTCGTTGCTTGTTTTTTGCTTCGGCAACCTTTTTGACGAACAAATCATTGTATGAATCAAGGATTTTTTCAACGACGGTCATTGGGGATTCTTTAAATGATTTTTCCTCAATAATCATTTCGGTTTGAATTGATGTGGGTGTTTCGTTAGTTTGATTGACAGATTGTTCGGGAGATGAAACTGTTGCCACTGGTGCAATCGCTGGAGTGGCAATCCGTTCAACGCGTGAAATTACACGAACATCAATCACGCTGGCATCAACGGTTGAAATCAATCCGGTTATATATTTAATTTTTAAATCTTCACTGTCATATTGTGAAAGACGACCGTTCAGAAACTTACTCAATCCATCTTTGTTAATTGATTCTGTATTTTTGCTGTACGTCTTAACAAAAGCATCAAGCTTTGTAAATATTTTGTCGAATTCTGCTTGATGCGCGAATGTGGCCTTGGTTTTTGCTTCTTTAGCCGGTTTGTCTGAAGCATTTACAGCTTTTACTTCGTCAGGTGCTATTTCGGCCAATACGTCCTTTGGGTTGACAGCAGTGGTTTCTATCGTTTGTTCAGAGGACGGAAATATCCCCTTCAGCGAGAAAAGTCCCAAGACGATTGCTACGAGCAGCAAAAGACTTGCTGCTGCAATGACGACAACACGAAGAATTCCAAGATATGAATTTTCTAATTTCTGAATAAGTGACATTTTTATTTCTGATTGGTGAGGGAAATATAAGACATGAAGCATATGGCTTTGATCCTGAGCGGATTCAAAGTCACTTGCTTTTTGGGACACGAGCGCTGACAGTTGAGATCAGAAAAGCTCCGGTTCAATAGTAAGGTACAAGAACCATTATTGATATCCCCCAAACGGGGGATATTGTTCTCAACTGCTTAGCCAAGCCGTGCAACTGGGTGTTGCGGGTTACATCGTCACTTTTTCTTTTTCATGCATGTTTGCCCTTATTTACATGCATAGTGCGATGTGCTGAAATTAAAAAAATCAGCTACTAAAAATGAAGGCCAGCATGTCGAAGCCATTTAATCCACCCTCTAAATCAACACCACCAACCATGCCCGCAGCAGTGGCGAATGAATCCACGCATAAAACGGTAGCTTCCCCAATACTTAACGAACCTTCCACCAGTTTAAAAGAGCGAAGACTAAGAACTCGGCCCTTTGCAGAGCCTGAAGTTATTGAAGGCAACGGGGGCAATACGGACTGGGGCTTATGGGAAGACTTGGTTAAAAAACAAGACTAAAAAATTCAACCTGGCGGCGTCCTGTTTTGGATAGGGGGGACGAATTCCACATCCCTCTCAAATAAAACCCCTGAATAAGCAAATTATTCTGGGGTTTTCCTTTTCTACACCACCGGGGACAACTACATCCCATTTGATTCACGAATCATGACAATCAGGCTGGTTTGAGGCCCACATAAAGACTAAGCTGGCTCGTATCTCTTAATTTCGCAAGGAATTCATTGAAAACGAAACACAAATTGGCATTCGTTGCTACGCTCACAGCGCTTGCTGTGGGCGGCATCAGTTTTAGCCACTTTTCTAATCCCACCATCCAAGAATCCACTGCAATGGCGGCAACGCCAGATCAGACCCGATTGGCTGATGGCCTCTTTGTGCCTTTGCCGCTCACTCTTGGACTTGATGCGAAAAAGGTTGAACTTGGAAAGCTGTTGTTCAACGACCCACGGCTTTCCGGCGATGGTGAAATTTCGTGTTCGCACTGCCATAGCCTTGCCACCGGCGGCGTTGATCGACTTCCTCGTTCATTGGGCCTAGGTGGCCGACAAGGTGGAATCAATACGCCCACGGTGTTCAACAGTGGCTACAACTTTAGACAGTTTTGGGATGGTCGAGCTCTGACACTGGAAGACCAGATTGAAGGCCCTTTGAACAACCCTGTTGAAATGGGCGGCACATGGCCGCAGGCGATAGCCGCGCTCTCAAAAGACCCGGCCTTTCTTAACAATTTCACCGCTGTTTACAGCGATGGACTTCAGCCGCGCAACATCAAGGATGCGATCGCCACTTTCGAGCGCTCACTGACAACGCCCAATGCCCGCTTTGACCAATTTCTGAGGGGTAACCAGAACGCCCTGAATGAAGAAGAACTCGCTGGCTATAGTTTGTTCAAGCAGATCGGCTGTACCAGTTGCCACCAGGGGCTCAACATTGGCGGCAACATGTACCAAAAGCTGGGCATCATGGAAGACTATTTTGTCGGTCGCAGCAACCTGACTGAGGCCGATCTGGGTCGCTACAACCTCACCCACAAGGAAGAAGACCGCCATTTTTTCAGGGTGCCATCCCTTCGTAATGTGGGCTTGACGCCCCCCTATTTGCATGATGCTTCAGCCAAGACGCTGGAAGATGCCGTAGCCATCATGACGCGCTATCAATTGGGAGTGGAACTTAATCCGATCGAGATATCGCGAATCGTCGCATTCCTTCACACGCTCACGGGCGAATATGAAGGCAGGCCCCTTAAATGAAACTATTTAACTGGATAGCCTCCAGTATGGCTTCGCATGCGAACCTTTTTCGCATCGGGGTAGCAGCCCTCACGGCCTGTACTGTTGTTGTGCTGTTCACCTTGACGCAACCGGTTAATTTGATCCGTCACAATATTTTGGTCAACAACTTCGGCCACTTGCAGAGCGATGAGAGCCGACTGGGCGAGGCAGTTCTGCAACTTAACTTCAGTCTCTCCAACAACTACGACCAGGTGACGACCATCATGGGGCGCATGAATGACACCGCACGTGAACTTCGCCAAGGGGAAGCGGCCAGCCTTTTGCGTGAAGATAACGAGTTCCAGCAACAGTTGCTGCTACTGGAGCAGCGTATTGCCAGTCAGACGGAGGCGCTGGAGCAGTTCAAATCACGCAATGCAGTGCTGAAAAACTCACTGATCTACCTGCCCCACGCCCGCGATGACCTGCTGAAGGACTTGTCCCGCGAGTCAATGACGCACGAACACGTGAACGACCTGGTGGAAAAAGTGCTGCTAAACCGCATCAAAGGTGCCTTGCTAGAGCGGGGCAATCTAGACGCCACCGTGAATGGACTACAAAACGAAACCGCCAACCTTCCCAGCAGCACGCTAAAAAAACTCGGCCAACTCTTGCGCCACGTTCATCAGATCGACCAAGTTGAAAGAGATCTGCCCGGCTTGGTACGGCAACTTACCAGCCACAGTGATAACTCGGGACTGGGTGATGCCTACCGGCATTTCTACGATCAACAGCAGCGACGCGCCACCGTTTACCGCATCTTCCTTTTGCTGGCGACTCTCGGATTGTTTGCGTATGCGGTGCGGTCATTCATCCGCATGGGTGAACAGTCAAGACGCTTGAAATTGGCCGCGAGTGTGTTTTCCACTGCGTCCGAAGGGATCACCATCACTGACACCCGAGGCATTATTCTGGATGTCAATGCCGCGTTCACCCAAGTCACCGGGTACAGCCCTGAGGAGGTCATCGGGAAAAATCCCCGTACGCTTCAATCAGGTCGTCACGATGCACAGTTTTACGCCACGATGTGGCAATCCATCAAGGGCACAGGCCAATGGCAGGGTGAAATCTGGAACCGACGCAAGAACGGTGACATTTACCCGGAATGGCTCACCATCACGGCGGCAACTGATCAAAATGACACCACTCAAAAAATCACCCACTACGTGGCAACTTTCAGCGACATCACGCAGCGTAAAAAGAATGAAGCCGACATCCACCAACTCGCCTTCCATGACCCTCTGACGGACTTGCCGAATCGGCGCCTGCTCATGGATCGGCTGAACCACACACTAGCGTTGCGCGGCCAAAGCGGGGGGAAAACTTCGCTTTTGTTCATCAACATTGACAATTTCAAAAGCCTCAACGACCTCAAGGGGCATGACATTGGCAATCAACTTTTGATTGAAACAGCAAAACGACTAAAGACTTGTGCCCGCGAAGGCGACACCGTGTCTCGACTGGGCAGCGATGAGTTTGTGGTCATGCTCGAAAGTTTGAGCGGGGTACCCGAGCAGGCAGCAGCGCAAGCCAAAGTCGCCGCTGAAAAAATTCAGAAAGCCTTGAATTTGCCCTACTGGCTGACTGATTTTGAGCATCAAAGTTCCTGCAGCATTGGCATCAGCCTGTCGAGCCCGCTAGTGAAGGCCGAAGAATTACTTCAGCATGCTAATACGGCGATGTCCGAAGCCAAAGCTGCCGGGCGCGATGCTTTGCGCTTCTTCGACCCGACCATGCAGTCTGCGCTCGAAGCCCACGCCCGGCTCGAAGCCGATTTAAGGCTGGCGCTGATGCATCAGCAGTTCGTTCTTTATTACCAGATACAGGTCAACGCCGATCAGAAAGCCATCGGAGCGGAAGCTTTGGTGCGCTGGAATCACCCAGAAAACGGCCTAATTTCTCCGGCTATATTCATCCCTCTGGCTGAGGCCACCGGCTTGATCGTGCCACTTGGGCAATGGGTGCTTGAAACCGCTTGCGCGCAGCTCAAGGCTTGGGAGGCGAATGCACACACTCGGGATCTGGTGCTGGCGGTTAATGTCAGTGCGCGGCAATTTAGCGCCGAGGGTTTTGTCACACTGGTTGAATCGCTACTCTTAAGCAACGGCATCACGCCCTCCCGCCTGAAGCTTGAGATCACCGAAAGCATGTTGTTGGGCCAGGTCGAGGACGTGATCAGTACTATGCGGCAACTCAAGGCCTTGGGCGTGAGTTTTTCGATGGATGACTTTGGCACCGGCTACTCATCGTTGCAGTACCTCAAACGCCTGCCGCTCGACCAGATCAAGATCGACCAGTCGTTCGTGCGCGACATCACCACCGACAGCAGCGATCAAGCCATCGTGGGCACCATTGTGGCAATGGCGCAAAGTATGAACCTGAGCATCATTGCCGAAGGGGTTGAAACTGAATTGCAGCGGGAAATGCTGGCCACCAAAGGGTGCGCCAACTTTCAGGGCTACCTGTTCAGCCGGCCGGTCCCGATCGAAGCGTTTGAAGCCTTGCTGGCTCAGCGCTAAGCGCGACTTTACAAACCCAGGTCGTTCATGCTGGTGCTGCCGAGCACCTTCAGCCCGCCCAGGTAGGACTGCAATGCTTGCGGCACCGTGACCGAGCCATCGGCATTCTGGTAGTTTTCCAGCACCGCCACCAGCGTGCGCCCGACCGCCAGGCCGGAGCCGTTCAGTGTGTGCACCAACTCATTTTTGCCCAGCGCGTTCTTAAAACGGGCTTGCAGGCGGCGTGCCTGAAATGCCTCGCAGTTGGACACCGAACTGATCTCGCGGAAGGTGTTTTGTGCAGGCAACCAGACTTCAAGGTCGTAGGTCTTGCTGGCACCAAACCCCATGTCGCCGGTGCACAGCGACATCACCCGGTACGGCAAACCCAGCTTTTGCAGAATCGCCTCGGCGTGCCCGACCATTTCTTCGAGGGACTCGTTGCTTTTGTCAGGGTGCACGATTTGTACCATCTCGACCTTGTCGAACTGGTGCTGGCGAATCAGGCCGCGTGTATCGCGCCCGGCACTGCCGGCCTCGGAGCGAAAGCACGGCGTGTGCGCGGTGAGCTTGATGGGCAACTCGGCCTCGGCCACCACCACATCGCGCACGAAGTTGGTCAAAGGCACTTCGCTGGTCGGGATCAGGTAAAGCGCTGTGTTATCAGGGGCCGCTTCGCCCTCTTGCCCGCCTTTTTTGGCAGCAAACAAGTCGCCTTCAAACTTGGGCAACTGGCCGGTGCCGCGCAGACTCTCGGCGTTGACGATGTAAGGCGTGTAGCACTCGGTGTAGCCGTGCTCTTCGGTTTGCACGTCGAGCATGAACTGCGACAGCGCGCGGTGCAGCCGGGCAATCGGGCCCTTCATGACCGTGAAGCGCGAGCCGGTGAGCTTGACGCCCATCTCAAAGTCCAGACCAAGCGGCGTGCCCAAATCAACGTGGTCTTTGACGGTAAATTCATACGCTTTGGGCTCGCCCCAACTGCGCACGACCACGTTGCCATGCTCATCAGCGCCCACCGGCACGCTCTCGTGCGGCAGGTTGGGCACCGCCAGCAGCAGCACCTGCATCTCAGCTTGAATTTGATCCAGCCGGGTGGCGGAGGTTTCGAGTTCTGACTTGAGGCCCGCTACTTCGGCCATCACGGCATCGGTTTCAGCCTGACCCGCCGGGCCTTTGGCTTTGAGCTGGCCAATTTGCTTGCTTAGACTGTTGCGCTTGCCCTGCAATTCTTCGGTGCGCATCTGGATCGTCTTGCGCTCGGCTTCCAGTGTTTTGAAAGCGGGAACATTCAGGAAGGTTTGAGGGCTTTTGCGGGTCTCAAGGCGCGCGATGGCGGTGTCGAGGTCTTTGCGGAGCAGGTTGATGTCTAACATGATAATGTGCAATATTTATAAGAAATAGGGCTCTAGCCCCCGTATTACCTGCGCAAGAAGCTATATATTCAATAGCATTTATTCATTCAGCTTGAGGCCCTTGGGCAGAGGAAACTTCACCGTTTCTTCAATCCCGGCCATCTTGCGTACCGACACGGCGCCCAGCGCCTTGATTCGGTCGATCACCTGGCTCACCAAAATTTCAGGCGCTGAAGCACCAGCGGTCAACCCGACACACTGGCGACCTTCAAACCACGCGGCCTGCAACTCATCGGCGTTGTCCACCATGTAGCTCACAGTGCCCAGTTTGCGCGCCAACTCACTCAGGCGGTTGCTGTTGGAACTGGTCGGGCTACCGACCACGATCAACACATCGACCTGCGGACTCATGATCTTGACGGCATCCTGGCGGTTTTGCGTGGCGTAGCAAATGTCCTGCTGCTTGGGCTGACGCGCATGGGGAAAACGCAGCTTGATGGCAGCAGCGATCTCGGCGGCATCGTCGACGCTGAGCGTGGTTTGCGTCACCACGGCCAGCAGTTCGGACTGCAAGGGCTGCACCCGCGCCACATCCGAGACGTCTTCCACCA
>SERZ01000549.1_pt1 | contig 24987 bp, 37 predicted proteins | sample 3171461 | NCBI WGS metagenome assembly SERZ01 (sample SAMN06051861, study PRJNA518727) | freshwater metagenome | biome: subpolar coniferous forest; feature: holomictic lake; material: water; isolation source: holomictic Lake 227, 6 m depth | place: Canada: near Kenora, Ontario | collected... | reverse complement strand
TTCTTTGATGAAAAATTTATCAACCGTATCAGAATAATAATCAAGACTTAAGTGATGTAATACCTGCCTGCAGAACTCATCATTTGCAACCAAGCCTTCCAAAATGATATCTTCAATTTTTTCAGCACTCATGCAACCTCGTTTTCTTTAATGAAGTCAATATCTAATTTTGATGTATTGTTCTTATTAACGTATCTTCCGTTACTTGTCCATTTTGACGGATACCATTCTTCTCCTGACCAATAACAACCCATCAATGGATGATCACCACCAGCAACTCTAGACATAATGATACATGGAGATCCGCCAACTGTCAATTTTACTTCAAATTTATTCTGTTCAATATCACTAAAAAATATTTTGCAGATATCATTGATTTCCATCTGTGAGTATGTTGGTTTCATTTATTTCTCCTTCTCCAGTACCCTTATAAATCACTTCCTCATTCTTAATTTGTTCTTCTAGAATAGAGATAAGGACATCTCCCAAAGTGTTTTCAAATTTAGCTTTATCTTCGGGCTTTTTGTCTCCTGTGATATTGTATTCAAATGACATATTCATTGATCCATCAGGATTTTCGTGGTCAGCCATTTTCATGCAATCGTAAGTCCAGGTTATACCCTCGTATTCACCCGAGTTGAATTTTAGCTCAACTTGACCTTGAAAATCTTTTCCTGTTCCACTCACATCATACTTCATCTTCTTCTTCTCCTCCGTTCAAATCTTCACTCATATGACGCTTCGTTACAAGCATAAATTTATTCTTGACAAACTCTTTGAACGACTCATCACTAACAATATCTTTCCAAAATTCAACAGTATTAGTATCCTTTTCACGATAATTTTTATCGCCGCCATTATTGTACCAAGCATTCTTGGGCTTGGTAACATGTCCTGATTCTAATGCCCATTCCAATAAACCCGAAAAAGGATTAATACCACCTTCATAAGTAACAGCAATAGGTAACTTAGATTTCTCTTTCACAAAACGCGACTTCTCAATGTTAAGAGTGAAATTCCAGCCTTTAATTTCTGTGCCATCCTTTTCCTGTGAACGCCCAACAATGAAAATTTGATTCGCCGAATAGTAAATTCCGGAGTTATGAGTCACCACGCCATTTTCTAAAACATAATGTTCTGCATCTTTAACAGATATGTCATAAACAGGTTTAACTCCAACTTTAGTGATTTTCTTTATTTTCAATTTGTTTCTCCTTGCAATTATTAAAATGCCAACGCATGAATGTTGAATTTAATTCATTTTCTTTGTTGCAGTGTGGGCATTTGCCATATTTTTTATCTCTAGCGCTATATGGATTTACCCAATCATTTCTATCTAATGATTTTGCATCTTCTGGTAATATACGAATACATTCTCCAGTTTTAATACTTTTTAGCATAATCATTCGTGGTCTTGCGCGCTTTATATTAGATTCTTTTGTTTTTGGTACACCTTTCATCTTTTTAGATACCCCAGCCCCAAATGCAGCATTAGCAGCTAATCGTTTTTCTGGATTTGCCAAATAAGTTGCTTCTCTAGTTGCAAGAATCTTTTTTATCGATTCTTCTGAATGAGCTTTACCATAAAAATGATTTCCTGAACCACTCATATCCTCAGATAACTTTTTATTTCTAGCAACTTTAGCAAGTTCAAATAAATGTGAACTTTGTCTTCTAGATTCTTGACCAATTCCAATTAAACACATATTGTTCCATGCATACGCTAATTTGGATGTTCTATGAATTTTGAATAATAACCAATGTGCCAAAAAATGTTGTCTTGCTGTTAAGCGAACTATATTAGTTGGATCATCTGTCCCACCAATACATCTAGGTATAATATGATGGTGCTCTTTATATAAATCTGGTTTTGGGTTATGTTTGGCATCGGCAATTAAATTTGTGTAAAGTTTTTCATAATTCATAATGATCTCCTAAGCTATATAGTTATTTATATAACCTAGGACTTTACTATTGTGCTAATGCAACAATATTTTCATCTCCAGTCAATTTATTTGCGTTAACCCACCCAGCATCGGTTAAAAATGGGTGATTTTCAGAACACGTTACGATATATCCATCTTCAAATTCTATTTCATAACATTCTGGTGTTCCATGTTCTAAAGTTTCCGGATTCCAAGTATGGCTAACTTCTTTTGCACCAATTAAAGTACTGACTTTATCTCCAACTTTAATATGTTCTATCACTTGCGATGTTCCATCTGCCATTTGTAATTTTGTTCCAGCCAATAAACATCCGCCGCTTACAATCGCCTTGGGAAATAGTCCTTGTTCCATATAGATGTGGTTCACTGCAATGCAAGGGATATTCTTTGTAACAAGGTGTGGCGTCATCATGCGAAATAGAGACTTCAACTGTTTTGCACGCGTCATGTCTGAAACAGACTTTTCGTCCAATGCATCATCCATTTCCTTCTTTGATGCAAGGTTACCAATTGAATCAATAAAGATAATCACGTGATCTTTACGTTCAATTTGCTCTAAGCGCTTCATAATATCAAACTTTAGTTGTTCAATATGTTCAAGCGGAATATGAATCACACGGTTACCGTCAATTCCAAAACCCTTGATATATTCCGGTGTGATTCCATATTCTGAATCATAAAATAAACATACAGCATCATCAAACTGATCAAGATATGCTTTGACCATGATAAGCCCCATGCTTGATTTGAAATGTTTGGAAGGACCAGCAATAACGGTGAGACCTGATACCATTCCGCCATCTATTTTACCTGAGAAGGCAACATTGATTGAAGGTACAGATGTCGGTACCACATCCTTCTCATTGAATAGTGAAGAATCAGCAAGTGTTCCAACTTTGATAGACCCAGCGGCCATCATCTTTTCTAATAGTGACATATTGCAACTCCTTTAATGTGCTATTAATGGAATACCAGCTTCCATATCTTTTAAATCAAACTTTTTATCAACCGGCATATTATCATCAAGGCACTTGTTTAAATCAACCTCTTCAATAATTTCGCCGTCTTCATCAAAAATAATAACATTGGAATACATGTCAGCACCAAACAATGTTTGTGCCAATACGATTGTTTCTTTTAAAGTTTGATTTGGATCAGGACTTGCAATGCATGTTGGGAGTGTTATTGCTTCTATTGTGTTTCCATCTTCATCTGTTTTGAGATGTAGTGTTACATGTGCATAATAGATATCTATTTCCTCATCTTCATCATGAACCTTTGTCATGTCTATAGACATTGCATCTATATCATGCAACCAAAAATTCTTAATTGTATTTGGAATTTTGGTTTGTTTCTCTGACTTTTTAGTCATAATTTCTCCTTTAATGGTTTTGATTGATTGACCATGGAACCACCATGGTTGTTTATTTATGAGCCTGGAGAATCCCAGCGATGTTTTTTACCCACCAATTTCCAAAATCTTTTGTCCATCTTTTTACCAAGCCACATTAAAGACATTGTTACTCCAACACCTAATAAGATGTCCAATGCTTTAGTTTTTCTTTCTTGGCTTTTGCTGCTGCTTCTATCGGTTCCCATGGTATTTCTAACTCCTCACAAACAATATTAATCATTTGAATCACATCTCCAATTTCTTGAATAAGTTCATCTTGATTTGTTGATTGTAATCCAAAACGTTGAATTTTGCAAATTACTTTTGACAATTCAGAACACTCTTCATTTAAGATTATCAATCGTTCAACACTTCTTTTTGTTAATTTGTCTTTCACGTAAAAAAATCCTCTAAAGTTGAACGTTCTTCAAGCTCCCATTTAATTGCATCAAGAATTGAAGATAGCGGCTTAATGAATACCTTTTCATATTGCAAATTTCTATTGATATATGGAATTAATTGCTTAGGTATTTTTCCATTTGCTGGCCATGCAATCACATCCTCTCGAATAACATTCGGTGTTTTCAAATAAATGAAACGGATTTTATCACCGCTACTGATTGGTTGCTCGGTCGGCATTAGTTTATTGAAAAGCAATGATCCTCTTACATGAATAGGGCAGCCGCTCTTATATGTTGCTTTATTATCATAATACTTTTCCATATCAGTTACACCACGCGGAAAAGCAATATCCCCCGGTTCCATTTCCATAAACCGCTGTTTGAAAGTGTTGGCAAATTCACGAACTGTTTCAATGTCCTTTGTGAAAATCAAACTCAGGGCTTCTTTTAAAGTTTTACGAATTGCCATTGGGGTTGATGATTTGACCAATGCCAAACCCATTACTTTCATTTTTGGAGGATCATATTGAACACCTTCAGAATTATGAACAACCAAAGCATAATTTTTACCAGCAACATAAATGCCGCGGCTAGCAATAGCTTCACGTTTCATATTCATCCGTTTTTCAAACACATTACATAAAGAAGCAATTTCATCAATGCTTTTTTGAATAACCGGTTGAATCTTTGTTTCTGAAATTTTATCAAGAAATGCAACAGGATCTTTTGGTTTTACTTTCTGAACAAGATCATCGATATCGAGATAAAATGCATCAGTATCACACGTAATGATTCGATCTTTTTTATCGCCCATTATGCTTTGTAAATATTCATTCACTGTTTTTTCCATATGAATGATTGACGTTGCACCTGTTTGTGTAATTGCCTCTGCAATCAAAACATTGAAATATCTAAAGTAAGGTGATGATACTGCACCATAAGCACTGTTCAAAGCAACCTTCAAAGCATTTTGCTTGGTATGTAAACTTGCTATTTTTGAAGTTAACGATTCATCATGTGTTTTTTGATATTCTGATTCAAGCAGCAACATTTCCTTTTTAATTTTTTTGCGTTCTTGAAAAAGCATGTCCATCATTTCAGGAAAGAACCCTTTTACTTTTCTTGTATAAAGTGTCCCATTACAACCAACAGAATAATCATTATCTTTTGCCCATTGTAATTTTTTCAATGTTTCAGGTGTTGGATTTATAAAATCAGTAGCCTTTAAATCAAGCTGTTCACCTGGAACAAATGTTTCAGGGCTGAAGTTTCCTTGCATGATAATGTGTGGATACATTGAAGCAAAGTCATATGATGTTATCCATCCGTACATTCCGGGTTTTGGATCCTTAACATAAGCACCAGGAAAATCAACTCTGCTATGTCCTGCTTCTGCTGGAATAATAATATTCTTCTTAAGCAGATAATTGTAAATGAATGTATCCCAATATTTAACAGTGCCAAGAAGATCTTTAACATTTGACTTTGTCATATAAGTCATACCAAGAACAAGCTCAATCAATTTAAGCTTGTTGTCTAACTTATCAACTAATTCCACGTCTCTGATATTATAATCACAATACGTTTGAAAATAATTTGTATATGAGTCTTTCCAGTTTACACCCGGTAATTCAAGTTTGCCTTCACCAAGTTCTTCTTCACAAACAACATCAAGAGTATACTGTTCTAGTTTTTTCTGTGCAAATTTTTTGTAAAGATTCAAGTAATCAAGTTGAATAACACCAACAATATCATAAGTGGGCACTTCTTTATTATGAATTTTTACTGTTTTATTATTGATAATGTTGAATGGTGAAAGCTGTTTTACAACATCATCGCCCAAAATATTTGCAATACGATTTACAATATAGACAAAGTCAAATGCTTCAACATTCCATCCTGTAACAATATCTGGATATCTTGAACTCCAAAAATTAATGAAAGTTCTAAGCATTGATTTTTCATCTTTACATAACCAATACTTTACATTCGGATTTGTGTTTTTATACGGTGAAAATCCAAACGTATTTGTAAACTTAGTTGTTTTGTCATGCATTGAAATTAGATTGATTGCCTCATTTGCTTCGGCAATGTTAGGAAAACCATTCTCGGCTTCGCATTCTATATCTAAGGTACAAATATTCATCTGGGAAATATCATAATCAATATCACCAGAAAATGTTTCTGCTATATATGCGTATGCGAAATTTGTTTGTCCACTAATTTCAAAACCATGAACGCTCTCATAAGTCTTTAAAAACTCTTTAGCATCACGTATATCACCGAATTTAACCGGTTCAACATGATGCCCATAAAGCGTTTTAAATTTTGATGTTGTTTTGCCTTTAACATAAAGCGTTGGAGCAAAGTCAAGCTTTGCTATTGTTGGAATTCCATTTTCAATTCCACGGTAAAGTAATTTTCCGCCCCATTGCTGGATGAATGTATAAAATTTACTCAAATATTATCCTTTCTTAACAATAATGAATTATATCATTTGTTAATGATTAGGTCAACCATTCTTTCCAGTTTTCAGCAAACGAACAATTTTCTGGTGCTCCATTAAACATTGGAGCAATTTCATCATCACCATACCCAGCCAAACCACAGCCTACTCGAGTGACATAAAATTTCAAATGCATATTCTTACGTGCACAATCCAAAAAATTATCAACATACATCTTGATTTGATCGAGCGGAATAACATCAAATGTTGCAGTCTTTGTTGGTATGCCATAACTGTTTCCATGGAAACCGATACCTACACCCCACAAAGCACCATATTTTTGATATGCTTCTCGTGCCGCGCCAGCTCCATGAAAACCACCCAAGTTTGATCCATAAACAAAAATTTCACCTATTCGCCGATCAGGCTTGTAACCATCTTTTTGAAAAATATAACTCATTCAATAATCACTCCATACTCATTATCATATGAAATTTTCGGCGTTTTAATTGTACCATCGCATTGCCGAACAAAAACTTCAATATCCGGAAACGATGATCCGATAGGAAGTTTTCCAAATGCTTTTATCATTAAAAAATGCTCGTAATTTAATTTTTGAAGTTCAATTCTTAAATCGTCAAGCGTCATTTGTCTTTTCCTTATTATGACGGCGAGTATTTTTCCATTCATGTTCAGACTTCAATGCATCAAGCATCATGCGAATATACAAACCGCGATCATGTTGATCAGCAATTGTTACGGCAATTCGCTTATATTGCTTTGGTAGTGCAAAAGCCTTTTTATCATACGACATTATGTGAACCCTCCCATTGTGGAATATTTTTTACAAATTTTTTCTTTGCCTTGATAATTCGTTTTAGTGTTTTAAACGTAAAAAGAATTTCTTCAATATGTTCTGGGCGTGCTGTTCCATTTGGAATAATATTCATTTCTACATATTCATCAAGTAAAACATTGAACGGAATAATTTTCTTACTACTCGGTTCTTCATTATTACCTTTAAAAACAGATGTTGCAATCAGTGGAATAACACCTTCCTTTTCCAAGCCGATATAAACATACTTTTCTTTCTTCATTTTGACCTCTCTTTTAAAATTTCATCTTCAAATTTATGCAACCGTATTATTTCGGTTTTAAGCGCCTCAGACTCTTTCATAACTAAATTATACACGAAAGTCGCCATTTGTAAATCTGATCTTAATTTCTTTATCTCTGCCCGCTGTTCTTTACAGAGATCACTAAGTTTATTCATGCGCCCTTCATCAGCGAGTCAAATTGGTCAATTACTTGTTGCAATGTATCAGCAACCTTCTTATCATCGCGAATTTCTGCCATACGCGGCAAAAACAATGAATGTGGTTTGCCTACAGAAGACGGATACATAATACAATTGCTTTTCACAGCCATGATCTTTCCGAGAACATTTGTGCGGTTCTTCCAAATTTCTTCACGGACTTTGTCTTTGATTCCTGATACATTCACTTTCAGTAATCCATCAACAGTTTGACATTTGATCGATCCAAACGTTGCTGCAAACTTTCCATTACCAGGATTAAAACCGACAATTTCCAAATCAACACAAGCTTCAAGCTTAAACTTAATTTGTTCCTTTGATGTTCCATCTTTCCAATGAAGCTTACGCGTCTTAATTACAGTTCCTTCTTTACCTGCTGCAAGCATTTCTTGGTAATGTGCAAATGCTTCGGCAAATGAATACACAATCTTTGATTGAATCAATTGAATTGACTTAGTATTCTTTACTTGAATTGAAAGATCGTCAAATCGTTTATTGTAATCAACGTTATAATCTTTTCCTTCTTGCGCATTGATTAAAGGAATTTGATCCCAAACAACATATCGAACACTATCAGTATTGTTGTCTAATTTTCCACCTTTTGCAACAGAATTCATTATGCCATTTGAAATTTCGCGAGCATAAGGTATACCGTCTTTATTAACAACCATCAACTCACCATGGGTGCGTGTATTTTTCTTAAGGCTGTTTTGTATTTCCGAAACTAAAACACCCATTTCCGTCAATGGGAAAATAGATCCAGCGCGAGTTGTGATTACAACTTCACCATCTGAAAACACATCAACATTACAAAAAAGCGCATCAGCTTTTTCTTGCGAGTAAATGCCGTCTTTCCAATTCCATTTTCCAAGATTCACGTGTTTCGGTAAAGCACATCGCATATAACTAAATTCTGGAATCAGATTTGGCCAAACCTTATTTGCTGTTGAATCAGAACAGCCAACTTTCAGGTCGCGCTGAACGATTCGTTCAATGACAATTGCATCTTCATCTGTGCAATATCCAAGCACCTTTGCGAGATGTTCCTGCCCAGCTTTTCCAGTATAAACACGATCAGCAAGATGCTGCAATTGTGATATTGCTTCATCAAGCGAAAGTTTATTTGGATTTTTGTGATATTCAGGAATTTTAATCAACCAATAATTGATACCTGGATCATAAGTAGCCTTGAATACACGCTGAAGCAAAACGTTTTGCTTTTCACGTGTCAAAATTGCAATTTTGGCTAGCTTAGAATTATCCGCGGCCAATTCATTTAAAATTGACAAAATACTCATAACCATGACCTTACGTAAAGATACACGTCCCAACGAACAGCATAATTTAATGGACATGTTTGATACGGCCGCGTCAGGGCGCGGCGCCCAACAATTGCAGGATTATTTTTTCCCCAACGACCTTTAACACAAACACGTCTTTGAAGAAGAGGACTGCCGACGGTTTTGTTAAACTTATTACGTTGCCGATGAAATTCTTTAAATTCGCTCAACCATTGCATATCTTCAACATTAGAAGGAACAACTGTACGAACATAAGATGTGGAATTGTGTTTCATGGTTGTTCTCTCATAATAATGTTTTCGGCAACATATTCAGTGCCAAACGTTTCGCTGAAAAAGCGCTTCACACTACCGGCGTATAAAAATTCTGGAGCATCAATGCAACCAATGTCGCAATGCAGTGAACCTTCATAGCGCTCGCTCATATCCATACCAAAAGCAATGCCGTTTCCAGTTGTTCCGAATACCATCATGATTTTCTCCAGCAGTGTTAATCAATAAATTAATTATAACACAGTTGGAAATCAAGTAAACTAAGATGTAACTTGTTGAATTGTAACTACTTTATATGTATTTTGTTTGTCAGAAAATGACTTTAGGAGTTCATGAATAAGAAAAAATGACTTTGATGTTACATGAATTTTTCCAGAAAAAGAATTCATTAATGCATATTTCACATGAATCATACACACTCCAATCAAGATGTTTGAATTTCAGTGGATTCCTTTTCAACTTCAACAACTTCAACTTTATCCCGTACCATATGACGCATCTCAAACTGATTTGCAGGACAAAGATAATAACGAACTAAAATGCCTTGTGAATATTTTCCAGATTTTGGATCTACGAGCAAATACTTATTACCGCCAATATCAATTTCTTGCACAACCTCAACCTCAATTCCTGCTTTGGTTTTAAGTAACATAATTACTCCTCACTTTGTTGAGGTAAATCATCCTTTTTCAAAACGCCAGATGTTAAAAGAAGAAAGTCGACCCAATCATGGGCTTCTTTTTCTGATGTAAAAAATCTAACCGATGAATAATTATCTATTAAAGAAAATGCAACAATTAAAATTCCAGAATCATGTTCACTTGCTTTAAATAACCATCCGGCCAATGACACGGTTGGTAATGACCGGATGGTTAGCATTACATCATTCGGTCAACAATTGCTTAGTATCAGTAACTGTTTTTAGTTCAGATACATCAGCATCATTGATTTCTACTTTGCGTGGCTTCTTTAATTCAGGAATAAATTGTTCAAGGAATACCTTGAGCAGTCCGTTTACCATTGAAGCATTTTGAACAATTACTGAATCAGCAAGAGTAAAAGAATGTTCAAACGGGCGTAATCCAATACCTTTATAGATATAGTCATTAGCAGTTTTTCCAACATTACCTTTAATCACAAGCTTATCATCCTTTGTTGTAATTTCAATATCAGATTTTCCAAATCCAGCAACAGCAAGTTCGATCGCATAATGATTATCATCAAGCTTTCGTACATTATATGGCGGATATGTTATTGCCTTAACGGTTCTGTCATTGATACGTTGAATTTCTTCAAATAGATTGTCGAAACCAACCCATGTTTGTGGAAATAAATTACTCATAGTTTTCTCCTTATATTACAGCGAGTTATAACCTGTCCTCAATTGAGCAACAGATATTTGAGCCACCATGGCTCAAATTCGGGGTTTAATTTTTTTCTTCCTCTTCGGTGCTTTCTCTATTAAAACCGTATCTGGTACCTCAATAATCATCGAAGATCCTGTTTCATCATGCTTTGGTGATTCAACATACGGTAATAGTGCAATTTTATTATATATTGCAACAAACGGATTTTCATCATCCAAAAACGGAATAGAAACTTGAAATTGTTCTGCATGTTGCACATCATGTGAATCTTTATAAACACCTACCCAAGCATTCCATCCTTCTGATTTAGAACCCCATATTCGTTGAATTCTAAATGTCGCATCTTTTAATACTAGATGTGATGTTGTGTAGTTGGCTACAATAGACATATTACTCCTTTGGTGGTTCTACCGGCGTTTTGCTTACTTGTGGCGCAGCTTGAGTTTTAATATTATCAATCAACCCAGCAACCTGTACATAAGCCTCGTTACCTAATGCTTGAAGAATTGTGTTTGTTTCTGCAACCGTCAATTCAAAATGTAATACCAAATCATCGCTAATCGTTACATCACTCATTTACTTCTCCTTATGATTATTTCCAATAGTATACTTGCTTATCAATTCCCATTCATGTTTATCTTTAAATGTCAAAACTTTAATGGTTCTAATGTCTGCACAGTTTTCAATGTCTTTCAAATCAACAACTGTTACTAAACCCCATTCATGCAATAATTTTGCAATTGCATTTCTGCGTTTTAAATCTTCTTCTGATATTGATGATGGCCGCCCATCTAAAATAAATAGCTCTTTGAAATGTGTAAGAAAATAATTTCCTCTTTTGTGTAGGATATGACAAGATTGATATAACTTCTTGTCTTTTTTAGATGAAACTCCGATTCTTGTTAATGTTTCTTTAGCTAACAAAAATGAATCTGGAGTATCCAATAAAATTTGTATTCCCACACCAATTGAGTTCATCCGCTTCCACCCTTCATCATCAACTTCTTTATGCTATTTATTTGTTCGTCAGACAATATTTTTGCATATTGTTCTGCCACCTTTTTAGAGACCTGATAAAAACCAGAAATGATCTCTACATTTTTATTTATAGCAAGTTTATGCCATTGTCCATAGCGTTTACCCCTGCTAATGATATTTATGTAAAAATCAAACTGTTGGTCTTTAGATAAGGACGAATACTTATTCATTTCATTACTGAAAAAACATGTATCCATGACATTACTTAAAGCACGATTGATGATAAAGGGATTATAATCTTCTACTATTTCCTGTTTTTCATGCTCCTTTTTTTCACATATAATTGAAACAATCTCAAAAGGTGTTTTGCTCATTTGAATTGAATATTTGGTGAAAGCATTACTTCGGTTAAAAATGCGGCCAAATTAATTTCCTGATCAACAACAAATGATGCCTTATATTGATATTCTCCAAGAAGAAGAACTAAAGCAGGTATAGACTTTGCATCAACCTTTTCATTTGCATAGTCATAAAACATTCTGAATAATTGACTAGGCTCAACATCTGAATGATTGCCTACCCATTTACGCATATTGTTAAATTTTTTCGCCTTTAATGATTCAATAAGCTCTCCAAAGGTAGCATCAGAAAACTCAGTAAGAATGCTTGAATCAATTGCCCCACCAGCTGAATGCTTTTGTAGTTCATTTAAGCATCGCCTAAAATCAGGAAAGTAATGATTAACTACCTCTGCAACAACCTTCTTATCAAATTCAATCTTTTCTTCATTAAGAATGAACAATACACGTTTAAAGAACTGACTAGCAAGTGTTGCTTTTTCCTTAACTGGAATTTTAAAATCAATTACATGGCTTCTTGATTGAAGAGCATCAGTAATTTTATTTTTATAATTTGCTGTAAAGATGATACTATGATTATCAGAAAATTGCTCAATAAAATTTCTAAGAGCGCCTTGAACATTGCCGCTCAAAAAATCTGATTCATCTAACAATGTGATTTTTTTATTACTTCCAAATGAAACCGTGGACGCAAATTGCAAAATCTTTGTTCTGATAACATCAATACCACCTTCCATTGATGCATTGAGCACCATAAAATCAGCATCAACTTCATTTGCAAGGCACCGAGCGGCCGTTGTTTTTCCAGACCCAGGGCCGCCACTTAACAATAATGTAGGAATTCTACCTTGTTTAACAAATCCTTTAAATTCAGACTTGATCTTTTCAGGTAAAACACAATCGTCAATAATATTTGGACGATATTTTTCTACCCAAAGATAATGCTCCGGGTTTGTAGCAACAGATGCCATATTGGCTTACCCAAATGTTGATGTTGTTTCAATAGCAAGATAAAAAACAATCTTAGGAGTTTCAGCTGTGAAACGGCTGATCTTCTTACTTGACAATTCAACCTTGTAATCAATATCGGAATAAAGCTTAAGCTTTTCAACCTTCAATTGAACATTAAACTTTTCTGCACTCTTGGTTTCAAGATCAATATCAAAAGTATTTCCTGTAGGATTATCCGATGCAAATACACGAGCAATAATCTTTTTACCATCACCAATAAAGCTAAGGTTATCGACCGATAATACTCCTGCCATCTTTTGGATTCTTTGAAGATATGATGCCGGCAAATTAAAAGTTACTTCTGGAGTAGGCATTACAATTGCTTTCGCTGGCGGGACGGTAAGCAATGTTTCATCCGCATAAACATATTTTACCTTTTGCTTTCCTTCCTTAATCGTGACAAACTTATCATCAAGATCCAATTCTGGATTACTGAAAGCAGAAATAACACCGAGAAATTCATTCAGATTGAATAAACTAACATTCTTTTCAAAATCATCTTCACCATCATATTCAACAAGAATATCCTTTGATGCTGAAACACTACTAATCTTTGTCCCAGCCTTAATAACCAGATTAGTATTGATATTTGCGAGACACTTCAACACAGACAGCGTTTGCTTTGATAAAATCATTTACATTCCTTTCCAAAAGATAATTCCCACCCGGATGCCGAAACACCATTCCATGTAATTCCAAAACTATAATTGATATTATCATTAATAGTATCATTAATAGTATCGGTTGTCAAATTTATATTCATGCCGTCTCTACTTCTGTTGGTGTACCATTCGCTGTCGAAGACAACTGGTTCTGTGATTCTGACTGTTGCAATGCTTCCTGTGCTAGTTGTTGCGCCATCAGTCGTGCTGTATGGAATGCTTGTACTGTTCCATTGCGATTCAATAACGCTGTTACCAACGGATGTGCTTTTGCCGGCATTTGAAACATTTGTTTCATTCGACGTCCTTGTGATGCAGGATTCCCTTCCGCTCTGGCGTCCTCGTTGTACTGCTGCGCCAATCGCCGCCACATCTTCGTCTTGTTCTTTGAGGTTTTCATGTAACTCCTTTTCCAATGTTAAAATCTTTCTATTCAAATACCAACGGGCTTTCTTGTAATCCTCCAATTTTTTTTCTAATTTATTTAATCCAACCTCCTCCTTTAATCCTGCTCGTATGACATACTTAAGAGAATTGCCATCACAAAAATCATAATGTTCTGTAAGATCTATTGCCTCAATGTCTGCTCCACAATTAGAACAAACACCTGCCCTTTTATAATGTTTGGGGTTTTCAATTCTATCATTCATCATAGATTCTCGATTGCCCAATCTTCAAGATCAATCAATTCCTGCTCCTGCAAACAGAATCCAAATGTGTCCATAATAGATGAACGGGAAATATGCTGTTCAAATGGCCAGTGTCGATTAGTCCATCCTGTTCGAGTATTATACGAATATTCATTCCAGACTGGTGATGTAGAAAATGTAGAAAATGATTGAGAAACAAGATCATTATAAAAATTATCCAAATCGGCGTCAGACGGTGTTGGGTAAGCGAACTTGTAAAGCTTATTAATTACATGATCATAGTTTGCTTCACGATCTGAATCATTCCAATAAATTGCAGTATGCCTTTGATTGACATAAAAATATTCATCAAATACATCCTTCATTGAACGCGCAACTTTAGCAGTTTGGCGAACAAATGGTGTAGCAGTTGAACTAACAACCGGTTGAGATGTGAAATCATTTTGTGACAAATTTTGCCTCCAACTATCATCCGTTACTTCACCAACAACAACATACTTCCAAGTACGGCCTTTGGCATTATTGTAATCGGATGGAATACTAACAACATCAGCCGGATTAATCTTTACCAATACGCAACGATCAGTGTCACGATTATGAGAACTGTATGATGTCAAATAGCCTTTACTACAGAAATGCAAGCCTTGTGAGCAAGTGTTATTACGCTGATCATCAACCTGATTGCGCTGCATTGAAACAGTCTTACCGATTGAATTATCAAACTTACCGGTATAGATATCCATATAATCATTGCGAACAATCTTGTATGCAATGAAACAACCATCTTCGGTAATAGGAAGCTTTGATTGTTCAAGGAACATATACAACTCATCAACCGATTGCTTTGATGGATTTTGCATCAAATTTGCAACAAAATTAACAAGTGGTTGAACTGGAAGATTATCTTGGTTGAACGAAATAATTTTATCAACGATTGCATTAACCAGCGGTTGACGCTCACCGTCATAACTGAATTCGATAATTCCATTGTCAATAAAAATATTGAACGGAATATTCGTTGCAGTAAGCTTCTTGGCAAATGTATTGATATGTACCTTAACGTCAACCAAAGTTTCTGCTTCAGCATATTTACCGACAGCAATCAACTTTTTAAATTGATCATAATTTTGATCTGAACGAAAAACAGTTATAGAATTACCTGTTTTAAAATTGGTAAGATTAATGAAATCATTACCGATAATATATGAATGTGACGACATTACTTTACTCCTTCAATTAAGTTAACGTAACTTACAAAATCTTCTTTTGTTATTTGCGTATAATAATTATTATACCGCAACATTGGATATTTTGCAAATAAACTTTCTGCTTTTTGTTCATATTTCACAACATTAGAAAAATCGTGCTCTTTAACATTCAGCACTTGACACAACCTATGATATTTCTCATACAGATCGGTTTTAAAACCGGAAATTTCTTTTGCAAATTCTGAAATTTGAATACTGAAATTTGATTTTGGATTGCACTTACTAAGTGCAATCATACTAGTAATTAATGAATGACTATTAAAACCGGTTAATGCAAACGACTTCTTTACATCATTGATATTAATCTTGTAAAGAGTATTTTCAATAAACTCTTTACATGATGGCAATCCTTTCGGGGCTTTGTCTTTCATTTTCAAACCATAAACATTTATACCAAGATCATTACAAACAATCAAATATTTCCTATCAACAATACTTCCGCTTGTCCTTGCATCTTGGAATTTAAAGTAAGCACAGTTTGTAAAATCTGTTGGTGCATGAACACGTTTAAAACTGTTAAGTGTGATAATCCAAAGTGGCGAATTAACAACAACATTCTTTACTCTTGTTGCACGAGTAACTGTTGGCTTCGGCAAATCAGATGCAAATGAAACCCACTTGGCAAGTTCTTTATGTATATCACCAACATCATATACAATCAAAATCGGATTTGTACGAGATGCAGATAATGCACGAATTCTTGATAAACCTGAACGAATATCACAAACAATAATTTTGAAATCATTATTTAAGTAATGTGTTTTAATTGAAATTTTATCAAGAGAACGCGAAACAGCATACGTTTTCCAACATGTTGATCGTGCAGTTACCGTTTGAATTGATGTTCCATTGAACACCTTAAACACGGCTGTTGGACTAACATCAAATGTAATTGATTGCAAATCATTCTTTGCAACCTTCCATTTATTTCCTTCAATAAAATCATGAAGAAAATTGAATTTATATAAATCACGCCCGGCAATGGCGAAATATTTTTCAACGGTGCTCAAAAATTTTGCTCGATATTCAAGCGAATTTGTTGCATCATTCAAATGAGTAGTAAATTCATGTTTGAATTCTAAATATGCTTTTTTAATATTTTCGGTAATCTTTACGATTGTCTTTTCAGAATATTGCAAATTTTCACGACTAAGCGAAAGCTCCAAATCACCGATTTTGAATTTGAACAAAATATGAGTTGATTTTGCAAATTCCCTTTCAGAACCTGTGCAATTGATCAACACTTTATCGAGATCAACAGGATATCCGCGTTCACCTACAATAAATTTTGTCTTGTCATAATATGACAATACTTCATTTCTGTATATGCGACATGTATCGCTTTCACTAACAATTTCAATATTTTTCCATGCAACTGTATGGTTGAAAATGTTTGGACGAACCTTCCAATATTTAAAAACAATCGCAAACAATGAAGTCCACTCATTAACATCTTCCATTTTTACAGGAATAGCAACTTCAAAGCCGGTTTGATCACCGCAAGAATTTTCACATATTTTTGTTAAAGAAGGAATTGATTTGTCATTAATATAGACAAGATATTCTTTGCATGTTCCATCGTGCCAAGATTTATAATTCCAAGTATTCGACACAGCTGCAACAGATTTTGATCCAATACCCCAAGCACCTTCAAAATCATTTGAAGCACGCTTATGGTCACCTGATTCGCCATATGTTGTTAGTAACCGATAAACATCTTCTTCTGACAAACCCGTACCATGATCTCGAATTCGCAAATTCTGATCAATACGTGTTGGAACAACAATATCAATTGGTTGATGTTGATTGCCATGCAATTGATGAGAATCTTTTGCATTAGCCGATAATTCAGAAAGAACCGATTGCTTTTTTGATTGATACAAATAGTTAGACAGCATAGCAAATAGCCTTGAGCTATTCATGCTTATGCTGAATTCTTTTGCAGATTCAATATTTGTTGTTATTTCATTTGATGTAGTTACAATCACAACATTTCTCCAAGATTATTCAAAAATTCCGGCGTCATTATTCAGAAATCCTCACCTTGTATCCATTGTCCTGCCAATAAGCAGCGAACTTTAACGCTTGTTCTTCGGTCAAGTTGGTCTTCATTTCAACCAAAACAGAACCGGAATAAACTTGTACGCACATATCTATCTCCTAGAAAGGAATGTCATCGTTGTAGTCGGGTTCCCAGCCGTTGTAATCTTCATCGGTTCCCCAACCAGCGTTTCTCAGTGTGTCAGCATCAGCTTCCACATCTGTCATACCATCTTCCTCATCGTACTCGTGATCGTATTCAGGATGCGGTTGTTCATGACCTTGATAGAACGGATTACGTTCCCATGTATCATAATCAGACAGCAACCAGCATTCATTCGGGCACTCACGCCCAACAGCAAACTTCCATTCGCGAACAGCTTCTTCAATATAACTCATCTCACATACTCCAGTGCAGCTCACTAGAAACGTCACAGCACCGCGGAGTATTCACACTCTGGCGGACTTTCTTTCCGCTTATCATGTTCGTGACTTCTTCGGTCTTTTCGATGTTCGCCACGAAATCATTGTATTCAGCGATGGCGAATTCCTTGAGATTCACAACACCCTTCTTCTCCAGGCGAGTGAATCCTGCCTTTGCTGCTGTCTCTGTAGCATACTTGGCATCTTGCCAATACCCGTTACGCCAAAGACGGGCAAACTGTGTAGTGTTAACATTGTAGATGACAAACATGAATGTCTCCTTAAGCTGCGGTGATCAGAACGGTCCAACCCATCGTCTCACACATATCGGCTGTGAGTTGTGCGGAAGTCAAATTGTCACGAGCTATAACATGACACAAACTTCCGTTTCTTGACAGGGTGACTAGGTATCTCATTTCCGTTCCTTCCAATCGATGAATCAATTATGTCATAACACAATATAAAAGTAAATAGTGTGCTAACTTATTGATTTAGTAATGGATTTAACATAGAAAACTTCTTCAAAAAAATTTTCCAAGAAAAAAGCAGCGAATTCAAGCAATAATTCGCTGCTAAAAGCATTGATATGATTCAAAAACCACCGTTTAAAAGAGCCAAAATTTAAACCCTTTAAATTAAGCGAATACCATATTACCCCATGTCCGAAGTTAATTCTGTGAATTTATCTATGAATTTTTGATATGATACTAATGCAGTATCAGGATGTGGGAATGATTGCAATTCAACCAAACCGATATCTTGCCGTTCGCCCCATTCTTTAGTAAGGCCTCTTGACCTCATAAATGTATATGCTTCAATTTGACAAGCACGATGATCATAATACTTAACAATGCTCCAAATATCATCAGTCACAATTTTGCCCAAAAACTTTTTATAAATTGCATTTAACAAATTATTTTCTATTCTTGCATATTCTTTTTGTAATCCACCGATACGTTTAATCGGTGATGGAATATCGCCGACATATGCTTCAGCCGCATCATGTAATAAACCTGCCAATGCAATTTCAGTTGAATTTGTTTTCAAAATCATATCAGCAACAAAAATTGAATGTTGTGCATTATTATAAGGTATTGCAGTGACGGTATGTCCAGCAAATCTTGATGTGCGAGAAAGCGCCCATGCAATATCTTCAATAATCAAATCTTCATTTTTTGGATTCTCAGGATCAACAAACTTTCCATTAACGGTTTCTAACATTCCCATTATTCACTCACTCCACTAAAATTATTTTTCATATCAAAAGTTAATACTCTAGAAAACTTATCTTGAATTCCATCACGATGCGATACGACAAACACATTAGTATCCTTCATATCTTCAAGTAGTCCAAACATCAAATCAATGCCTTCTTGATCCATAGATCCATCAAGTGTTTCATCAAGAAATAATAAATTTGTGTTAATGGAATTTTTAAGTTTAGCCAATTCTCTCCATGCAAAAAGCAAAGATGCATCAAGACGGCATTTTTGTCCTTCACTAAAATTTTCATATGTGAATGTATCGCGATGCCGGCTCTTTACTGACTCATTAAAATTTTCATCAAGATGAAATGCGGCAAAGAAATTTTGTTTATCAAGATACCTGTTAATAAGTTTGTTGATAATAGGAATATACTGCTTAATGATTTTTGCTTTGATGCCATTATCTTGAAGCAGTTGTGCCATAATATTTTGATAATGGCCATCTTCAATAATACCACGGCGTTGCTTATCTAATAGCAATATACTCTTTGCCATCTTTTTCAATTGTTCTTTTTCATCTGATAAAATTGAAACATCGCCAAGCGTAACAAGCTGTTCTTGCTTACTTCTAATTGTTGCATTTTTAACAGTGATTGTATGATTAAAATTAGATATCTCTTGATTAATTCCACTAGCCTTTAAAGACAAGCTTTCAAATTTTTCCATTCTCTTTGATGTTTGGCTAATGGTTTTTTCGATCAATGATATTTCATGTTCTATTCCGCTAACACGTTCAACACTATCATTAATAATGTTTTCACGATGCTCGATTTCGATTGTTTGTTTGCATGTTGGGCAATGTTCAAGGCCTTCATAAAATTCCTTTTGCTCAATTTCTTCTTTAATTGATTTTTTCAATTGACGATGATTGATATTGAGTTCCGCTATTTTTGCAGCAACATCATGTTCTTCAATTTGTTCTTGAAGTTTTTTCATTTGAACAGTCAATGCAACAATCTTCTTTTCATCATGCATGATTTCATTTTCAAGTTTATCAATTTCATGATTGAGCTTTTTAACACTATTACCAACATCGGTTTTCTGTTTTTCAATAAAGGATTGTTGAAGTGCAATCTTTTCTTTTAACAGTTTCATTTCAACATCAATATCAGAAATTGTTTGTTTTGTTAACTTGATTTTATCTTTCAACAATATATTCATTGTTGAAAATATTTTAATATCTAACAAGTCTTCAATGAACTCACGGCGATCACGTGTCGTTAATTTCATGAATGGAATATACGATCCTGATCCGATGATGACCGATTGCGTAAATGCGCGATAATTCATTTTAATGATTTGCTGTTCTAAGATTTTTTGATAATCTCTAGTTCCAGGTGATTGATTAATCATTTTATCATTTTCATAAATTTCGAAAATATTCGGGCGCATACCGCGAATGATTGTATACTTTTTCTTACCGATTTCAAAATTCAATGTTACAAGAAGTTGCTTTTGATTAATAGAATTAATCAAACCCGGTTTATTGAGATTTCGATATGCTTGTCCAAAAACAGCAAATGTAATAGCATCGGCTAATGAAGATTTGCCCTTTCCATTAGTTCCAGCGAGAAGAGTCATATGACACTTATCAAGATTTACTTCAATAGGAACATTACCAACAGATAGAAAATTCTTATATGTTATTTTTGTAAATTTTACTTTCACTTAAACCTCAACATAATTTAATGCTTCTACATATAACTGCTTCATCCAGTTTTTAAGTTTTTCTTTATCAAGTTCAATATCAACATTATCAATATAACTATTTGTAAGACTCATTGTATCCTCAAGCTCGAGATCTTCGTCATCAACATCATCTGCGGAAACATCATTAAAATCATCAACGATTTTAAGATCGGCCAAATTTGAATTATACAACTTATCCAACAATTTGTCAAATTCATAAGGATTATTCTTTTTAACAACAACAATTTTTACATACGTATTTTCTAATCCAGAAAGATCGAATGTTTTATGATAATCTGTGCTATTTTTGATGCCATCATCGTAATGCAGTTTATTGAATAATGTATGTGGATTTTTATGGAACTCAAGATTCATCATTCGTGTGTCAAATGAATAAAATCCCTTTTGGTCATTATAATCATTCCATGTTAATTCATATGGAGTGCCAAGATAATACACTCGGCCATCATTTGATCGTGTATGATAATGTCCAGACCACACATTACTAAACTTCTTTAAAAGACGCTTATCCATTCCGCCATCATGTTCATGTCCTTTATACATTTCAAATCCGCTCAATTCAAAATGCCCAACACAATACATTGCTTTTGATTCCATGATAGCTTCATTACATGAAACAAGATTATCCTTACACATCCATGGAACCATCAAAATTTTTGTACCATCAAAATCAACTTCGGTTGGCTCTGAATAAACAATGATGTTATCATATTCATTTAAAAGTAATGATGGAGAATTAACAGTTGTCATATTTGCAAAAGAACAGTCGTGATTACCAACAGTTATATGAAGTTGAACATCCATTTCTTCAAGCGGCGTAAAGAATCGTTTCTTCCATTCATATAACACAGAATGATTGGTAAACTTACGACGATCAAAAACATCTCCGGCTTGAATAAGCGTTTTAATTTTATGTTTTTTTAGAAAAGGAAATAAAACTGTTTCAAAAAACTTCAACTGATAATTCATCACTACAAGGCTATCATTTCTAGCCGATATGTGCATATCTCCCAATAATGCTAACTTCATTCACTTTGATCCTCTTTCTCTATTTCATCATCAAATAATGTTTCAAAAACAGAAGTGTCCTCATGTAATTGTGGACGCTTCTTTTTTCGTGATGTTATTTTTGTTCCAACAATATATGAATGTTCTTTTAGATAATTCAAAAACTGAGAATGTTGTTGCATCGTATCATCATCACCATCTTGAACATCAACCAATTCATCAATCGGCATTTCTTCAATCATTTTGCCTTTAATGTAAGTTTGTTTTTTCTCAATAGCAATTCTACGTAAGAATGCATTAAATGCAATTGTTGTAATATAACTAAAAGGATTAGTTGATTTTGCTGGATTAAATTTTTTGATTGTACGAATACAGTTTTCAATTGCATCAGCAACCATTTCATCTCTAAATGAATAATTTTGAAAATTTGGTCGATAGGATAACCGCGTGCAAATTTTCATAACAGATTCAGCAATAAACCGCGGCATTTCTGGTTCTTCAATTCCAGCAACTTCAGCATCAAGTAATTCTTTATACCAATCAACATATGCTTTATACAAAACAGGATTACTTACATAATTTACTTTTTCTGATGGTTTAAGTTTTCTTGATGGTGGTGTAGGCGGTATGTTTGAAACAGGTTCTAAAATTTCAATTAAACCAATGTCTTCATCTTCTTCATTCATAATGTAATCCTCAATTCATAAGTGGGCGATGCTTCATTGCTGCTTCTTCAAAATGTGATGTATCTAATTCGTTTGGTACGCCAAACCGTTCTGAAATTTCTGCACTCATTTTCTTTATCATTTCAAGTCCTTCCATCATAGTATAATAATCATTTCTATTTTCCATCTTATCAGCAACAGTTTCTTTAATCTTTGAAATTTTTGTTTGAATAAGAATGCTAGCATAAAATTTTATGAATTTTTCATTTAAGTGTTCTATCACAAAAGTTTCTTTTAAATCGATTTTGATTATATGTGTATCAATGTATGGGATCCACGGCACAGCGGTAATCAGCTCATTACTGTTTTCAGCGGCAATAGACTTAATCTGAAACGGATCATTCATTGTAACATAGTTTGATTCAAAATCAAATTCTGTTACTTCAGACATCAATGTTTCGCCTGACCGTAACTTAATGCAAAAGAAGGGTTTTTTGTTTTTATCAATCATTCTATATTTATTCTTGTCAATGTGTAATCAAACTGTTCTTCATTGTATATCAATAATCTTTCAACAAAATGCTTATATGTAAAATTCTTTTTTGATTTACTGTTACTCAAATCATCTGACAAATCATAAACAACAAGCTCATCTTTTCCTTCGCCTTTTCGTAATCCTCTACCGATTGATTGTAATAATCTGATTATACTTTTAGTAGGCGAAGCAAGAATGATATTATGAAGACGCTTGATATTGATACCAACCGATAACGTTCCATAGCTTGCTAAAATGATTGCATTGTTATTTGCTTCAATGATCGGCCGCATTTCATCACGTTCTTCAGCATTAACGCCGCCATGAATATAAAAATATTTTCTTTCTCCAACTTTTTCTTTAAACAATTCATTTAAAACATCGCCATGCTTTTCAACCAAAGTATAAAGTACTAAAGTGTTACCTTCCAAAGACATTGCAAGGTTACGAATAAACTTGTTGCGACGCTCATGTGATACAAGAAAATCAATTTCAAGATGGTAATCTTTGTTATGTGATACCATTGATTTTGTTGCTTTTTGATAATCTAAGGTAATGCACTTTATCTGCATTTCAGAAAGATGTCCTTGCTCAATCAATTTCTTTGTTTCTGTTACCTTAATGATTGGCCCAAGCATTCCTTGAATTTGTGTTTTATCTGTTTTTGATTTATTCAACGAACCGGTAAATCCATACTTAAAAGATGCTTCCGTGCATTTATCAAGAATTCTTATTAATTCGATACCTTTCAAACCCTGACACTCATCCACACAAACAATGTCATATGATTGTGCTATTGTATGATCCATTCTATTTTGACTTTGGCTTTGCCATGTGGAAATTGTTATTGGCTTATTTGAAAACTTTTCTTTACCGCTCATTACCTGATGAATCATTGACTCATCAAATGATTCATCTTCAGATGCATAATCAAGAAAATCATTTGTCAACTGTAATACAAGTGATGTGCTTGGAACAGTAATGAGTGCGCGATTGGCAAGTTCATTATCAATTAGATAACGAATTAAACAATACATGATTAACGATTTTCCGGAACCGGTTGATGCAATAACAGTTTTTCTTTTATACTTGATTGCTTGATATATTGCATGAAGTTGGTAATCACGTACTTCAATTTTTTTACCCTGAGAATGTAAATTTAACCCTTTGATGTAATCAACAATATCTTCAGGCAAGACATTTACCGTTTCACCAGGCATGCCATAATTTGATTCTATCATTTCAAATGTGTAACCGCGTTCTACAGCAAATGCAGAAAGCTGATCCCATAAACCACTGGGTAATGTCTTTGATGTTAGATTTAATAAACTGATAGTTCCGGTCCACATTTTCATCTTGTATTTCGGACTGAATTTATATCCATCAACAAAAAAAGTAAAGAATTCTTTTATTTCATATAGGATATCCGTATCAGCATCAATATACAAATAGGTATGATTTTTAACTTTTACTTTGATTGTATTCATTTCAATTGCCATTGACAAACTTCTGATAATCAATAGCCGATTTTAATGCCCAATCACGGCTAGCAATGCTTTTCATAATATATTCCAAAACACTAACAGCAGCCTTAAATGAATCGACTATTTCTTTAAGTTCAACTAAAACAGGATCAATATCTGAATGTTGATTGAATTCAGAATTACTCATTTTCAATCCTTGATATTGATCCCACTCAAATTTGTCAAGTTCTTCTTTTGTCAATTCACCGCGATAATACCGTTTTCTAATGTATGACATTCGGTTATACTTCTTTTCTGCTGATGCGAGTTTGGCACGGAAATAAACATAGTACTCAAGATATTTTGCATGAAGTTGCGGAGTCTTAAACAACTCTTTCAACATATCAGCTTCTTTGATTACAGCATCAATCTTCCATTCAACAAGGACTTCTTCCAAATTCATATACATCCCTTAACATGTTCAATATGTTGATTTTATATGGAGATTG
>SERZ01000544.1_pt1 | contig 25072 bp, 25 predicted proteins | sample 3171461 | NCBI WGS metagenome assembly SERZ01 (sample SAMN06051861, study PRJNA518727) | freshwater metagenome | biome: subpolar coniferous forest; feature: holomictic lake; material: water; isolation source: holomictic Lake 227, 6 m depth | place: Canada: near Kenora, Ontario | collected... | reverse complement strand
TGTGTACATAAAAGGAATGACAGCTATGAAGCGTGAAATCATGACGGTATTGAGTGCCAGAAACTTGCGGAACCGGTCAGGCGACCTGCTCAAAGATGCAGCAAAGGGACGAATCTCCCTGATCACCAAGCATGGACGTCCTGCGGCGCTGGCCATTCCCTTTGATGCCGCCTTGCTGGCGGAAGGGGTGCATCGGCGTCTGGCGGTGCAGCTGTATGCGTCAAACTATCTGACGTTGGCGGCTGCAGCGAAAATGGCGGATCTGCCGATCGAACGTTTTCTCGAATGTCTGCGACTTTCGAACGTCAGTGTGGCCGACTATCCTGCACAAGAGGTGGCGGCAGAGCTGGAGGTGCTGGCGTGAAGAGGGGGGTGCGTAACGCACTGGTGGTGGCCGATGCGGGGCCATTGATCGGACTTGCGAAGATCAAGCGCATCGAGTTGCTTCATCGCCTCTTTGGCTGTGTGATCATCCCAGAGGCCGTTGCGGTGGAACTCCATCTGGAGACGCCGCTGCCCGGTGCTTCCGTGCTCAACCTTGCACGAAAGCAGGGGTGGCTCAAGATTCAAGTGGTTTCTGCTGTTCCCGAGCGGCTGCTGGCGACCGTCGATCGCGGCGAAGCAGAGGCCATCACTTTAGCGTGTAGCCGTCATGCACTTCTGTTGATTGATGAACGGATCGGCCGAGCGGCTGCGCAAGCGGAGGGGGTCAGCATCTTTGGAACTGGGGCTGTCCTGATCAAAGCGAAACAGTCGGGCTTGATCACCTCAGTTCGTATGGAACTACAGGCGCTGACCGACTGTGGTTATCGCCTCTCGGATGCGCTTCAAAGGGAACTTCTGCGCTTGGCCGATGAGACGATCGCATGAAACATTTGGAAGGCGACGAGACGTTAATCCCGTATTCCGCTCTCGTGTTACCTCTTCTTTTCGAAGCCCTGTTCGTCGATGATCTTCTGAAGGCCGGCGTGCAGCTTGCAGGTGTCGGCGAAGACGCCATTGCGGATCAGGACATTAGTGTCATTGCGCAGCGTGATAATATCGCCCTTCTTGTTCTTGAGCGCTTCTGCGTCAAGCTTTGAGAGGTCTTCCAGATACGCATGGGCCAGCTTGACAAACGGCTCCATGCGGGCTTCCGTCTTGTCATAAGAGACGATCTCCATCACTTGGCGCAAGGTATCAAACTTGTTTGGGTTGTCCCATTTGATGCTTTTTTCCAGGGCAGCTGCGGTTTCCTTGCGCAAGGCCATGACATCTGCTTCCTTGACGCCCGGCCCGCCATGCGTGGTGTTGGCATAGCGTGAGGGGATCTCGCGAATCCAGATGTTACGGAAGCGCATCGGGTTGCCGTGATCCTGCAGACGAAGCGGCAGCTTGGAAGCGTAGGCTTTGATCGGTCTGCGATGGCAGTGCGTGCTCAGTCCCTCGAATTCCCAGTTATCCTGCGTCAGCACGCCATTGTGCAACACAGTCACCGTGCCGGGGTGCTTGATCTTGTCGCCTTCCCAGATCGGCTGATGGAAGATGATATCGTACGTCTGCCACTCACCTGGCTTGCGGCAGGCGTTAACTAGCGGGGGATTCTCGGCGTAGATCGACGAACACTGGCCGTCTGGATACGTGTCGTTGTCGAAGCAGTCCAGCACCTGGATCTCGTGCATTCCCATCAGGAAGACACCGCTGTTACCACGGCTCTGGCTGCTGCCCGAAGCTGGCGGCGTTGCGAATTCGAGGTGAAGATGGCAGTCGCCGAACGCTTCCTTGGTATGGATCTCGCCAGTCTTGGGAACGACCTCCATCGCGCCGCCGTCCACAATTTTCCACTTGCACGCATCATCATTCCCTGAACGCCAGGCATCGAGGGATGTACCGTCAAAGAGTACGACCGCGTCTGATGGTGGTTTGCCCGGTTCGGATTGGATGACTTTTGGCCTTGGGCGGTTCATGTCATGGACGCTCCAGGCATGTGTGGCGTTCGGCGTGTCGCCATACAGTACGGCGAGTGCGGTAAGGGTGGTTGCGCTTGTTGCTGCAAGTACAGCAAGGATGATCTTGTTCATGGGGATAAGTTCTCCTGATTCTTAGAAACGTTGGAAGTAAGCTTGGGGGTGTGCGCAGGCTGGGCATTTTTCCGGTGCGGTTACGCCGGTGTGAAGATAACCGCAATTCCGGCAGAGCCAGACGGTCTTTCCCGCGGCGCATTTAAAGACGGTACCGTCGGTGATAGCGGTGGCGAAGGAGCGATAGCGTTCGCCATGAAATTTTTCAGCCACGGCGATGCAGGTCATGACGGCCGCGACCTCAGCAAAGCCTTCGGCTTTCGCGGTTGCGGCGAACGAAGGATACATCTGTTGCCACTCATACTCTTCGCCTTCAGCGGCATGCTTCAGATTGTCGAGTGTTGCGCCGATGACGCCGGCTGGAAGGGTCACGGTGATTTCCACGTCACCGCCTTCGAGGAATTTGAACAGACGTTTTGCATGTTCCTTCTCCTGGTCGGCTGTCTCCAGGAAGATAGCTGCGATCTGTTCGAATCCGTCCTTCTTGGCCTGGCCGGCCCAGTAGGTATATTTGTTGCGCGCGATGGATTCTCCGGTAAAAGCCTTTAGCAGATTTTTCTCGGTTTGAGTACCTTTAAGTGATGACATGATAACCTCCTTACATTTTTAATAGTCAAAAGTTTATCACAGGAAAGCCCTGAACGGGAAGCGCAAAAGTGGGGGATTCTCGCTCGCACCTGAAGCAGGGGTGTGGTAAAATGGGAAGCATTTATGAAAACAGCACTCTTCGACTTAGATGGAACCTTGATTGATTCGCTTGAGGATATTGCACTCGGCATCAACTTGACGCGGCAGGACTTTGGACTCGCCCTGCTACCCACGTCAGACATTATTGCCTGTATTGGTGAGGGCATCGGCATATTGATTCAACGTTCGATTCCCGAGTTGGCGGCTACCCACATGCTGCAGTTACGCGAACGGCAAAAGATCAACTACATGGCGTGTTGTTTAGACCATACCGCGCTTTATCCAGGCATGAAAGAGGTGCTCTTTGCCATGCGTGACGCGGGATGGATTCTGGGTGTGGTCACAAATAAGCCCGGGCCGTATATACGCCCCATTCTTGAGGGGTTGGGCGTATGGGATTGCTTCGCGGGGGTTATGGGCGGTGGGGATTGTGAAAAGCTGAAGCCCGATCCGCTGCCCATGCATCTATTGGCCGAGCGTATGGGTGTGACGTTGGATGCCAACGACTGGATGATTGGCGACCACTTTATCGACATGGAGGCAGGTAAAAACGCGAATATAAAGACCTGTTTTTGCCGGTGGGGTATCGGGAGCCTTGGTGAATCATCCTACACCGTCGCTATTGATCAGCCGTTGGAGCTGTTGAAGGTCCTCTCGCTTACTTCGCATTGCCGATCTTGCAGATAGTGCAGTGGCGGCAATCAAAATCGAGCGGGGCCGGGATAGCCTGCCCCTGCTTCTGAGCTGCGATCGTTTGCAGGCGGTTGATACCTGCGAGGATTAAGCCGAGCGTGATAAAGCCACCTGCTGGCAACACAAAAAGGATGATACCGTGACTGTGGATGTCTGTGAAAGCGATTTTACCCCAGAGGGTGACAGAGCCATTACCGATGAATTCGCGGATCGTGGCAATAATGGCTAATGCGCCGGTAAACCCAAGTCCCATGCCGATGCCGTCTGCGGCGCTCAGAAGAACGGGGTTCTTGCAGGCAAAAGCTTCCGCACGTCCCAGGATGATACAGTTCACGACGATGAGCGGAATGAAGATGCCGAGGCTGGCTGCCAGTGCAGGGGCATACGCTTGCATCAGCAAGTCAACTGTGGTTACGAATGCAGCAATGACCACGATATAGGCCGGAATGCGAACAGTAGCAGGGATGACATTCCGGAGTGCGGAAATTGCGGCGTTAGAACAGATCAGCACAAAGGTCGCCGCAACGCCCATGCCCAGAGCATTCTCCAGAGAGGTAGTGACCGCGAGGGTCGGACACATGCCCAGCACCAGACGGAACGTCGGGTTTTCTTTAATAAGGCCACGCGTCAATACAGTTAGAAAACTCATATTCTATACCCTTCTAATAAGCAAAAAACGTCTATAGTATGGCGCACATCGTCTTCAGCCGCAACTAAAAAGGCACTAAAAGGGCAAATATGAGGCAAAAAAGGTGGTCCCAATCCGACTTTATTCTGTCTTTGCAGAGCGTATTTTGTTATACTTTGAACCCATTCTATTCCAAAGGAGCGACAATACATGAAAGAAATTTTTGTTCAGGCTCAAAAAGATCACATCTTGTCTCTCTGCACGGCATCGCCGATTCAAGCCCTTTCCGAACTTATTTGGAACGCTCTGGACGCAGACGCATTTGATGTGAAGGTGGATGTCATACAAAATGAGCTTGGTGGCATTGATGCTGTTCGAATTTCGGATGATGGCACGGGCATTAATGCATTACAAGCTGACGCATCTTTTGGTAACCTGGGGGGATCTTGGAAGCGGGATGCGAGCAAGACTCTGGTTTCTGGTCGTGTGTTACATGGACGAAAGGGACGCGGACGCTTCAAGGCTTTTTCGATTGGGAACCATGTGGAGTGGAAGACCACCATGCAGACGGATTCTGGGCTTCGTTCTTTTACGTTGGCGGGTGATGCGGATAATCCTGGACATTTCATATTAATGGACATTGAAAATCCCGGACCTGCGGCGGGGACGGAAATTATCATTGCGAATATCACGAACCCCATTAGTTCGCTTCTTGATGCGTCATGGGTCGTCCAGCAGCTCGCCTCCAACTTCGCGCTTTACTTGAAGGCATATCCGAATGTGCGCATCTATTTTCAAGGTCTTTTGGTTAATCCAGTTATTGTTCAGCGTGCCAACAACACCTATCACCTTAAGGCTTCGGATGGCTCCCGAGCGGAGTTGCAGGTTATTGAATGGAAGACTCGTCAGAGCCGTAGCAAAATTGTTTTCTGCAATGGGGACGGCTTTGCCCTCCACGAAGTGGATGCCGCGGTGCGAACGGGAAGTGGTTTTAATTATACTGCTTATTTGGTTTCCGAACGTTTTGTCCCATTGCATGAAGAAAATCTCTTGGTGCTTGAAGAGATGCATCCTGAAGTTAAGGCCTTTTTGGATGCTACGCGCGAAACCTTGCGTAATCACTTTCGCGAACGGCGTGAAGCTCTGACGGTCGAACTGTTACAGCAGTGGCAGGCAGACGGTGTTTATCCTTACAGTGGTTCAGCGGCAAACGATGACGAGGTTACAGCCCGCATGTGTTTCGAGGCTTGTGCCTTGGCGTTTCGCTCGTATTCAGATAACTTTGACACATTGTCCACCATTGAAAAGAAATTTATTTTTAAAATGATGCAGGAGATGCTGGATAAGCATCCAGAGAGCACGGTTCAGATCGTTGGCGATATTTTGGGGCTCCCTCAAAAGACGCGTAAAGAATTGCAAAAGCTCGCTACCCCTGCTAAAGAAAAAAACAGGAAAGCTTAGCGGTTTGTGAAGAAGAATAAGACAGGTAATAAGCCCAAGGTCGTGGTCATAGCCGAACCTGTAAAGGGTAACGTTTCAAATGAAGCGACGGAATTGATTGAGTCGAAGGGATCCGAATCTCTAAACCCCCTCGTTTCGATTGATCTCGTCAAAGCCAAACGTGAGGGGCTCGGCCTGTCGGTCAATGGGTTGCGCCATCTGCTACCAGACGCATTGAAGGGAGCAGGGGCTTTCATTGTTATTATCATGGCACTTGTTATCTTGTTGACCCCTCCATTGGTTCAAAGCGACTTCCCGAAGGTAACCTATTCGTATAAGGGTACCACCTATACCAATGCCACGTTGTGCCGTCCCTTGGCTATGCCAAACCGCTACTACATTGCCTTGCCGAAAAAGATCGAAGAGCGATATCAATATTTTGCGGTTGACCGGCGTCGCGAAGTGGCGACGCTGATGACCAATACCTTTTCTCGTACCATCTTGGGGATTCCTGTTATTAAGCGGAGTGATCCTATGGGCTTGGATCTTGAATTCCGTCACTTTGACAATTCTGAGTGGCAAGTCTTCTTTTTGCCTGAGACGATTCTTTTTTCGAATGCTGTCTTGGCTATTCGATTGGATGTGAAATGACGACATGGCGTCCATGGTTTCGTCTCTTCAGGCTTCCCAATCTACTGACAGCCCCAGGTGATCCGTTAGCTGGATTTGTTTTGGCTTCTGCCGGGAAAATAGAACAATCTCAGCTTGTTCTGCTTTTGTCCGCCATGGGCACATCGCTCTTCCTTTACCTGTTTGGATTAGCGGTGAACGACATCGTCGATGTTGAAGTTGACCGTGCAGAGCGTCCGGAACGTCCATTACCAGCAGGCGAAATCACGTTAACCCAGGCACGTATGGCAGCGATTGCAGCAGTGTTATCCGGCTTGAACGTGGCTCTTTTTTCGGGAAAGCCAGCCTTGATCATTGCGACACTCCTTGCGGCGGCGATTTTGTTTTATAACGCAAAACTTAAATACACACCTATTGCCGGAGCACTTGCCATGGGCATCTGCAGAGGATTAAGTCTGCTGATCGGTGTAGCTGCTGCCAAGCCGGAATGGTTCATGCAATGGCCCACGCCTGTTATGCTGCCGGCGGTAATTGCGGCTATCGGATTGATGTTTTATGTGGCGACCTTTACGGCGCTTGCGAGGCACGAAACCGAGCAAGAAAAGCCCATGGGCTTTTTGCGGTGGGTACCCTTTCTTGTTCTGCTGATTGCGTTGCCGAGCCTTGTGACCGTGACGACTGCACTAAAACAGACGGCTGGCGTTGCGCCAACCGTGTTTGTCTTTTTGATGTGTATGGCCCTGATGCGGGTCTGGCTGCTCGGCGGACCGTTTTACCGCTTTCAGGCGATGCCCGTCATCATTGGCGGCTATATTCGCAACCTGCTAATGGTGCAGGCATGTTTTTGCGTGTCATGCGGTGTCGCAGGGCTTTGGCCGGCAATGACGCTCCTCCTGCTCTTCACAATCTTTCCACGCTTGAGCAAGTCCTATTACAGCAGCTAATGTTACTTGATAATCGGCGTGAGGATCATGTTACGATAATCGACATTGCTGTGGTCGCCCTGCAAGTAGATAGGGCCGAGGACAAATTCGTCGGAGGTGATGGCTCCGCCCGTGACGCCCACGGCTGGCTGGTTGTCGATAATCTTCTTGCCATTCAAAATCACGGTCACATGGCGGTCGCAAAGCGTGATGTCAATGGTCTGCCACTCGCCTGCAGGCTTTTCGGCTGCTACTAAAGGAGTGACGCGACCATAGAGCGCCCCCATGTTGTGGCAGTTAACTTCCTTGCCGAATGTATCTGCCATCTGAATTTCATAGATACCGCGCAGATAGATGCCACTATTTCCGTCCTTAGCCATGCAGACTTCGGTCTTCAGGTTGAAATCCTCAAAGGTTGTTGCCGAGGTGCGGAGGTTGGTGCCGTGCTTGTTCTTGCCGTTTTCGTCAAGTACGCGATTGGAGAGTACGCCACCCTTCATACTCCAGCCATTAAAAGCCTTTGGACTCATTGCGATCCACCCATCGAGACCCTTCTCAAATAGCTTGATCGGTTCGCCGAATTTCACCTTTGACAAATCTGGCTTAGCAGGGAGAGGCTTAATCTTGTTGCCTTTGAACTCGGATTTACCAGTCTCCTTGCCATTCTGTTCAACAACGGCCTTGGTCATGGTCAACTGACCGTTATCTGCCTTCGCTGTGATTTTCTCGGTCTTCTTCTCCTCCTTGCCATCTTTCTTGGAGGTCAGCGTGCGCGTCAGTACTAATGCGCCATTCTCGATCTTAACCTTTTCATAGGTGAGTGGACTTCCTCCGCCCCACAAGATACTGCCCGACAATGCGCCGCAGTCGGCTTGTTCAATCCCCATCCAGCCCGCGCCGCCATTCAGGTTGATAGCCCAGTAACCGACATACGGTTTGGCAACCTCATCCGCAAACGCTGATGCCCCTAAAAAAAGACCTACGCAGCCAACAGCAAACAATACCTTCTTCATAAAACAGCCTCCTTTGTTAAATAATAATGTCCTTAACATTACCCTAAGCAGTAGCAACAATCAACAGTAATGTTGTCATAAATGATACACCATAATCTCAAAAGAAACAGAAATGAGATTATGGTGTATCATTTAATGAGAGAACATCTTTATGCCAAAAGTAATGGATTATAATTACATCCAGCTTGCCGTTTCGTTTGCGAAAGTACCGACAAATGTGCTAATATTTTCACCCATTTCTGAAGCACAAGGGAAAGACGATTATGAAAGTACCCATTAGCTGGTTGAATGAATATGTTGATGTAGCGGATTTATCGGTCAAGGAGTTGTCCGATAAGCTGACCTTTTCAGGCGTTGAAGTCGAGGGTATCGAGGAAGTCGGAGCTGTGTTGGATGATAACTTTGTGGTAGCTGATATTTTGACCTGCGATAAGCATCCGAATTCCGACCATCTCCATATTTGTAGTGTTTCAGATGGAACACAGACCTTACAGATCGTCTGCGGTGCACCTAATGCGGCAGTGGGGCTCAAGGTGCCACTTGCAAAGGTGGGTGCTGTTGTGCCTGAAGGCGGCTTCAAGATCAAGCAGGCAAAGTTGCGTGGTGTGGAGTCTTTCGGCATGCTCTGTTCGCAGCGCGAACTAAAGCTGTCATCGGACCATGGTGGACTGATGGTATTGGATTCAGCCCTGAAGACCGGGACGCCGATGCGGGACGTGTTGCCGAAACCGGATGTGGTCCTAGATCTCGAAATTACATGGAATCGGCCCGACTGTCTCTCCATTATTGGGATTGCCCGTGAATTTGCAGCGTTGCTAAAACGTCCGCTCAAGATGCCAGCCATCGACTTTGCCGAAACGAATGAGTCTGTCGAAAAATTTGCGAAGGTCGTGGTCAAGGACAGTATCAAGTGTCCGCGCTATACGGCGCGCGTCATGACGGGTGTGAAGGATGGTCCGTCGCCTGATTGGATGCAACGTCGCTTGGAGCTCTGCGGTGTGCGTGCAATCAGTCTGACCGTTGATGTGACCAACTATGTGATGCTCGAATACGGTCAGCCACTTCATGCGTTTGATTATCGCAAGCTTGCAGAAAATACGATTGTCGTGCGTTGTGCGGAACAGGGCGAAAAGATGAAGACCCTGGACGGCCTTGAGCGCACACTGGATAGCACGATGCTCGTGATAGCCGATGCTAAGACGCCGAATGCCGTAGCCGGTGTGATGGGCGGGGCGGAGAGCGAAATCGCACTCGGTACAGAATGTGTGCTCTTGGAAAGCGCGTTGTTTGATTGCGCATCAACCAAGTGGACTTCGACGAAGCTTGGGATGTCCAGTGAATCGTCACGCCGCTTTGAACGTGGAGTGGATCTTGACCTTGCCGATCTTGCCAGCCGCCGTGCAACGCATTTACTGGCTAAATATGGCGATGCGAAAGTTGCCAAGGGCATTATTGATGTTGATGCGCGTAACTTCAAGCACGGCGAGGTGGCCTTGCGTTTCAAGCGCGCCAAGGACGTGATCGGCGTGGAGCTTACACAAGAAGAGATGATAGAGATTCTGACATCGCTCGGCCTAGGCGTGGTCTCGAAAGATTTCGAAAAGGCGGTCTTCAAGATCCCGTCATGGCGTTTGGATCTGACGCTTGAAGCAGACCTGATTGAAGAAATTGCGCGCATGCATGGCCTTGACTCCATTCCTGACTGCATGCCCAATTCGACTGCGGTTTCAACATTGAATGATCGTCCGTTCTATCTTCGTGCAAACTGTCGCACAGCCTTGCTGGGCATGGGCTTCTCGGAAGGCATGCACTACAGCTTCCTCTCTGCGCAGGAACTCGATATGTTTGATAAGCGCAATGCTAAAAAGCGCGCCGTGATTCCGTATCCAGTCAGTGCAGACTATGGTGTGCTGCGTGATTCCCTTCTTCCTCAGTTGGTTGCCTCTCTGGGGCGTAATGCCTCGCGTCAGGTGGAGAAAGCCGGACTCTTTGAAATGGGACGCGTCTTTTTCCTGGGCGAAGATGGACAGCCGCAGGAAGAGGAGCGCGTCTCGGTTGGATTGATGGGTCCGTTCGGGCGTTCAGCCATTGACAGCCGTCGTGCAGTCGCTAACGAAGAGGCTCTGCTCTGGCTCAAGGGTACGGTAGAGAATCTTGTTGCGGTCATGCATGCGGGCACACTCGACTTTACGCCTGTCGCTCATCCGGGTATGGACGCAGGCTTTGCGCTGGAGATTTCATTGAACAAGAGCGTTATTGGTTTGATGGGTGCGGTTTCCATTGGGCTACGTCATCAATGGCGCATGACCACAGCGATGGTCGTTGCCGAACTCAAGCTAGCGCCTTTGCTGGCAGGTGTCGCCGCCGGCGGAGCCGTCAAGCCAGTTCCACAATTTCCGGCTGTGCATCGCGATATCGCCTTTGTGGCGGATGTCACGCTTGCGCACGTGGATGTGATCAAGACCATCAAGAAAGCTGGGCCTGCGGAGTTGACCGATGTCGCGCTCTTCGACATCTTCCAGTCGAAGGAGATGGCAAAGCAAGGCAAGCGCAGTCTTGCCTATTCGCTTGAATTCCGTTCGCCTGACAAGACGCTCACCGATGAAGTGGTTAATGTGACATTCAATAAGATTATTGCCGCGTTAAAAAATGAATTGAAGGTTGAAGTTCGCGAAGGATAATAACGAATTAGTGGATTTATTAAAACAAAACGCCACCTTGATTCAAGGTGGCGTTTTGTTTGTTGCCATTTTTTATTCGGAGAGCTCAAGTGTCACAGGGCCGAGGAGACCTGATTTATTCGGCCGGCGATAGCGGGTTGGGATGGTTCTGTAGTGATTGTCCATGGCACTATACACCAACACGTCGATCTTGTTTTGGGCACTCGTTTTTACGAGAGACGTAATATCGAATGTCCAGGGCTGCATGATACGAACGCCTGCAGGTTTTCCGTTCACAAAGACCTCGGCTGTTGAACTCACATCGCCGAGATTAAGTACCACTTTTTTGACAGCTGGAACATCGATTCCCTTGCGATACCAAGCGCCACCTGAGTAACAACTGAGTCCGTCATTCAAGGACCAATCGCCGAGGTCGAGGCGCCCTTCTCCGCACGTCAGGCGGACATATTCAGGTAAGGCAGCTCCTGCATAAGCACCGCGATTCTGCTTGACGGTGAGGATCACTAGCTGAGGCGTTGCACTTGGTTTTTCTAGGGTAAAGAGCTGGCTCGTTTCCGCTCGCCACTTCTCATGGTTTACTTTCTGCTTTTCACCTTCTATTTTTGCTTCGCCTACTTGGACCTCAAGAATGCCTTGCGCGTCATCAATGAGCAAGGAGCGAAGGTTTGGCGGAGACATAAAGGTGTAGATACCTGTTGGGCTTTGAACTTCTGGATAGAGGTCGAAGGGTAGGATGTCTTGATTTTTCCACCAGCTCATGGCTAGTGGTTTTTCTTCGTAAACTGGACGCCCCTTTACATCCACCTTTGCATTCGGAACGGTGAAATCAAGAAGTTTAGGGGGCCCCATGGGGTGGTTATACCACATGCTGTTTTTAAAGGAGGAAATGGCCTTGACGGGCTGCGACCCTTGCTCATTTGTTTTGGAAACAGACCATGTTGCGTCTGAGGCAATAACGGGTTGGCCATCGCAATACAGTTCTGCGATTGCTGCTCCATCGCCTGCACGGTTTGTGGCTTCAACGACGACTTCGTTTTGTCCCTTTTTGAGTTGCTTCAGCACATCATGTACATCCACAACCATCCATGAGGTTCGGAGTCCAACCTTCAGGCTATTGAGAGAAACCCCATTCATATACAACGTATAGCTGTCATCCGCTGTGACACGGATGTTTGCTTTCTTGGGTAGAGTGTCGAGCGAAAAACGCTTTTGCATCTTGAACGTTCCGGTTGCTTCGTTGGGATGCCAAATCCAGCTGGCCTTTGGGCTGAATGCCTCCGTAGATGCATGATAGCTAGGTTTCCTCGTGGTCATGACGATATAGCCACGCCCTGCTTTCGGATAACGGGCTAGTAACGTATTGGCTCCTGGGTGGAGGGTTACGGCTGAGGCCTCTGTAACTCGTTGGGCGTTCACCCAGATAGCATCTGGCTTCAAAGCACCGCCCACGTCCGGATAGGCGACCGTCTGCTTTTCGACAGGGATAGTTGTCCAGACATAATACATGGGACCGGCATCTTCCGCAGTATAGATGGTTTCATTTTTTCCGCCGGAGGGTTTTCCGAGACAAAGGAACTCATCAGTGATGACACCTTTGAGGCCATGATAACCTTGATGGCCGGGGTCGCCTTTTTTACCCCACCGCCATGAAAATTCATAAGGCTTCCAGGTGTAATTTTTGCCATTAAAGGGTAGGGCATTCTTTGGCTGGATCGATGTGAGTTGCAATAGGTCATCAGCTGGAAAATCTTTTGGCAAGGGTCCCAGCACCCACATCTTCGGGCCGAAGCTGGATTCGGTTTCAACAGGCTTTGATTCATGTTTTCCGGCGACTTCTGCTTGGTAGTGATAAATTCTTGCCTCCGCACCGATGAATGTATCTGTTGCTGGCCAATGGAAATCACCAAAGCGGTTATCGAGAGCAGGTTTAATTTCAAACCCCCAGTCTTTGTTGTCGATGGCAATGGTTCTGGCAATTTCCGCTTTCTTGCTGGTGGCGTCCTGCCGGATTGTCTTGCCTGGCGAGAACACGATCAGTTGAACAGCTTTTTTGTCGAAGGGCAATTGAAGCGTCGTTTCGGTCTCAGACTGTTTGACGACTTCGAGTGCTCTTGTTGTCCCGTCCCACGGGTTCCAAAGTTCGACTTTTCCTGTTGAGCGGAAAGTTGCGGCTGAGTTTTGGGAAGCATCGTAAATCATATAAACATCGCGAGCGCCGATACGCCGATGGTTGATAATGCCTTCTCCGGTGTAATCGCGGGGAAATGTTTTTTCTATAACAGCGATAACTTCGTCTACTTTCTCGACACGCGTTGTCAATTGGTTTACGCATTTGTCAACTTCCGGGTCATTCGAACCGGCTCGATCTGTTGAAACCGGGACATCACCGATAATGATGACCAGCCCGCCCGCCTTTTGGAATTCCACAGCCTTTTGGAGCGTGGACCAGCGCACCGCCTTCATTGATGGCAACACCAATGCACGATAAATTTCGCCACTGACTTGAAGTGTCTTACCGATTACTTTTGCACGTGCGAGAGACTCGAAGTCCATGTAATCAAAGTCAATACCTTTTGCATAGAGCGCGTCACCGGTGCGGAATGCGGTCTCAACTGACTTTCTTCCTCCTGTTTGGTCCACTTCCATTGCGGCTACGGGATACAGGACAGCCACATCTGCACAATGATGACCTTGGCTCATGAGAAAGCTTAAACGTTCCACGCATTTCATAAGCGATTTCATGTGCACCCAGTAGGGCATATGAAAATGATTGCAAGGAGGAGCCCATTCCCACCAACCGCCTTTTGTTGAATAGTAGAGGCCATGGAAGGATAGCAAGTTGTATCCACACGTAAAATTATAAAAGATTGCATCTGCCACGTTCTCGCTGGTGGTTCCCCATCCGCTACCATAGAAGCCTTCGAGCCAGACGCGAGGACGTTGATAAAGATGGGCGATGGAAGAGGCGACTTTCGCTTTGGTGACATTTTTTCCTAAGCCTGGCTGATCGGAACCGGGCCCTTGATTCCAGCGCTGTGTACGAAAATAATCACCGAACTCGACCACATTCCTGCCGCGTCCGCCATGGTCGCAGCCGTAAATCATGCCCCGCTGCTGATGCCAGTCGAAGACAGGCTTAAAGTAGTTCATCTCCTGGAGGCGGACGAGGACGTCATAATAGTCCAGCCGGATTTTGGCTGTGCGCGGACCCATGTCTGTGAAGATGGCTGCCAGTTCAGGGACGACATCATACCCCTTCTGTTTTTTGAACTCCTCTGCGACCAGGGCATTCCACATGTTGCCGCTGACACCAAAAACCAGTTCATCGGAAAAGAAGAAGTTGAGGCCCTTGCCACCCTCCCCGGGATTTTTCTGCTCGAAGACACCGAAGAACGTCTCAATCATCCCTTTGCCTGATTTCGGGTTCATAGGATCGAGCGACATGTCATGTGCGCGCGTCTCAATGGTGGACACGCTCCAGGCGCCCTCTGGAACGTTCCACGAAAGAACGCCGGCGTTTACATGTTTGCGCAGATCAATGATCTGCTTGGTTGCGGGGTTAAATCCTGAAACACTGATGATGTTTGCGTTGATGTCCATCTTAAAGGGCGAGCCTTGGGCTGGACGTGTCGCGTGGGCGAGTGTGTATCCTGTTACGTCAGGATATTTTGCGAGGATGTCGTCCACGTACCAGCCTTGGCCGAAGCCGAGGGTGTAATCACTCAAGCTGATGGACATGCCTCGTTTTTTAGATTCCTTGAGGAACCACTTTGTGAGGTCCCACCATTCCTCGGAAAACAATGCGGGATCGCTTGGAAAGGTGAAGCCCCAAGATTTTCCACCCTTGTCATTATGGGCATAGTTAATTTGGAGGCTGGAGGTCGAGTGGTCCTTGAGTTGATCCATTTGCCAGGAGAGGCGATCCTTTGTTAGTTTATCGCCGAGCCACCAATAGAAGGGTACGTTTCCAAATCCTTTGGGAGGGGTTACGAAGTCAGGTAAAGCGTCATAGTTGGGTTGGCGGTTTGCCTGTCCGACAGCCCAAGAGGGCGGGGGAATTACCTTTGCTGGATCGGCAAAGTCCAAATCCGTTTGCGCTAGCAACCGTGTTACAGCGATGAAGGTAAGAATAGAGACGACTGCTTGTTTATTACGAATCATGGTGCCCCAGTTTTTCTAAAGAATGATTTTTAAAAAGAAAGTATGCCATAATGCATATAATAAAGTAAAAGAGTATTATTTATAATGAACTAATTAATACACCATAATCTCAAATATATATTATTTGAGATTATGGTGTACTATTTCAGGAGAAAGGCATATACTCGTGGTGTTTTGTAACTTAGAGAGTAGGGTATGGGGCGAAAAGAAATAGTTTATTCACCTAATCCGTTGGGGAGTCATGCGAAGCGTCTCCAAGGGGGAGTCGCTTTGCTCTTCTTGTTTGCTCTTCTTTTCGCTGGGATCGGCTGTGGCATCTATATGCTGAGTTGTTACATCAGCTCCGGCCTTATGAAAAAACGCAAGCAGAAGCGCCTGGCTGCTTTGCGTCGTCAGACGCAACAGCGTCGTCGAATTCGAAAAGTACGATCGCTTAACCCTCCTCCATCTCCCGAAGATCTTCTCGTTCAATGGAATAAAACCCGAGATTCTATCGAGGACATGTTAAGGTTCGGAGCAATGCTTCTTGACCTTGAGCCGTCGGTTGACAATGGGCTTGTTATTGATCATGAAGATGGCAGCGGCCGCATTCGCGGACGTAAACCAGGTATTAAAGGTTGGCTGGCAGACCATTCGCCTCAGATCGGCTATAAAACGGCTATGCGTTATAAAGCCCTCGCACAAAAGGCGCGGGAAGTTGCTGGCCTCGAAGCACCTGTTCCAGTAACTTGGGCGCTTCTCTCAGAAGCTGTCCATAATTCGCAACGGGAGCCACGCGCTAAAATGGCATCAAATGCCGACTGCTCTCTGGCAAAGGCTCAAAAAAAACTCGCACACGTATTGAAAGACTGTGTCTGCGTGCAACACGTGCAAACCACCTTCTCTCAGCAACTCGGATGTCGACATTATGTATTGTCCCGCCCTCGTAAGACCCAGTATATGGGACGGTTCGCTCAGCCCGTGCGCAAGCATCCTAAATCACATCTTTTCCTGTTGCGGACTCAAACACATAAGTTGTTTGAGTCCCTCCCTCTTCGCGAACAGGAGTTGTTCATCGAGGAACTTTTTTCATTGGGGCAAGCATTAAAGGAAAAGGGTACGAACGCCAAGACGTAAAAAGCCAGTGTCTGTACGTTTTTTGTCGCTCCCATTTTAGACTTTCACAACAGCCCTCGTTCGGGTAAACTAAAGAACATGAATGACATTCCTCCAAAACATGCGCCCGATGCCACAAGCGGTAATCTGGTTGCTATGTATCAAGCATCTGGCTCGAATGCTGAGTCTTTTCCCGTCTTGAAAGCTTTCCAAGAGTATATTGACGCTGAACGTGCTCAGGCCCGTAAACGCGTGATGATGCTGTCGATCTCCTTCTCAATTGTTTTGTGCGCGGTTGTGCTTCTATTTCTGAGCATGGGTGTCTATCTATTAAAGGACATGTCGGCGCTCCAAACAAAACTGGTTGACGCGGCATTGTCGCAACGGAATATGCCCGCGCCAGTTATCACCGTTACAGCGCCACCCGTGGCGCCACAGCCCGCTCCGGTCGTTCAACCACAACCCGTCGCTCCGGTTGTATCGGCAGCGTCTGAAGAGCTCCGCGAAGTGTCAAGAGCGCTCGCTGATTTGAAGGCGGATATTGAAAAAAAGAAGAATCAAGAGGCTCAAGAGGTTGCTTTGATCGCACAAAATAAGGCGGCCGCCCAGTCGACTGAACTTCAGAAGCTCCAAAGTGAGATAGGGTCCATTAAAAAAGAAAATCAGATGTTGAAGGAGACCTTCGTTACCCAGCGCAAACAGACACAGCAGCAAAAAACAGTACCTGGCACGCGTCCAACGGCCCTTGTTGCAAAAAGCGAGCCCGTCAAAACGCCTGAAGCAGGAAAAAAGGCGGAGTCGGCCTCGTCTCCTGTTGTTGTTGCAGCATCAACAGAGAAGACGGTCATTGCTCCGTCTCCTGTAACGGATGAAGCCCGCTATCCTGTGGCAACCAAAGAGCCGCCTGTAATGCCAGCTGGTGTCAAGGCTCAGGATCCTCAGAAGGGGATGATGGCGACATCGATCCCTCTGAAGACAAAGAATATGGGTACCGTGGCTTGGCGGGTTATCATCCCCGATTAATTGTTGCGGTTATGGCGAAACAAATTTTAATTGTCTGTACGGGTAATACTTGCCGCAGTCCGATGGCGGAGGTTTTGTTGCGTGCTGCATTACCCCCTGACGCGGATTGGGTAGTGGTTTCGGCTGGAACGTCTGCGGATCCCGGAACGGCCGCTTCAGAATATGCGCGTGTCGCCATTGAGGAATGTGGCTTAAGCCTGAACAATCATCGTAGCCAGCTTGTCACACAAGAATTGGTCGATGCATCGACTGTTATTATCGCAATGACCCATCGACATATCGACAAAATATTACAAGGTGTTCCCAGTGCCCGTGACCGAGTCTATTTGATGCGTTCCTTTGACGCGCAGACGCCGGCGGGAAGTGACGTGTGTGATCCGTATTGCGGAAGTCTCGCGGAATATCGCGCCTGTCGTGACAGCATTCAACAGGCTTTGCCTGGGCTAGTATACTTTCTAACACATCAGAGTGGGTAAAGGGATAAAGGGAAAAACTATGATTATTGACACACTTGAAAACGTAGGTCGTTATGAATGCTTGAATATACGTTTTAAAGCAGCGTTCCACTTCTTGAAAAATACGAATCTCGCGGCATTGCAGGAGGGTCGTTATGAAATCGATGGCGATCGTCTGTTTGTTCTGACGCAAATCTATCAGACCAAGCCCGTGGCAGATGGCAAGTTGGAGGCGCATCGTAAGTATATCGATATTCAGTTTGTTGTCTCAGGAGAGGAATATATTGGTTATGCTCCTCTTGCCGACCAGAAGCCGGTCGCGCCTTTTCAGACTGAAAAAGATATTGGTTTTTACCATGGCGATGCCAGCCTTACTAAAATATCAGCCGGCATGTTCGCGATTTTTTATCCGAATGATGCGCATCTACCGAGTCGCTATCTGCAGGTGGCGTCGGGCGTAAAGAAAATTGTGATAAAAGTCGCCTGCGTCTAATGAATCGCTACACGGGTTATGGTCTATGAAAACAGCTTATACGACACTTCAAAAAGCATTGTTGACAACCGGACGTTATGAGACGCCAGCAGAGGCACGTCCTAAGCGTATCGCCAAGAAGAGTGCGTGGCTAGGACTGCGTTGCGCAAAGGCTCTTTGTTGGGATGCCCTTGCGCGGTGTGCTTGGAGACGCATTTTTGGCACGTTTGACCACAATGCTTGGGCTGATTCGTGTATGTCCGCCGTCAATTTTGCGGAAGGTCTCGGTGCAACGGTTACCTTTGAAGGCTTTGAACACCGAGCCGCCTATAAAGGGCCGGTGGTGTATGTGTCCAATCACATGAGCACAATGGAAACGATTATCTATCCTTCTGCATTGAATGCCTTTGATAAGTTGTCGATCATCCTGAAAAAAAGTCTTACTGAAATTCCGGTTATCGGTAAGTCGGCGATTGTTGTTGGCTGTATTGCCGTGACCCGTACGAATGCGCGTGAAGACCTTGTTACGGTGTTTGAGGAGGGGGCTAAACGTCTTCAAAAGGGTATGTCGGTACTTATTTTCCCGCAAGGAACGCGCCAGTCGGTGTTTGAAGCACGCCGCTTTAATTCGCTTGGAGCAAAGCTTGCCGAGCGTGCAAATGTACCCCTCGTGGCTATAGCGGCGCAGACGGATTTTCTTGAAAATGGAAGGCTTATCAAAGACTTTGGACCTGTCGATCCTTTGAAGCCGCTTCGATTCAAGGCTAGTCCGTTATTCATGCCAGAGCTTGGCGCAAAGAAAACACACGAACAAAGTGTCGCCTTTATTACCGACCAACTTAAAGCGTGGAACTTGCCCACGACCTAAGGACTCTCCTGGGCGTATAGGCGTCCCGCCTGTACACTTCAAAACAAAGCAGTTGATGGTGGCGCTCTTAGACACCAGTGCACAGGCGAGGACGCCTATGCGCCCAGAGGAGGCTTGCCTGCGTCTACTTTGTTAAGCCGCTTGCGAACTCGAGCGCGAGCATTGCATACGATGTGGCCAGCACAGGGTCATTTTCCCACCAGCGGTTGTTATCGTTGACCCAGGAGCCGTCCGGTTTCTGAAGCGAGAGCACTTTCTTGATCATCTCTTCGCGCCAACGGATATCGCCTGAAGCTTTCGGCAATGTATCCACAGCCGCAGCATTTAACGCGCGAGCCATGATGTTGAAGTAAAAGTAAATGCCCTGCTGCCCTTGTCCTGGATGCTCATCTACTGACCAAAACTTGGAGGCATAGTCAAAAGCGTCGCGTACGCGCGGATCGCTTTTTTCCAGATTCGCGTGAAGCATGGAGAGAACGCCAGCATACGTCATACTGCCATACGCACGGAGCATGACCGTACCATTAGCATTGGTTGTCGCGCCAGCTTTGGGATCGTCTGTATTATATGCAAATCCCCCCTTGGTTTCGCCAGTCTTGTTCTGCATCTTTTCAACATACTTTAGCGCCGCATCCCAGTTGACGTCTGCACGCTTTTCAGTGGCTGGACGAAGGTCTTCAACAGTCTGTGTTCGCCGCATAGCGTCCATGGAGAAAGTTGTATTGTTCAGATCGGTATAGGTGCGCTTGTTGTTCTTGTCGTATCCGAATCCGCCTTGATGGGCGTCATCGCCAAAGTGTTGCGAGGATGCAATGTAGGTGCGTGCCTTCAGAATAGCTGGAACCAAATCCTTGCGTCCTGTCGCATGAAGGGCCGTCACGCAGATAGAGGTGTTGTAGTTCCCCAGCCCGCCACCTTTCTTGTCGGGCTGGTCCACATAGATCCCACCATCAGGATTTTGTTTACTGGTGATGAAGGCAACCGCTTTGTCGGTGCTTTCTTTATAAGCAGGAAGTCCAGCAGATGCTAATGCCCATAATGGAAGGCCTGTCAATGCAGGCATGCCAGCTTCAGACCAGGCGCCGTTTTCTTTCTGGCTTTTTTGTAGCCAGCCGGCACCTTTTGTCACGGAAGCCTTAACCTGTTGCATCAATTCAGGATTGAGCGCTTCCCCGATTAAGTAATTTGTCATGCAAAAAACTGATGTTGTCACCATCATCCATGTCTTCATTGTATTCTCCTTTTTATAATCTATTAAACGCACCGGTTATCCGGAAGGTTCATTTTTTTAGCCACGTAACGTTCCTGAAGCTCGTGCTACGCGATAATCGCTCACGGTTCGCTTGATGCCATCGTCCAAGGATACCGTTGGTTTCCAGCCTAGGCTGCGAATGCGGGTGGTATCACAAAATTTACGGGGTGTGCCGTCTGGCATATTCCTATCAAAGAGGAGAAGACCCTTAAATCCTGTGGCCTCTTTGACGAGTTCAGCCAACTGACGAATCGAAACTTCTTGTCCAGAGCCCACATTGACCCAGTCAGGCGGGTTCTCATGCTCCAGCAAGAACAACAAGCCACGCGCCAAATCCTCGACATATAAAAATTCACGCAGGGGCGTTCCCGTGCCCCATAATGTCACGGACGGTGCATTTGTCAGCCGTGCTTCTTCAAATCGACGGATCAGTGCGGGCATCACATGTGAGTGGGAGGGATGGTAGTTGTCACCAGGACCGTACAGGTTCGTTGGCATGGATGAATGATAGAGCCGTCCGTATTGACGGCGATAGTACTCGCACATTTTGAGTCCTGCGATTTTTGCCAGCGCATACCCTTCGTTGGTGGGTTCCAGCGGCCCTGTCAAAAGGCTTTCCTCTGGAATGGGCTGGGGGGCCAAGCGGGGATAGATGCACGTGCTGCCTAAGAAGAGCAGACGTGGTACACCTGCCTCATGGGCGGCATGAATGACGTTTGCGGAGGCCATCAGGTTTTCATATAAGAATGTGCCGATTAAGGAGCGGTTGGCCTCGATGCCGCCCACGCGTGCGGCGGCAAAGATGATACAATCTGGCTTCTCGCGTTGGATAAATGCGCGCGTAGCCGCTTGGTCAATGAGCTCAAGCTCGTGATGGCTGGCCGTAATCAGGTTTGTGTAACCACGCACCTTCAACTCCTGGCAGACCGCCGAGCCCACCATACCGTTGTGTCCTGCAATATAAATACGATCAGATGCTTGCACAATTTCTCTCCGCGGGTAACTGATTAAAAGCCGATCTCATAGCCCTTCTTGTCCAGTAGGCGCAGGTCGCCATCGGTCATAATTTTGACCAGTTGTTCAAATGTCACCTCAGGGACCCACCCCAGTTGACGTTTGGCTTTGGTTGGATTACCCAGGAGCTGTTCGACCTCCGCTGGACGGAAATAACGGGGGTCAATTTTGATAACAGCTTTGCCTGTGCTTGTGTCGATGCCTTCTTCCTCGACGCCTTTCCCTCTCCATTCAATGATGCGTCCGACATGGATAAAGGATTTTTCAATGAACTCGCGGACAGTATGCATCTCACCTGTTGCCACGACATAATCATCGGGTTTTTCTTGTTGCAGCATCATCCACATCATTCGCACAAAGTCCGGCGCATATCCCCAGTCACGGAAGGCGTCAATATTGCCCATATACAGGGCATCCTGCAAGCCACGATGAATCCGTGCAACAGCCATGGTAATCTTGCGCGTTACAAAGGTTTCGCCTCTGCGTGGTGACTCATGGTTGAATAAAATGCCATTGCTGGCGTGAAGTCCGTAAGACTCTCGATAGTTTTTCGTAATCCAAAAGCCATACTGCTTTGCGACCGCGTAAGGTGAACGTGGATAGAAGGGGGTTGTCTCGGATTGCGGGACTTCCATGACCTTGCCATATAATTCGGACGTGGACGCCTGATAAAAGCGGGCATCAATCTTTGTTTCGCGAATGGCGTCCAGTAAGCGAAGCGTACCGATACCATCGACATCTGCCGTATATTCTGGGACCTCAAAAGAGACCTGTACATGGGATTGCGCACCGAGATTATAAATTTCAGATGGGTTGACCTTTTCAATGATGCGGTTCAAGTTGCTGGAGTCAGTCAGGTCGCCATAATGAAGAAAAAGCTTCACGTGGTCCTCGTGACGATCCTGATACAGATGGTCAATGCGGTCGGTATTAAAGGAACTGGCTCTGCGGAGGATACCATGGACCTCGTATCCCTTGTTAAGTAGAAGTTCAGTCAAGTAGGACCCGTCTTGCCCTGTAATTCCTGTAATTAATGCTTTTTTCATATAGTTTGCTCCTTTAGACCCTTTTTATAAGAGTTCATTAGTATAGCAATTATTTTTTTGGAGTAACGCCAAAACAACCCAAATCAAAAAAAATCAAAATTGATGGTTTTCATCCTTGCCAATTGTGGGGGTTTTTAGCTATTATTTTCACTCCTCAAGCTCGAAAGGTTTATTGATTATGAAGAAGGATATTCACCCGAAGTACGAAGATGCAACGATTTCGTGCGCATGCGGTAATGTAATTACGACGCGTTCTACCAAGAAGGAAATGAGTGTGAACACTTGTTCGGCCTGCCATCCGTATTTTACCGGGCAGCAGACCATGCTTGACACGGAAGGCCGTGTTGACTCCTTTATGAAGCGTTACAATATGAAGAAGGCCTAGGCTTTCTTTAGCTGAAACGGGCTGGTTTGACGTAGCGGCATGCCGCAGGCGTATTCCGGCCCGTTTTGTTTCATTTTTAGGACATGGGGTTTTCCCTAGGGTCCTGTCGTCTGGATTAGCCCTGAAGGTCGCGTGCTATGCTCGATAAAGCCCATATAGAAAATGTTCTTGCAAAAGTACAGGCTTCTGAGATTGCACTCTCTGATCCTGCTGTGCTCGGAAACCAGAAGGTCTATCGCGAAAAGCTCCGCGAACATGCGACCCTTAAAAAGCTGGAACACGTGGCGAACATTTATTTCCGTCTCTTGTCTGAATTGGAGGGTAATCGCGAGCTCGCGAACGATCCGTCCGGTGATGCTGACTTAATCGCGATGGCGAAGGCCGAAATTACGCAGATTGAAGCCAAGTTGCCGGATGCGGAACGTGCGGTTCTTTCAAACTTGTTGCCCCCAGATCCAGCGGATGCCCGGAATGCGGTCTTCGAAATTCGCGCCGGAACCGGTGGTGAAGAGGCCGCATTGTTTGCTGCTGTCTTGTTCCGTATGTATTCCAAATACTGCGATAACAAGGGCTATAAAATTTCAATCATTGATGCAAATGGCACCGAACTGGGCGGCTACAAAGAGATCGTCTTTACCGTAATCGGCGAAGGTGCCTACGGACATTTCAAGTTTGAGAGCGGCGGACACCGCGTGCAACGTGTCCCTGAAACAGAGGCGCAAGGTCGCATCCATACCTCGGCGGCAACGCTGATTGTCTTTCCTGAGGCCGATGAGGAGGACGCTCTTGACATTCCCGAGAGCGATCTGCGGGTTGATATTTTTTGTTCGGGTGGCTGTGGCGGACAAGGTGTGAATACCACCTATTCGGCCATTCGTATAACCCATCTGCCGACCGGTTTGGTTGCGCAATGCCAGGATGAGCGCTCCCAGCATCGGAACAAGGATAAAGCCATGGGCGTGCTTAGGGCGCGTATCCTCGATCAGAGGCTCCAGGCTGAAGAGGCGAAGCTCGGCAAGACACGCCTCGACTTACGTGGCTCGGGCGATCGCAGTCAGCGTATCCGTACGTACAACTTTCCCCAGAACCGCATGACCGATCATCGCATCAACGTGACCCTTTATAGCCTTGATCGCATCGTCGAAGGCGAACTCAGTCCCTTGCTGAATGCGCTCCACACGTATGACCTTGACCAGCGTCTCAAGGAAGAGCTGGGTAAAGAATAGCCAATATCCAACAAGGAATATCCAAGGGGAATGCTACATTTCCGATGGTTATTGATCATTCCATGTTCATGATTGGATATTCATGTGCTCATCCCTCTCGGAAATTAATAAAGCTACAACCTATTTTTAGCTTGTAGCTTTTAACTTTAAACTTGGATTGGCGGAGGGGGAGGGATTCGAACCCCCGGTACCTTGCGGCACGCCGGTTTTCAAGACCGGTTCTTTAAACCACTCAGACACCCCTCCGACGGAAACGAATTATTTTGTTGCCGGCGTTACAGGAGCGGGTGTGGCTGGCATTGAAGGAGCATGTGCAGCAGAACCGCCAGAGAATGGCAAGGCGGGCTGTTGTGTGGTGACAGGCGCTGTTCTTACATTTTCCATGATTGAATTCGCGGTGTTGGAGGTCAACCGGGAAAGCACAATGGTGTTCAATAAAAACGAAGTTCCGAGAATAATGGTAATCTTGACCAGGACGTTTCCTGTCTGCGCACCAAACAATGCTTCAGCAGTGCCACCGCCAAAACTTACGCCCAGTCCGCCTTCTTTTGGCTTCTGTAGCAGAACCACAGCACCTAACAACAAACAAATAATGACTTCAATCACATACAAAAAACTAATCAAGGCTTGCATAATATTCTCCGTCTCTCATCTTCCAATTAGGGAAAAGGTGTTTCAATATACCAAAAACATTGCCCTAACCGCAAGCCCTGCTTTCATTTTTTTAAAAATGGGCATTAAACGCTTAACGTCCAACGCTTAACTCTGAACGCTTAAGTGGACTCGAATTTACTTTAGAGTTAAGCGTTAAAAGTTGAGCGTTTTTTATCGGGCAGAATCGGTGATAAAACATCGCGTCCGAGATAGTTGCTTGCGACTGGCAAGAGTTTTTTTATCAACTTGTAAGCATTCCAGACAAGATGTCCCCCTTTCCATGCTGCCAAAAGATAGTCTATATTAACAGAAGGACACATGTAGAGGACGAGTCCCACGAGAAGGCACTCCATAAGTTTGTCTTTAAGTAGTTGCTCCAAAAAACACTCTATAAATAATAAAGTGGCATTGATTTTTGCATTTCCTCTGTCAGTAGTCATCCAGGCATTTGCGATTTCCAGGCATATATTCATGCAATTTAGTATTTTGTCCATATTTTCCTTTTTATATATTTGCTTCCTTGGTCTGATCTAATTCTACAAATGCAGAAAAATAAGTTCATATTTTTTTGAAGTTTCCTAACGTCTAACTCCCAACGCTCAATTTTTTAATATTTTCCCCTTGAGCTTTTCCTGCAAAGGTCGTATGCTTTCATCATATTCCGTT
>SERZ01000543.1_pt1 | contig 25115 bp, 19 predicted proteins | sample 3171461 | NCBI WGS metagenome assembly SERZ01 (sample SAMN06051861, study PRJNA518727) | freshwater metagenome | biome: subpolar coniferous forest; feature: holomictic lake; material: water; isolation source: holomictic Lake 227, 6 m depth | place: Canada: near Kenora, Ontario | collected... | reverse complement strand
CAGCGGGCACCACGCGGAAAAAATTGATTTTTCCTGTTGGACGATAAATCTTTGGCTCATTCGCCTCACCTTTTCCTGGCTTCGTCAGGCCGGGATATGTTGCCGCAGGACTAATCATGAGCAAGCCAGCCTTGTTCAACACGGGCATGCTGATTTTGCTGGCTCCAGAATTAAAAGTTCCGATGTACGCAATCACACTCTCATCACGCGCAGCCTTGTTGGCATTTTGCGCCTCAACAGCTGGGTCCCAATTGCCACGCTGTGGACTGGCGTCATCCATGTCCTCGTACACAATGGTGTAGTCGCCAATTTTTCCATGAACCTCATCAATGGCCAATTGAATTCCATTGACCATGGTGGTGGTCTGCGCATTGGCGCTGCCCGTGCGTGGCAAACTTGAAATGATTTTCAAAACCTTCTCTGGCTTTTCGGTTTGCGCGAAAGATGGCGTGACTGCGAATGCAAGAAGAAATACAGCAGCGATTTTTTTCAACATGATGGTTTCCTGTTCAAGTGTGCGAACGAAGTTTGATAATAGAGTCTCTGCGAATTTTCTGCGCAGCACGCATTGATTGAAATTCATGTTCAAAGCAGCGGCTGCATCAGTTCACTTGTTGTCCAGCGGACTGCGCCCAGACACGAAGGCAACGATGGCTTCGGCCGCCTCAATATCAGGTCTTTTGCCTTGAAATGCGGGCAAAAGAGCGCGCAAGGCGTTTGCGGTTTCGCGCAGCCGTGACTGATCCGCCAAGAGATTCTCCACCGCCGCACTGATAGGACCCGCGCGCCCAAGGCATGGCACAAACTCCGGCACAACGCGCTTGCCCGCCAAAATATTTGGCAGCAATCGATTCGGCATGGACAACATAATGTTGCCGCCAATCACGGACAACAATCCAGTTCGATACATGCCCACCATTGGCTTGGCTTGGCGCAGCAAATCCAAACTCACCGTGCCGCTGACGCACAACGCAATCTCGCTCCACGAAATTGCGGCGTCCAATTTGCCTGTCATCAACAACACCCCTGGCGGCAGAGTTGGCACGCGCTCACGAACCAAGCGAGCCAATGCGTCGTTGGCTGTCACCATAATGGCGATTGCGCGGCGATGATTGTGTTGAATATCGCTGAACACTTTCAACAGCAACGGCAGATTGCGTGTCACTTCGCTGCTGCGGCTGCCTGGAAGCAAAAGCACTTTGGGCGAACCCGTTGGCAACTCCTTCACGTGCGCATCCATTTGTTCTTGATCCAAAATTCGATTGATCACTGGGTGCCCGATGAACTTCGCCGGCACGCGCCGCGAGCGAAACCACTCTTGCTCAAAAGGCAGCAAACACAGCACTAAATCAGTGCAACGACGCAATTTGTTCAAGCGCCACGGTCCCCACGCCCACAACTGCGGCGCAACCAAATGACAGACGCGCACTCCGCGCGCCTTCATGAATTTGGCAATGGCAAAATTCGCGGCCGGTGAATCCACCGGCACATGCACATTCACTCGACGGGCCTGCGCCCATTGACGAATCGCGTTCTGCGTTTTTTTCACTGACGCAATTTTTGACAGCGCCGACAATCCCATGGCTCCATCATCCGCGGTCCGCTCGATCATGATGGCGCCCGCGCGCTCCATCTGTGGTCCACCACACGCGACAATTTCAATTTCTGGCGCCATGGCCTTCAATGCCGCGATCACTGGCGCCGCATGCGCGTCACCCGACGGCTCAAATGCTGTGAACAGCACGGTGGCTTTCGCGGAGGAATGATCTTTCGTATTTTTGACGGCGTCCACAACCAAACCATACCCGATTCGTCATTTCAAGTACCCTTCGCCTCCTTACACGGAACCCACAATGCTTAAAAGAACACACACCTGCGGAGAACCTCGCGCCACACACGCTGGCAACACAGTCACACTTTGCGGATGGGTGAATACCTATCGAGATCAAGGCAAGGGACTTGTGTTTTTAGATCTTCGCGACCGCGACGGCCTGTGCCAAGTGGTGTGTGATTTAGAAGATGCGCCGCCGCATGTTGTCGCGGCCGCGCGAAGTTTGCGACGCGAGGACTGCATTGCGGTCAAGGGATTGTTGCGCAAGCGCGCTGGCGATCCAAATCTGAAACTTGCGACTGGTGAAGTGGAACTTCTTGCCGCGGAGATTGAGGTCTTCAACAAGGCGATTGATTTGCCAATTCTTCCCGATGACCACGACGCGCCAAAGATCAACGAAGAAATTCGATTGAAATATCGCTACTTGGATTTGCGCCGGCCATCCATGCAGAAAATTCTGCGCGAGCGCCATCGCGTGCTGCAATACACACGCCAGTATTTTTCCAGCCAGCGCTTTACGGAAATTGAAACGCCGCTTCTTATCAAGAGCACTCCCGAAGGCGCGCGCGATTTTCTTGTGCCTTCGCGCTTGCACCCCGGCGACTGGTACGCGCTTCCGCAAAGCCCGCAACTGTTCAAACAAATTTTAATGGTGGCTGGTTGCGAACGCTATTTTCAAATCTGCCGCTGCTTGCGCGACGAGGATCCACGCGCCGATCGCCAAGCGGAATTCAGCCAAATTGACCTTGAATTAAGCTTTGTCGACCGCAGCGATGTCATGGATGTCATGAGCGGTTTCGTGCAAGGTTTGTGGAAAGAAATGCTGGGCGTGGATGTTCCAACCATCACGCGCATGACTTGGATTGACGCCATGAATCGCTTTGGCAGCGACAAACCAGACACGCGATTTGGTCTTGAGCTTCACGACATCAGCGCGCTTGCCGCCAAGTGTGGCTTCAAAGTTTTTGATGAGGCATTGGCTAAATCGCGACTTGGAAAATCTGGTTGCGTGAAGGCCATTGTTGTGCCCGCGTCACTGGGGCAACTCACGCGCAAGATGACCGACAGCTACGCGGAATTTGTGAAGGCCTTCAAAGCTGGCGGCGTGGCCGTGACCAAAATTTCCGCAACTGGAACTTTTGAAACTGGCATCGCAAAATTTGTGGAGCCCATTGCCGCGGAGTTCAAGGCCGCTTTGAACGCGCAACCTGGAGACACCATTCTCATGGTCGCAGACCACTGGGAAATTGCCGTCAAGGCCGCCGGCGAACTGCGCCTGAAAGTGGCCGACGATCTCAAAGCTATTCCTGCGGACAAGTGGAATTTCCTGTGGGTGATTGATTTTCCAATGTTTGATTTTGACGAGGAAGGTCAACGATGGGTGGCCATGCATCATCCATTTACCAGCCCAAATCCCGATCAATTTGATCTTTTAGAGAGCGACCCTGGCGCCTGTGTGAGCGCGGGTTACGACATGGTTCTCAACGGTAGTGAAATCGCCGGTGGCTCCATTCGTATTCACCGTACCGATGTGCAAGAGAAAGTTTTCAAACTCATCGGCCTCACGCAAGAAGACGCGGACCGCAAGTTTGGATTCCTGCTCAGCGCGCTGCGCCACGGCGCGCCGCCGCACGGAGGCATGGCGTTTGGTCTTGACCGCTTGGTCATGCACTTGTGTGGCACCAACAATATTCGCGACGTGATTGCGTTTCCAAAGACGCAGTCTGGTGGCGACCTAATGATCGACGCCCCTGGTCCAGTGGACGATGAGCAACTCAAGGAGTTGCATGTGCGCCGCGCCGCCACGGTCAAAGCACCGGCATAATCTATTTGTTGATATGCAAAATAAAAGATGCGCGGAAAATGATTCCGCGCATCTTTTTTATTTCATTGAATCAATTTTAATGCACGCCTTGCGCAGCCAACCAACGCTCACAATCAAGCGCCGCCGCGCAACCCATTCCAGCCGCAGTGATGGCTTGTCGATAGTGCGCGTCAGCGACATCGCCCGCGGCGAACACGCCTTCAATATTGGTGCGACTATCGCGGTTATGTAATTTCACATAGCCCTTCTCATCCAGCTCCACCGCGGTGCCTTGTAAAAACTTGGTGGCTGGCGAATGCCCAATGGCCAAAAACAAGCCTTTCACAGGCAAATTTCGCTGTTCTTTGGTGCGCACATCTTCCAAAAGCAGGGACTCAATTTTGTCCTGGCCAAGCACATCCGCCACCACCGTAAACCAATGCATGGTGACTTTCGGGTTACCCAACAAGCGCGCTTGCATGGCTTTGCTGGCACGCAGTGAATCACGGCGAATGATCATGTGCACATGGCTGGCAAACTTCAGCAAGTAACTCGCCTCTTCCATGGCGCTATCACCACCACCAACAACGGCAATTTCTTGATTGCGATACGCAGGCAACGCGCCATCGCACACAGCGCACGCGCTCACGCCCCCGCCACTCATGGCAAGACGCATTTCATTTTTCAGACCGATCCAATTCGCCGTGGCGCCAGTGGACAAGATCACGCTTTGCGCGAACACGGGCGCGCCTTCGCTCAACTCAAGTTTGAAAGGACGTTTGGTAAAATCACACTTCACAACATCGGCCTCTGAAATCTTGGTGCCAAAGCGCTCCGCCTGCTCGCGAAACTTTTGCATCATCTCGGGCCCTTGAATTCCTTCGGGGAACCCTGGGTAATTTTCAACTTCGGTTGTCAACATTAACTGGCCACCTGGCAACACCGGCGCAGGGTCCGTGCGTGGAACACCAATGATGCAACGCGGCGACAAATTGGCCCGAGCCGCGTAAATAGCCGCTGTCCAACCAGCGGGTCCGCTGCCAATAATCACAACTTTTTCAATATTTGCATCGCTCATGATTGCTCCATGTAGTTCTTGCGCGCGGTTATTTTAAAAGCCCGGCGCTGCGGGCAAGAAATCGCGGAGGCGGCCAAAACACCAAATCTCCTGTGCCGTCCGCTGGATCATGCTGGTCAAATCCATCGTCTTCGTGGTCTGGTCCAAGCGACCACAACACCGCCCCCGTGACAGACACTTGCCCCCACGGTGTCCCAAGAGGCTGCGACTTGTCGCCAAGATTTCTGTAATTCAAATTCCCATAGTCCTTGGCGTACGGATCAAAATTCATGCGACGCATTCCATAAATTGGAAACGCGGATGACAAATCACGCGGCCATTGTTTGGCGCTGTCAACATAAAATCCGCACAACGCAGCCGACATGGCGGTGCCATCAATCTCAGCGATCAAGCGCAAGCGCGCGTCGAACACTTGCTGCAAATTTTCCACAAACAATGTGACCAACGCGTATTTGCTTTGATTCAGTTTTGAAAATTGCGTCGGGCTATCCAAAATCGGATCGTAGAAACGCATTCTCCAGCGACGCCACCAATCGTCATACACGGCGACCAACTTTTCCTGACTGGCAACCAACGGCCCGTGCACTGTGGCCAATTGACGCCAACGCGCGGTCGCACCAAATCGGGTCAGCGGAGAATTCACTGATTGAATCGAGCCAAATTCATTGGCAAAATACGCTTCGTCGGGTTGACCCGCGCTGTCAAAAGCATTCTGCATGGACTCCGTCAAAATCACGCGATCGCCTTCAGGCAACTCCAACCGCTTCAAGCGTTCGTTGTCGCCCGGCTTAATAAATGCGTACCCCTTCAGCGCAACTCGTTGCAATGTGGCCACTGGCAAAGTTTGAATATTAGCCGCCATGAATACGCGGTTGGCCTCCAGCAAGCGCGACATCATGTTCATGCCAAATAATTTCTCCGCCTCCATGCGTTGCTCGCTCACTTGTCGAAGCACGCGCAACATGCCAAGCGACACATCAAACGCGGCGTCAAACTTTTTATTTTCCGCGTCCACATACATGCAGACCGTTGCGAACGCGGTCAGCCCACGAATTGCGTTGAGATATCCAAACGCCGCCTCGCCAGGCGCTGAGCCAGGAAGCGCCGCAATTCCCTTGGCTTTCCACTTTGCATCCAGCCCATCCGTTCCATAAGGAATGCCGATCACAAAACAATTTTGCGATTTCACAATGGCGTCACGCAACGCCGGATTGGCGACCACCCATTTTTTCCAATCCGCAAATCCTTCCATGCCAGGCCAAATATTTTCTGGCGATGGCACGACGGCGTTTGGCATTGGCGTGGCGGCAATCCACGCTGGAAAAATCACCGAGGCGCTGCGATTTTTTTCGCTCACACCCTTCCAAAATAAATTCAGCTCTTTCAATGCCTCGGCATTTTTGGCGCTCGCAGCGTTTTTTTTACTTTCACCCGCGGCCGCGCTTGGCGCTTTCTTTGGGGCCACTGGCTTTGCCGCCGGCTTCACTTCGGGCTCTGCCGGCGCAACTTCTGGCACAGCTTCTGGCGTTTGCGCAGGTGAATCTTGGGCCAATGCCAACGCGTTCAAGGCGGCGTTGATCACAAGAACAATAAAAAGTGCGAATCGAATGGGCATGGATGTCTCGGTTTGCAAGAGCGGAAATCATAACCACCCTCTCACGATCAAGCGGATGGTCGCTAAACTCGCCGCCCTTGGCTTTGTGGCGCTGTGCAACTCTGCGCAATTCCAAGCAAGGCGCGACGGTACAGCATTCATGAGCAAATCCAAATCAAATCCGCTTCCATGTCCCGCCAAGTGCAATGTGTTTATCGCTGGCTCCGGTGGTCGTGAACATGCCTTGGCGTGGAAACTGAAGCAAAGTCCGCGCTTGGGGAAATTATGGGTTGACCCCAAAGCCAACGCGGGCTTGCTCCAATTAGGTCAGGCGTGCCCGCAAAGCCTTGACCCAAAAAATAAATTTCACTTCAGACGTTTTCTAGAAAAAGAATCCATTCACTTGGTCGTGGTCGGTCCAGAAACATTGCTTGCCGATGGCTTCGTGGATGAATATCACGACCCGCCAAACCGATTGGTGTTTGGTCCCACAAAGTCGGCATCAAAATTAGAGTGGGACAAAGCGTGGTGTAAACAAGTGCTGCGCTCCGCCGGCGTTCCCATGGCCGAAGGACGTTCATTCACGCAATTGGACGCCGCGCTGAATTACATTCAAAGCCGCGGAGATCCGCTTGTTATTAAACAAAACGGACTATGCGCCGGCAAAGGCGTGACCGTGTGCTCCACCAAAGAAGAAGCCATTGCCGCGGCAACCGCCGCGTTGGAAAAGAATTCGCATGGCGACTCGGGCGCCACCATTGTCATTGAAGAACGCCTGCACGGCCAAGAAATAAGCGTGCTCGCATTGGTGGATGGAAAAACAATTTGGATGCTTGACGCGTGTCAAGATCACAAGCAAGTTGGCGAAGGCGACACTGGTCCCAACACTGGCGGCATGGGCGCGTACTCGCCCACTCCGCTGGCAACCAACGACGTGCTGCGCATGATTGAGCGCGATGTGTTTGTGCCAACTCTGGACGCGTTGCGCCGTGAAGAGATTGATTTCCGCGGCGTGCTATTCGCTGGAATTATTTTGACCCACGGCGGCCCCAAGGTGCTTGAGTTCAATTGCCGCTTTGGCGACCCCGAAACGCAAACGCTGATGACTCGCTGGAAGGGCGACCTTCTGGAAACTCTGTGGCTCACCGCCTCCGGTCAACTTGATCAAGCCGATTTTTCTTTTGAAAGCGGCACCAGTTGCTGCGTCGTGGTGTGCGCCGAGGGCTATCCAGCAAAGCCACGCGTTGGCGACTCTATTTCTGGCATTGAAGCCGCTGAAAATCTTGGCGCCACCAATCAGAAGGTGATTTGTTTCCACGCAGGAACGGCTGCCGGAACCGCCGGCCTCCCCGTGACCGCTGGCGGGCGCGTCATTGGAGCGACTGCTGTTGCCGCCAATTTAGAACAGGCCAGCAAACTTGCCACCCAAGCTGCCAGCAACATTCACTTCCAAGGCGCCTTCTTTCGCCACGATATTGGCCAACGCGTTCTTTCAAAAGCCACTCAATCGGCTCATTAAAGGCTCGTTTCTGAATCGCAGCCCCAGCCTCTCCCATCGCCATGTGAAGCGGGATTTGAAATTCGCCTTGCCCGTGAACCCACATATTTAACTGAATTGATCTTCCCAAATCCTTGAGGATTCTGGAACTTGCGGCTACCTTTGAACGGAATGGCTTACTGGCATTTTGCAAGTATGTCCGCGTTGTGTTGCTGCATGGTTTTTGCCCCTCTTGGAGACCCCTTTCAATGTTCCGCTTGTCAAGCTCATTCGCATTATTCGTGTTGATTATTACTTTGACAGTGGCAACCCAACAGGCTTCCGGAGTCAGCGCGGCCGCGACAACAACCGCGTCCACTTCTAATTCCAAAACCAATTCCAACAATGGCGGCGACTTGATCACCCCCAAGCAAGCAACAAAGTTGCCTGGATTGGGAACCACCACCGACGAAATTCCAAATGAAGCTGACTCCGACATTATTTTGGCGCCTCGCACGCTGGCCAACAAATTAAAAACAACGGGTCCAGATTCCATGGATGCGGTCATGTCCGCTGGTGGCGTAAACCGTGGTGTTCGCTCCGGCCGCATCGCCGTCAAATTCAAGGATGAACTTTTGGTCCGCTGTAATGTTGGCGTGACCGGAAATGTGCTCACCTGCGCATCCACCCGCGCGGCCATTGCCGCGGGTAACGGAGCCACCGCCTATCAAAATAATCCAATCGCTTCTGCCATTGCTTTGGTTGATCGATTTGGTGGATCGGTTCAACCAGCTATTAATAAAACTACGCAGCAGTTGGCCGCTTTGGAAAAGAAGGCAGCCGCTAAAAGCCGCAAAGTTCAGCCTGATTTGGCTGGATATATGTATGTCACTGTTGAACCTTCCGCGCTCACGTCAGCTGCGGAAGCATTCAACGAACTTGATTGCGTTGAATTTGCGCAAGTGGATTATCTGCCTATTCCAGCGCAACAAGGCTGCCCTGATAAAGATTTAAGTTTGCAAAAAGGAATTGCAAGCGAAGGCGCAGACATTGGCATTAATTGTCAAACCGTCACAGACGCCCTTGGAACCACAATTCCCTGCAATCCACCTGGACCTATTTTTGTAATCAATGGCTCTGCTGCAAGTTTAACTGGCGGACTTGGCGCCATTAGTTGTCATCGTCCATCGCGTTGGGCTGGGTATGGTTCTTCATTCCCATACACAACTACCAATTGCACAACGTACACAGAACCTTCTGTATTTCCAACTGCTCGTTGGGATTGCAGTCCCAACTGCAACAACGCTTCTTTGTGCGTAGATCCTCCAACTGGTTTCACTTCCCATCCCACATGTCAATACGGTTGCAGTGATAACGCGTGCGCCGATTACTTAGGCACCACACTTGGATTCGCTGATTGCATTGATCAGGCAAAGACCACGGGGTGGGACAGCACGTGCGCAACGCTTGCAAACATTTACTGCCCAACAATCATTAACGAGGCGACTCCCTACAACAACATTAGTTTCAGCGCAGGCATGCTCCAAGTTGATTTGGCCTCGCAAAAGTGTTACGGCGTTTCGTACACGGGACCATCCACCTACGCATTTGACGACGCCGAAGTTTACGACGCGTGCTTCACTTTGCGCGGACCAGCCCTACCAACTTCTACTGGAACAACTGGAATTTTACGATATACCGACATTGGCAACGGCGACGGAATTCGACCATGGGGCTTTACTGGCGGTCAATCTCTATTTGGGTATTGCTTCCTTAAACAAATCCTTCCAACCCCTGCAAATGCAACCTCATTTGCCACTGGTGTTCCTTGCTCCGGTGTACGTCTCAACATCACCGCCGTATCTTCACAATTCCTTCAAGGCGGACAACTTCTCAACTTGCTTGATCCAACGGACGCATCCAATGCAAGCTATGCAGAATTTGACAATGCTTTTAAATCATTGCCTTATACATTTTCACATGATTGCTTTAATGCAACCGAATCAAATATTCCTGGCTGCTACACGACTCCATGTTGCGTGTATGTGTGCGTGAATGATTCTTCATGCTGCTCAAACGGCTGGGATGCCGCATGCGTGAACGCCGCTAGAAGCAACACCACATTGTGCCAATCTGGCGCGCTCACAGCCACTGCCACCGCTGCTTGGACAGTTCCCCCGCCACCACCAGGCGTTCCCGACTTTAACCCAGTACCTGTGGAAACTTCATCCACACCATTTCGCGCAAGAAACTTGGGCTTGTTCCGAACCAAATTGCCAAACGTTCTCACAACTGCTGAATACAACAGTCAAATCCAACTCATTGCACGCGGTTCATTAACCAACGCAACAGTCTTGAAAGTTGATCTTAGTTACACCATTAAAACAGTTGGAACTACGAATTGGACCACCTTCGGTGCGAGCAGCAACACGGTTGGAGTGGTGTTCACCTCCATTCGAAATGGAACACTAGCTGATGGAACAGGCGTGGCCACCGCCAATGCCGTGCCAGGCATTTCACCTGTCTCAAACACATATGCGCAAGCGCCTCCAGTTCCCACCACGGCGGGATCTTTTGTTGTTGGTCAGTGCTACAGAATTACAACACTTGGCAATACCACATGGACAACCATTGGTGCCACAACGAACACTGTTGGAACTTTGTTTATTGCAACTGGTATTGGATCGGGCACTGGCACGGCCACCACGACCAGCATTCCTCTGCCAATGAATGACTCGTATGCCTTTATCAACAATGGTTTTGCCGGCGGCGGAATTGATGTCGCAGGCATGGAAGCTTTCACAACAGGCATTGGCGTTGATAGCACTTGCATTCTTGGATCACTCACTCAAGTTGGCGTTATTGACTACTCCGCAATCGTGGACCACATTGATCTTTTAGGGCAAGTCTCTGTTGAACCTGGTCAAACTATTGTTATTCCTGCTACGGGAACTTCTACTTTGATTAATCCCAATCACGGCACGGCCGTGTTGGGAGTTCTGGTGGCCGCGGACAACGGCTTTGGAATTACTGGTTTGCTGCCGCGCGCTCACGCCACGTTCTTCCCCGCTGTCACTGTGGCCCAAGGTGGTCGCGTTGTTTCAGCGTTGGTATCAGCTGGCGAACTATTTACCGATGGTGATGTGTTGTGTGTTCCGCTGGAGTACGGCGCGGGCTACACCTTAGCCAGCGACACATTTGTAAATCAGTTGTTCAGCGTGATTGATTCTTTGGGTGCGACTGTTGTAATTCCAGCAGGTAATGGCGGATTTGAAGTGCAACAAGTTGCCAACCCAATCGCAATCACCGTTGGTGCGGCGTGGCCTGGCGCGCAAACTCCAGTTCCATACGGCGGTAAAAATCAGCTTATTGCAGGTGGTGTGCCATACCCTGGTTATCAATATTGCCGCTTCCGCTCCAGTAATTGGTCATCAACCATCGGCAATGGTGGCGTTGATGTGGCGGGTTGGGGAACTGCTATCTGCACATTGGGTGAAGGAACTTTGTTCAATGACGCAACGGCTGTTCTTCCCGCAACTCCGCAGAAAAACTACCAAGCCAACTTTGGTCAAACCAGCGGCGCATGCGCCATGATCGCTGGCTTGATTGGTTCCTTAAACGGTTTCTCTGAACAACTGTTTGGAAGCAGCATTGGAACCCAACGAATCCGCAACATTTTGAACAATAACGCCACCGACACACAAGGCAATCCAACTGGCGCCTACTTAGGTAGCGTGATCACGCAATGCGGATTTGCTCCCGGCGCTCCGCTTACTTCAACCATTAGCGATGAGCCGTTTGTAGTCGCCAATGGAGATATTCAAGCATCTGGATCAGGAACCAATCACAATGTTGGTGGGTTCCCGTTGGCCAATGTGTGCTTGGAAAATGTATTTATCAATGAGTCCTACCCAGGCGGAACTCCATTTGATGTGCAAGTGATCACAGGAACAAGAATCAGTGGAAACAAGTTCGCCCTTGGAACGCTGAACAATAAGTTCATGCAGATTCAAGCGCAACAAAAGGGCCGTGGAAGCCACGGTTCGGGCTATGGACCATCGCTTCAATATGTTTCAACGGGCCAGGCAACGGACATTCAAGTTCGCTCGCAACTTCTCATTGACGACATCTCCCTGCTCAATGACGTCCGTGTTCAAGGCTACGCAATGGTGACTGGTGGAGCTTCTACTTCAACTGGAACCAACTCCAACACGGGTCAAGCCATTGGAATCATGTACGCCTACAACCAAAGGGCAAATCGCTGGATTTATCTCAACTATGGCTTCATCAACGGCATCGCCCCTGAAACCACAGGCATACCAAATTTAAACCAAACGTTGTCCTCCACTGGATTCAACCCACAGGACTTTGTTGTGACAGAAGGAAATCAGAAAATTCTGTACACGCGTTTCCTCACATTCGGCTTTGGCGTCATTGGCGCGTACCGAACGTTCTGGGATCAGATCTTTATTCAAATGAATCCACCGCTTGACACTGGTGGTTAATTTCACGCGCCGCAATTTCATTTCAATGATTTCAAAAATTTGTGGATTACGCCAATTATCTTGGCTAATGTGTGCACGTGCCTAACTCTACAACTGAAAATCATTCTCAAGATCCAAACACCGTTTCATTGGAAATTGTGGCTCAGGGGCAGGAAAAATTCATAGCACTTTGGGGCGACATGGGAGCGCGTTGGGGCGTTCCACGAAGCATGACTGAATTGCACGCCATGCTTTATATCGTTGGTGAATCAATGAACACCGATGAAATTATGAAAAAACTTTCCATAAGCCGGGGCAACGCCAGCATGACGCTGCGCACTCTTTTGGATTGGGGAATTGTCACGCGCACGCACAAGCGCGATGACCGCAAGGATTATTACACGGCGGAGCAAGATGTCTGGAAGCTTTTCGCAACCGTGGCGCGCGCGCGCAAGCGACGTGAATTAGAGCCGCTTGCATCCATGTTGCAAGCTCTGGCCAATACGCTCAAGGGCGTGGACACCAGCGAAGTGGTTGCGCAACGCAAACGCCTTGAATCCATGTTGGAATTTATTGTTCAATTTGATGGAATTTCAGAACGCTTTCTTTCCATGGGTGGATCAAGCATTGAAACTTTTGCCAAACTGCTTGGAACTGGAAACGCAACTCAGCAATGACTGCGCCGTTGAGCGACCGCGACGCAGCGCCTACCGCTGCACGTGACAGGATTGCCGCGGGTTGAACCCAGACAAAATTTAGAATTGAAAGTACTCCGCACAGCAAGGTCGCTCATGTCTGAGGGACCTTGCATGTTCGAAAGAAAAAAAGGACAGAGCGGGATTCGAACCCGCGGTACAAGAATTACCCTGTACACCGGTTTAGCAAACCAGCGCCTTCAGCCACTCGGCCATCTGTCCAAGGCACCATCATCAGTGAGCAAGCAGTGTAGCGAGGTTGCGCCGTGGCGCCCCTGTTGCAGCGCCAAGAAATTGCGCCGAACTTTGGCGGGGTGCTGTGGAAATGCGTTACGCTTTGCCCGCACATGATCCACCAACTTGTTCTTGCCTTTGCGGACGCCGTGGTTCAGGAAAGTTCCTGGCAATGGCTACAGCGTGAAGTGCCTCATTTATTCGCCCATCTCGATGTGTTCTTGACGGACTTGGTCCGCGACTTTGGCGTCTGGACGTACCTGATTTTATTTCTCATCATCTTTTGCGAGACCGGCTTGGTAATCATGCCATTTCTGCCTGGCGACTCCCTGCTCTTCGCGGCGGGCGCCGTGTGCGCGGTGGAGAATGCGCCGGTGCACGTTGGAATCATGGCGCTGGTTTTATTTTGCGCCGCCGTGATGGGCGACTCGCTGAATTATTGGGTGGGTCGCGCCGTTGGGCCAGCTGCGTTTGACGGCAAAGTTCGTTTTCTCAACGCAAAAAATTTGGAGCGCACGCGGGATTTCTTTCGGCGACATGGCGGCAAAGCCATTGTGCTGGCCCGTTTCGCCCCGATCATTCGAACGTGCACACCGTTTGTCGCGGGCGTTGGCAGCATGAACTACAGGCGCTTTCTGCTGAAGAGCACGCAGGGAAGTTTTCTATGGATTGGAATCTTTGTGTTCGCCGGGTGGGGTTTTGGAAATCTTCCGTTTGTCAAAGCGCACTTCAGCAAGGTTGTGCTGGTGATCATTGCAATCAGTCTTTTACCAATCGCGCTTGAATGGTGGAAACATATTCGCAAGAAAGCGGCGGGCTAAATAATGATTGTGGCAAACACACAACATGTTTTTCCGCTCTCAAGCTACGGCGGCTTCATGGGGCTTTTTTTTCTAGGCGTCGCGGTATTGCTGGCGCTGGATCTGGGTGTGCTCCACCGCTCCACAAACGTGATTCACTGGAAATCCGCGCTGAAAAACGTGATTGCGTGGACGGTGTTGGCGCTTGCATTCAATGTATTTTTCTGGTGGCTTTGCAAAGGCTGGCTCAACGCCGATCCAAGCGTTCTGGCGGGCAGCGAGTTTGTTAAAAAAGATGGCTCATTCACCGTCAACGGCGTGGCGAATGAAATTGGCTTGCAATGGTTGGCGAGTTACATCATTGAACTCTCTTTAAGTGTCGACAATCTTTTTGTGTTCGTGATTATTTTCAGGCACTTCGCCATACCTGGTGGACTGCAATATCGCGTTCTCTTTTGGGGAATCATTGGCGCAGTTGTTCTTCGAATTCTGTTTATCACGGCTGGAATTGAACTCATCCACCGCTTTGAATGGTTGATTGTAATTTTGGGCGGCTTCTTGATTATGACCGGTTGCAAACTTCTGTGGAAATCAAGACAAGAAGATCACACCGATCCTTCACACAGCATTGGCTACAAAATCTTGCGCAAACTTATGCCCATGACCAATGAGTTCAATGGCTCGCACTTCTTCAGCCGCATCAATCATCGCTGGGTCGCCACGCCCATGTTCGCCGCATTGGTGGTGGTTGAAATGACCGATGTTATTTTCGCCGTGGACAGCGTGCCCGCCGTGCTGGCCATCACAAAGGAACCCATCGTGGCCATCACTTCCAATATCGCGGCCATTCTTGGCCTGCGCGCCATGTATTTTCTGCTAGCCAATGTGGTCGATCGATTCCATCTGCTCAAGCCAGCTTTGGGAATTGTGTTGGCATTTGTTGGCGTAAAAATGGTCTGGAATTGGTGGTTTGCCGCACCAATGATGCCAATTCACTGGAGTTTAATCATTGTCTTCGGCGTGATTTGCGCCGGCATTTTCGGAAGTTTGCTCTTTCCGCACGCGAAGCCGCCCGCTCCTGACGCTTCCCACTAGTTCCCGCCTCCGTTGGTTACACTCGCCCAATGCGAGTTCATGAATTTCAAGCCAGAGAAATGCTGGCCAATGCGGGCGTTCAAGTTCCAAGTGGTGGCGTTGCGGTCACGGTCGATGAGGCCGTTGCGGCAGCCACGCAAATCTTTTCATCAGGCAATTCCATCGCGGTGGTGAAAGCGCAAGTGCACGCTGGTGGCCGCGGCAAGGCTGGATTTGTGAAGGTGTGCAAGAACATTGATGAGGTCAAGACCGCTGCCGCATTCATGTTGAGCAACCGCATGAACAGTCCGCAGACTCCGCCGGAAGGTCTGGAAGTTCGCCGCCTACTTGTGGCCGCGGGCGTTGATATTCAAAAGGAATTTTATGTGGCCGTGCTCACGGATCGCGCCACTCGTCGCAACATGCTGATTGCCAGCGCCGAAGGTGGCGTTGAAATTGAGCATGTGGCGGAGACTCGCCCTGAGGCTATTTTGAAACAACCGCTGGATTCTCAATTGGGATTGCATCCTTATATGGCGCGCAAGATGGCGTTTGATCTTGGTTTCAAAGGCAAAGCCATCGCGCAAGCCACGGATGCATTATTGAAATTGGCAAAAGTGTTCGTGGAAAAAGACGCCACCATGGCTGAGATCAATCCACTGGTGCTCACCTTGCCCGACGCCAAAAATACAGATGGCCGCGTGATGGCTATTGACGCAAAGTTCACATTTGATGACAACGCGCTCTTTCGCCACCCCGCTGTCGCCGCGCTGTTTGACGCGCAAGAGGAAAATCCAGCCGAGATCAAAGCCAACGAATTTGGCTTGAGCTATGTGGCGCTTGATGGTTCGATTGGTTGCCTTGTCAACGGCGCGGGCCTTGCCATGAGCACCATGGACATCATCAAGTTGCATGGCGGTGACCCCGCGAACTTTTTAGATGTTGGCGGCAGCGCTTCGGAAGAGGCCGTGACAGAGGCGTTTCGAATTATCATTTCCGATTCGCGCGTGAAGGGAATTTTGGTGAATATTTTTGGCGGCATCATGCAGTGCGACCGCATTGCGCGCGCCATTATTTCCGCGGCAAAAACCGTTGGATTTCAAGTGCCTTTGGTGGTGCGCTTGGAAGGCACCAATGTGATTGAGGCGCGCAAATTGCTTGAGGCCGCCAAGAAAGAAATTCCAATGATGCAGACCGCCGCGGATCTCACGGATGCGGCGATGAAAATTGTTGCGGCCACAAAGTGACTTGCACACACACGTCTTCACGCCACATTCTTTCGGAGCCAACTCATGCTTGTCCTCTTTGACATTGATGGCACTCTCTTGCAAAGCCAACACGCCGGCATGCACGCCATGGTGGACGCGTTTCAAGAGATGCATATCGGTAAAACATTTTCATTTGATGGCATTGATATCGCAGGTCGCCTTGACTCTTTGATTTGGAAAGACATGGTGCGCCGCCACGAAGTTGCCGAAGACGCGGATTCACACGAGGTTTTTCGTGAAACCTACCAACGCCATTTGACCAAGCGATTGCAAGAAACCAACACGGTGAAAGCGTTTGATGGCGTGGCGGAATTGGTGGAACGGCTCGTGCAAGAGCCCAATGTTGAGCTTGGTCTGCTGACGGGAAATTATCCTGCGACGGGTCGGCTGAAAGTGGAATTCGCTGGATTGCGTCCAGAACATTTTGAAGTGAATGCGTTCGCGGGCGACGGCAGCACGCGGCGCGATCTTCCCCCAATTGCGCTGCGCCGCTACCGCGAAAAACATGGCCGCGATATTGAACGTGAGCGCGTGATCATTATTGGAGACACTCCACACGATGTGGATTGCGCGCATCACAATGGGTGTCTCTGCCTAGCGGTTGCAACGGGGCAATTTTCCGTGGAACAACTCACCGCTTGCAATGCGGATTTGGTGGTCGCCTCGCTGTCGCCAGTGGAACCCATTGTGCAGTGGTTGCTGCAACATCGACGCTAGCGCTTTCGTACACTGCAACTTCAATGACGGATTCATTGCACAATGTTTGCCGCGACTTTTATGTCAACCAAAAGTTGACCATGAAAATGGATTTGCCCTGGGGACGCGAGTCCGTGCTGGAACTGTTTGATCGATTGCGCGTGGGCATGCCTTCGCTGCAGGAACTGAAACGCTACGAGCACGAAATTTCACTGGAGAGCGCCGAGGACGATCAGCGAAATTATTCATGGGTGGCGCTTCGTCAAACAAGTCTGCGCAGTGGTTCGGTCAACCCGTCCGATCTCAGCGAGGCCTATCGATTGCATCGATTGGTTCTGGAAACTGCGCCATGGTTTTTGTCAATTCGACCTTTAGATATAGATCATTTGGAGCTTGTCTTTGGCTTTGACTTTGAGGCTGAAGGCAACCGAGACGCGATTATTTTTGACGCGCTTCTTGCGGACAGTCCGCTTGGTGGACTGATTGAAAAAGACCGCGATGAGCCTTCGGATATTCAACCATTCATTGGGTTTTCCCTTGACCAAGAAGAAGGCGTGAAAGCCTTTGTGGAAATCAAAAGCCGCACCAAGGGACTGGACATGACGCCACTGCGATTTCCAAGCGAACCCATTAGCGTGTTCCTGACCGTGCGTCGAACTTCTCCCATTGCCAAGCTGGAAGATTTGTCGGCCGCCATGGCGGCTTTGGCTGGCCACGCCGAGCGGCTTGCGGAGGAACGCGTAATTCCTAGCGTGCTTGTTCCCATTCGCAACGCCATCTTGAGCCGCTGAATTCAAAAATAAAAACGCGTCTTACGACGCGTTGATTTGTTTTCATTTTCAAACCTGCGAATTACTTCGAAGTTTGTTGCAGATACTTTTGCACGCTTCGAATATCTGGCGCCAATTGATTGGTGTAGGAGATGGTGAATGAAACACCTGGCTTCAACACCACCACACGGCTGGCGGTCTTGCGGCTGATCCACGTGCGACCACCGCGCTGATTATGTTTGTTGTCGGTCTTTGCGCGGCGCTTTGCAAGAAGATCAAGCGCCTTCTGCACGCGTGTTTCCATTCGCATCAGGCGGAAGATGGTCTTGCGCACACTTTCAGCGGCGGGCATCTTGATGACCTTGTAAGTGACTTTTGTTCCGGGTTTAATTGAAGCTGTTGCAGTGGCCATGAAATCTCCTAATGCCGCAGAATGCGGCGAGCCACAAAATGTAGCCAAAATGTTGACTTTCGCCAAGTGGTGGCAATCACTGGGAAAGCGAAGCCTCGGCCTGCTTCCATAACTTCAAAAGCGCCTGGGTGCCATGGGCGCCATGGCCTAATTCATCCAAACGGCTATAAAGACGCTGAGAAAGGGCCAATCCAGGCAATTGCAGTCCCAATTCCTGGCAAGTTTCCATGGCAATTTTCAGGTCTTTGGCCAAATATGCCAGTGAAAAACCGCTGTGCCAATCGTCCCGCAACATGCGCGGAACCAGATTTGTAAGGGTCCACGAACTGGCCGCGCCACCGCCCACGCTCTCCAACATTTTCCACGAATCAAGTCCGGTTTCCTTACTCAAGATCATGGCCTCCGCGGCGGCAACCATATTTGCCCCCACCAATAATTGATTCACCACTTTGCAAAGTTGTCCGCTGCCGACATCGCCATGATGCACAATTGTTTTTCCCATGCGCTCAAAGCAAGGCATGACTTCGGAAAGGGCCCATACTTCACCGCCGACCATGATGGACAACGTCGCATTGCGCGCGCCCAAGTCGCCGCCAGAAACTGGAGCGTCAAGAAATCCAATTCCTTGCGCCTTGGCAATCTTCGCAATTTTACGATCAAGCGTGGGTGAACTTGTGGCCATGTTCACAATCACACGCGGTGAATTTTTGGCTTGCAGAATTCCGTGCGCGCCTAGAAATACCTCATCCACTTCGGCGGGCATGCCGACCATTGAAAAAACATATTCACAATTTTCGCTGGCTTCTTGACTTGAATCCGCCCACTTCGCTCCGCGAGCTAAAAGAGGTTCGGCGCGCGACTTGGTTCGGGTGTGAATGGTCAGCGGATAGCCGGCGTCAAGAAGGTGTCCCGCCATGGAAGTACCCATAATTCCCAACCCAATCCAAGCAATCGGTGCGTGTGTGGCTGTCATAACTCTTGAATGTAGCGGTGGAAAGAAATCGGCACACGCAAGGCAAATTCATTGCATATGGAAGATATGCAAAACACGCATTTTCTAATAATTGTCACAATGAACCAAACGCATTCTGCGAACCAATTCAAGAAGCCACCGTAACTCGCCACAATCAAAACGGAGAAAACTATCGTGACTCAAACCAACAATGTCGACATTCAAGAACTCGAACGCCAAGTCGCAATCGCCGCCAAACCATTTCAAGCCTTGATTGGGGAAATGCAAAGAGTGATCGTGGGTCAACACGATCTACTTGAAGGCTTGGTGATTGGCTTGCTTGGCAACGGACATATTTTAATTGAAGGCGTTCCAGGGCTGGCCAAGACAACCGCTGTCAGCACTTTGGCCAAAGCGATTCAAACGGATTTTCAACGCATTCAATTCACGCCCGATTTGCTGCCCGCGGATTTGATTGGAACTTTAATTTACCGCGCCAACACCGGCGACTTTGTGGTGAAGAAAGGTCCAATCTTCTCCAATATTATTTTGGCCGACGAAATCAATCGTGCTCCAGCCAAAGTGCAAAGCGCGTTGCTAGAGGCCATGCAAGAGCGACAGGTCACCATTGGTAGCGAGACTTTTCCAATGGCCGATCCATTTCTGGTTTTGGCCACGCAAAATCCAATCGAGCAAGAAGGAACATACAGTTTGCCGGAAGCCCAAGTGGACCGGTTTATGCTGAAATTGGTGGTGAAATACCCCAGTCCCAAAGAAGAGCGGCAAATTTTGGACCGCATGGCGCGCACTTCCACGGCGTCAAACATTCGCCCCGTGCTGAAGCCGGAGGACATTGCCAACGCGCGCAGCATTGTTGACAATATTTTTATCGATGAGCGCATCAAGGATTACATTGTGAATCTTGTTGTGGCAACGCGTGATCCAGGAAGCGTAAAAATTCCTGTGAAGGATCTGATTCAATATGGCGCAAGTCCACGCGCCACCATTGCGCTCACGATCGCAAGTCGCGCCAAGGCGTTTCTGGATGGTCGCGGATATGTCACGCCACAAGATGTGAAGGATGTGGCGCTTGATGTGTTGCGACACCGCATTGGGCTGAGTTACGAGGCGGAAGCGCTTGAAAAAACAAGCGACGACATTGTGAAGATGCTCTTGGAGCATGTTCCCGTCCCTTGATGATCGCAACTTTGAATGGTGAAAGATCATGAACGCAACCGAACTCATTCGCAAAGTGCGTCGAATTCAAATTCGAACCAGCCGCATCACCAGCGAGGTGCTTTCGGGTAATTATCATTCAGCGTTTCGTGGGCGCGGAATTGAATTTGAAGAAGTGCGTCCATACATTGTGGGCGACGACATTCGATCCATTGATTGGAATGTCAGCGCGCGCGTGGGCAGCCCACATATTAAAATTTTCAAGGAGGAGCGCGAGCTCACGGTCATGTTGGCGGTTGACCTTTCAGCCAGCCAAGACTTTGGAACACTGGGCTCTCTGAAACGCGAAATGGTGGCGGAAATAGCGGCCACGATCGCTTTTAGTGCCATCCGCAATGGCGACAAAGTGGGCTTGCTTGCGTTCACCGATCGCATTGAGCGATTTGTTCCGCCGCGCAAAGGAACGCGCCATGTCTTGCGCATTGTTCGTGAATTGTTGGCGCTACAAGCCAAGGGCAAGGGAACCCGAATCGCCGCGGCCATCGATGAGGTCTTGGGCATTGTTCGCAAACGCAGCGTTCTTTTTGTGATCAGCGATTTTCAAGACGCTGGCTGGGAACGCTCCATGGCCATCGCAAGGCGGCGCCACGATTGCATTCCTGTTGTAATTTCTGATCGCTGCGAACAGAGTTTGCCAAATGTTGGATTGATCGAAGTGCAAGATCCAGAAACTGGCGAGCGATTTATGATGGACACTTCAGATCGCGCGGTGCGTGCGCGCTTTGCCAACCAAGCAGCGCAAGACCGTCTTCAATTGCAGCAAACATTCATGCGTTTAAAAATGGATCCTGTTGAGGTGGAAACTGGCGGCGACTTTGTGAAGCCACTCACGGAAGTTTTTCGCCGCCGCGAATCGCGGAGGGCACGATGAAATTTGCTCACGCCGCCATTGCGCTTGCGCTCTCAAGCGCGCTTGTGATGTGCCACAAGAGCGAAGACGCCAAAGCGCCAAAACCCCTAAGCGTTGAAACCACGGAAGCGGGCGTGACCCTGCGTGTATCCACTGCCGATTCTGAAATTCGCGTGGGCGAGCCTTTGCAAGTTGTGGTCGAAGTGGATCGCGGCGTGGATACAAGCGTGACCATGCCCAATTTCAGCAAGAATGTCGGCAATTTTGAAGTGCGAGCAAGCGCGCCACTGCCTAAAAACCCCGCGTTTCCAGATCGGGTCGCAGAGCAATTGACCTTGGTGACCTTCGAGAGCGGCGAGAAAATAGAGGTGCCACCATTTGAAGTGACTGTGCGCGACGGCGCGGGCAAGGAAAGTTCGCTCAAGAGTCCCCCGCTTGCCATCGCCGTTGAATCACGTCTTGAAGGCCAATTTAATCCGGCCGCATTTCGAGATATAAAAGACGCAGTCGATGTGCCTCTTGAAACCCAGTGGGCATGGATCATTGGCTTATGCGTGCTGATCGCGGTGATGGGCGTTGGAGCCTATCGATGGTGGTTCCACCGACCACTTGCGCCTGTCATTATTGAAGCGCCACATGAACGCGCGTTGCGCGAACTGAACGAACTTGCGGCGCGTGACTTGCCAAACAAGGGCTTGGTGCTTGACTTCTATGTCTTGTTGTCCGACGCCGTGCGCCACTATGTTGAGGGGCGCTTTGGAATTCACGCACCAGAGCAGACCACCAAGGAATTTTTAACAGCGGCTCGGCATCATCCGCAGATTGTTGATGATCATCAACGCTTGCTGGCATCTTTTCTGCGCGCAGCAGATATGGTGAAGTATGCAGCGCAACGACCGGGTCCATCCGAATGCGACCGAGGACTTGATGCGGCGCGAGGTTTTGTTCGCGAGTCCGCGCCAACCGTTTCCAAAGATGGACATGAGAGCGCTTCAGAAGCGACTCAGGAGGCGCGCTCATGAATCACTTTGAATTGAACGAGGCTTGGATGTTGCTGCTTTTGCCGCTGGTTTTGGCTGCTTTTTGGCGTTTGTGGCGCCGACGTAGCCAACCCGCCATGACCTTCAGCGTTGTCAACCGCGCCAAGATCGCGGGAGCGGGAACGGCCGCCAAATTGCGTTGGCTTCCGCATGCACTGCGCGCGACAACATTGGCGTTGCTCATTGTGTGCATCGCACGACCGGTGCGCATCAACGAGCAAACCTCCACGCTCACCGACGGCGTTGCCATTGAACTTGTTGTGGATCGATCAAGTTCCATGCTGGCCATGGACTTCACGCAAAATGGTCGCGCCGTGGATCGACTGACCGCATTGAAAAACGTGGTCGATCTCTTTGTGGATGGCGGCGCGAATTTACCTGGTCGCAAAGATGACTTGGTGGGTCTTGTCACATTCGCGCGCTTCGCCGACAGTGTCAGCCCCCTGACCATGGATCATGAATGGTTGCTCGCGGGCCTGAAGGACATCAAGCCAGCGGATCCATCAATTGGCGATGATGGGACTGCGATTGGCGACGCCGTTTCGCTTGGCGCTGAAAAATTGCGCGACGCCACCGATGGAAAAAATCGCAATGGGGCCAACCGCATCAAGAGCAAAGTGTTAGTGCTGCTGACGGACGGCGAAAATAACGCCGGCGACATTGATCCCATGACCGCCGCGGAACTGTGCAAATCATTGGGAATTCGCTTGTATGCCATTGGAATGGGCACACGCGGCACGGCGCTGATGCCCGTGCAAACTCCGTTTGGAACTCAAATGGTGAAGCAACCCGTGAACATTGACGAAGGCTTGCTGACCAAAATGGCGACCGCAACTGGCGGACAATATTTCCGAGCGACGGACACCAGCAGCCTGGAAAAAATTTACGGACGAATTGATGAACTTGAAAAAACCGTGACCGAACAGAAGCGAACTATTCTTGCAAAAGATTTAGCCGTCGAAGGATTCAAGTTCGCTGGAATTGCATGGCCCTCGTTATTGACGCTGACCATGATCGTGCTCGCGGGTGAACTTCTTTTGTCGCACACCAAATTCAGGACGCTTCCATGAGGTTCCATTCATGAACAGTGGATCATTCCAATTCGCGCAACCTTGGGCGTTGGCGTGGCTGTGGCTTGTCGCCCTGATTGTCTTGGTCGCTTTCCTTGGCTTGCGCAAGCGGCGCATTTTATTGCAACGCATTGCCGAATGGCCGCTACTACAACAATTGATTCCAAATTTAAATTTGGCGCGCGGCTGGTTCCGCTTGTTCCTTGGCGCGCTGGGAATGATCGCCCTGACGCTGGCATTAATGGATCCGCGCTGGGGAATGCAAGTGGAACAAGTGCAACAACGCGGGCTTGATGTGGCATTTGTGATTGATGTCAGTCGAAGCATGTTGGCGGGCGATGCGACTCCCAGCCGACTTGAGCGGGCAAAACAATTCGCCATTGACGCCAGCGAGGTGTTGGGCGGCGATCGCGTGGCGCTGATTGATTTTGCTGGCGCACCAGCGCTTCGAGTTCCGTTGACATTGAACTACGCGGCGTTTCGCCAAGCGGTTATGGAGTTGGAACCCAAGGCGGCCACTCGCGGTGGCACATTGCTGGGCGACGCAATCCGTTTGGCTGCGCGAAGTTTTCCAGTTGAAAGCAAAGGCGCCAAGGCCATCATTATTTTGAGCGATGGCGAGGATATGGAAAGCATGCCCAGCGAAGCCGCCGCGAAAGCTTTCACTGAAAATGGAATTCGAATATTCACCGTTGGCATTGGTGACTCTCGTGATGGCGCGCGCATTCCTGTGACAGAAGGCGCGCAAGCGACGCGATGGTTGGTGCACGACGGCCAGGAAGTATGGACAAAAATGAACGATGTTGGTCTGCGTGAAGTCGCTGTTGCGGGCGGCGGCGCATTTATTCCCGCGGGCACGGCGCAACTTGATATGGCGCAGGTGTACAAGGACAGCATTGGAAATTTGGAGCGCGCTGAACAAGAAGAAACCGTGATCCGAAGGCAAACGCCGCGCTTTCAGTGGTTCGCCGCGGCGACACTTTTGATTTTGCTCAGTGAAAGTTTGATTTCCGATACACGTGGGAAAAGCCGAGCAAAAGGCGGGCAATTATGATTGCAAAAAACACACGTTTTCAAATTTTGGTTGCCGCGCTTGCGGCGGCTAGTTTTATTTTGGCGGCCGCGGTTCCCGCATCCCAACAGACAACTTCCTCGCCAACCAATGTTGTTGCGCAGAAATCAAAACCAATTTCAACGCAAACAATTCCCCAGACACCGGTGGCAAGTCCAACACCAAACCTGCGCATGCCAAAGGATTTGGCGTTGCCCGCGAATACCAACACGCTCAGGCCCGCGGACATTCCAGAAGCAAACCTTGGCGAACTTGAGAAATCATTTGACGCCGCCGCATATCGACGTGCGGTCAAGAATGGCGAAATGGCTTTGAAGAAAGAAGATTGGAACAACGCCGCTCTGGAATTGCAAGAAGCGCTCACACTGAATCCCCATTCCAAGGAATTGACCTACAACCTAGGCATCGCAAAATTCCGTCAAGGCGATTTTGCGGAAGCCGAAAAACTGTTCAAGGATTCCGCGGAGACCACATCCGCGGATCTGGCGGCAAAATCCATGTTCAATGAAGGCAATGCCATTTACGCAAACGCCGTCAAAAATTTAGAGCAATCAAAGACGCAAACCAACCCAAATGTGCCCCCTTCTGCCGGTGCCCCGCAAGAGCCCGCTCCTGATTTGGAAAAAGGAATTGAAAAAGTTCAAAAAGCATTCACGCATTTCAAAGACGCATTGGCGG
>SERZ01000541.1_pt1 | contig 25151 bp, 20 predicted proteins | sample 3171461 | NCBI WGS metagenome assembly SERZ01 (sample SAMN06051861, study PRJNA518727) | freshwater metagenome | biome: subpolar coniferous forest; feature: holomictic lake; material: water; isolation source: holomictic Lake 227, 6 m depth | place: Canada: near Kenora, Ontario | collected... | reverse complement strand
CACGTCAAACTCGTAAATGGCTTCCATGCCGAGGTCGGCAAAGCCCACCACTTGAGCGTGCTTGATGGCTTTGCTGACCAGGTAGGCGGCGCCGCCGACGGCCATCAGGTAGGCACTCTTGTGCTTTTTGATGGCTTCAATGGCAACCGGACCGCGTTCGGCCTTGCCGACCATCGAGATCAGTCCGGTTTGGGCCAGCATCATCTCGGTGAAATCGTCCATGCGGGTGGCGGTGGTGGGACCGGCAGGGCCGACGGCTTCGCCCTTGATCGGGTCGACCGGGCCAACGTAGTAAATGACGCGGTTGGTGAAGTCGACCGGCAGCTTCTCGCCTTTGGCCAACATGGTCTGAATGCGCTTGTGGGCGGCATCGCGGCCGGTGAGCATCTTGCCATTGAGCAACAAGGTGTCGCCCGGTTTCCAGCTCGCCACTTCTTCTTTGGTGAGGGTGTTGAGGTCGACCTTCTTGCTCTTGACGTAGTCAGGCGTCCACTGCACATCGGGCCACAGGTCGAGCGAGGGCGGGTCGAGGTAGACCGGGCCGCTGCCGTCCATCACAAAGTGGGCGTGGCGAGTGGCTGCGCAGTTGGGGATCATTGCAATCGGCTTGCTGGCGGCGTGCGTCGGGTACATCTTGATTTTGACGTCGAGCACGGTGGTGAGGCCGCCCAAACCTTGCGCGCCAATGCCGAGGGCGTTGACTTTTTCGAACAACTCAAGGCGCAGGGCTTCGGTTTTGGTCAGCTCAGCGCCGCTGGCGGCTTTGGCTTGCAGCTCGTACATATCCAGGTCGTCCATCAGGCTTTCTTTGGCCATCAACACCGCTTTTTCGGCGGTGCCGCCAATGCCGATGCCGAGCATGCCGGGTGGGCACCAGCCCGCGCCCATGGTCGGCACGGTTTTGAGCACCCAGTCAACCACCGAGTCGCCGGGGTTGAGCATGTACATCTTGCTTTTGTTCTCGGAGCCGCCGCCTTTGGCCGCCACCGTCACTTCGAGGGTGTTGCCGGGCACGATCTCGCTGAAGATCACCGCCGGGGTGTTATCTTTGGTGTTCTTGCGGTCAAACTGCGGATCGGCCACGACCGAGGCGCGCAGCGTGTTGTCGGGGTGGTTGTAGGCGCGGCGCACGCCTTCGTTGATGGCGTCGTCCAGGCTACCGGTGAAGCCTTCCCAGCGAATGTCCATGCCGACCTTGAGGAACACGTTGACGATGCCGGTGTCCTGGCAAATCGGGCGGTGGCCGGTGGCGCTCATTTTGCTGTTGGTCAAAATTTGCGCGATGGCGTCTTTGGCGGCCGGGCTTTGTTCACGCTCGTAGGCGCGGGCCAGGTGGGCGATGTAGTCGGCCGGGTGGTAGTAGCTGATGTACTGCAGGGCGGCGGCAACGGATTCGATCAGGTCGGCTTGGCGGATGTTAGTCATGGTGGCGTGATACCTCAGGGGTTCGGGGGATTGACTGAAGGGTGACAATGGCTGCGAGTTTAACCAACGCCACCTAACGGGGGCTGACGATCCAGCACCGCCTTCGATGATCAAATTTATTCGCCGCAACGTCTCGCATTTCATTCATTCGCAATCCATCGGCGGGGTGCTGCTGGCCGTGGCGGCGCTGTTGGCTTTAATCATCAGCAATTCGCCGTGGCAGGGCGCGTACCAGCAGTTTTTGCAAATTCCGGGCGGGCTGCAGCTGGGGGCCAACTGGCTGCATTTGACCAAGCCACTGCTGATTTGGGTCAATGATTTGTGGATGGCGGTGTTCTTTTTTGTGGTGGGGCTGGAGATTAAGCGCGAGCTGCTGGAAGGCGAGTTGGCCTCGCCCGCGCAAGCCTTGCTGCCCGCAGGCGCGGCGCTGGGCGGCATGGTGCTGCCTGCCCTGATTTATGCCGCTGTCAATGTAGGCAACCCGGTGGCCTTGCGCGGCTGGGGCATTCCGATGGCTACTGATATTGCATTTGCGCTCGGCATTCTGGTGCTGCTCGGGAGCCGGGTGCCAGCCTCGCTCAAGGTCTTTTTGACGGCGGTGGCCATCATTGACGACCTGGGCGCGATTTTGGTGATTGCTTTTTTCTACACCGCCGAGTTGTCGCCCACCATGCTGATGGCGGCTGGCGCCGGGGTGCTGGTGTTGTGGGCGTTGAACCGGCTGCGGGTGATGGCGATTGCGCCGTACGTAATGGTGGGACTGGTGATCTGGTTTTTTGTGCTGAAGTCGGGCATTCATCCGACGCTGGCTGGCGTGGCGACCGCGCTGGCCATCCCGTTGTCGAACGGCAAAGGTGGCTCGCCCCTCAAAAAAGCCGAGCATGCCTTACACCCGTGGGTGGCTTTTTTGATTTTGCCGATGTTTGCCTTTGTCAACGCGGGCGTGTCGCTGCACGGCGTGACGCTGGCCACGCTGACGCAAACGGTGCCGCTGGGCATTGTGGCGGGACTGGTACTGGGCAAGGCGTGTGGTGTTTTTGGTGCCTCGTGGTTGCTGATTCGTTTCAGCAGCGCTTCAGTGCCAGCGGGCAGCAGTTGGTCTCAGTTTTTTGGCGTGTGCGTGCTGTGCGGGGTGGGTTTCACCATGAGCCTGTTCATAGGCTCGCTGGCGTTTGAAGGTTTGGACGCGGCCTACGAAACCCAGGTCAAGCTCGGGGTGCTGACCGGCTCGCTGCTGAGCGCGTTGCTGGCGACCGTGCTGCTGTCCCTGCGCCCGCGCTGAGCCCGGTTTTCGTCAGCACCGCTTGGTTGTTAACTGTCGTTGCGAAACGCGTTGTGGCATGACTTGCAGCTTTTTTGCACGTCATTCACCGCCGGGCGGATGACCGCGATGTCGCCGCCTTGTGCCGCCTTGACCAAGGCGCCGACCGTGGCCAGGTAGTTGTCCTGGGCGGTTTTGAATTCGCCAGACTTGCTCCAGACGTCGCCCTTGGCATGGGTCGGTGGGTAGTTGCTGTCGGCGGTGAACAGGGGCCAGGGCTGCGTGGAGATTTTTTCCAGCTCCAGCGCGCTGGCCAGAAACTCGCGTTTGTTGTAGTCCTGGCGCTCGCGCGCCACCAGGCCCATGGGCTCCAGCGTGCGCGTGAATTGCTTGAAGATGGCGTTGCGCTTGGTGACGGGTTTGTCAGGGTGGGTGTCTTTGGCCTCGTTGCAGGCCGTCAAGGTCAGCGCGGCGGTGAGCGCCAGAAGGGAGAGTGCAAAAGGGTGGGACATGAATTTAATGACTTTCGTTTTGGGTGCGCGACATCAGTCGGTCGGTGTACGCGATGGCCATGGCGGAGAGTAAAAAGGTGATGTGAATGGCCGTTTGGGCAATCAGGACTTTTTCAGAGTAATTGTCGGCATTGATGAAGGTTTTGAGCAGGTGAATGGAGCTGATGCCGATGATGGCCGTGGCCAGTTTGACCTTGAGCACCGAGGCGTTCACGTGGCTGAGCCATTCTGGCTCATCGGGGTGGCCTTCAATGTTCATGCGGCTGACAAAGGTGTCGTAGCCACCCAGAATCACCATGATTAATAAATTGGAGATCATGACGACGTCAATCAGGGCCAGCACCACCAGCATGATGATGGTCTCGTTGAGCGCCACCGTGGGCCCCATTTCCTTGTAGCCAATGCTGGTGACCAGAGCTTGCAGCGCGGTCTGGTTGCCAAAAGCGGCCTCCAGCAGGTGGACCAGTTCAACCCAGAAATGGAAAACGTAAACGCCTTGCGCGGCAATCAAGCCGATGTACAGCGGCAACTGCAGCCACCGACTGGCAAAAATAAAACGGGGGATAGGTCGAAGGTGACGTGTATTTTTTGGGGGGGCTGCAGACATGAAAATCCTTGGTGTTTACGTCAATGGACTATTGTAGGGAAATGGTTATAAATGGCGGGCCAAAGGGAATCAGAATTCTCGAAGCAGTCAGTGGCTTGTAAGTGCCAAGCACGACAGTCCTGCACATTGAATTTAACTAGACCATTTAACTAGAGGAGACCTATCCATGACAGCACCTTCGACCGCCATTGAATCCACAATGGTTGAAAACCGCGTTTTTGAACCGAGTGCAGCACTCGTCAAGTCCGCGCGTATTTCTGGAATGGACGGCTACAACGCACTGTGCGCTGAAGCTGCCAATGATTTCGAAGGTTTCTGGGCCCGTTTGGCTCGTGAAAATGTGATGTGGAACAAGCCCTTCACCAAGGTGCTGGACGAGTCCAATGCCCCTTTCTACACTTGGTTTGAAGATGGTGAGTTGAATGCTTCGGCCAACTGCCTTGACAAACACATGGGTACACCGGTCGAGAACAAGACCGCGGTTATTTTTGAAGCGGATGACGGCACCGTCACCAAAACAACATACAAAGAACTGCTGGCCAAAGTCAGTCAGTTTGCCAATGCATTGACCGCCCACGGCATCCAAAAGGGTGACCGCGTGTTGGTTTACATGCCCATGACGCTTGAAGGCGTGATCGCGATGCAGGCTTGTGCCCGCATTGGCGCCACCCACAGCGTGGTGTTCGGTGGCTTCTCGGCCAAGGCACTGCAAGAACGCATTATTGACGCCGGCGCTGTCGCTGTCGTCACCTGCAATTACCAGATGCGCGGCGGCAAAGAATTGCCTCTGAAAGCCATTGTGGACGAAGGCCTGGCACTTGGCGGTTGCGAATCCATCAAGACCGTGTTCGTGTACCAACGCACCCCAACCGCATGCAACATGGTGGCGGGCCGTGACATTACGTTCACTGACGCATTGGCCGGTCAAAGCACTGTGTGTGCACCCGTGTCCGTGGGCGCTGAGCATCCTTTGTTCATTCTCTTTACGTCCGGTTCTACCGGCAAGCCAAAGGGCGTGCAGCACTCCACCGGCGGTTTCCTGCTGTGGTCCAAGCTGACCATGGACTGGACCTTTGACTTGCAAGCCTCAGATGTGTTCTGGTGTACGGCCGACATCGGCTGGATCACTGGTCACGCCTACGTGGCTTACGGCCCGCTGGCTGCAGGCGCTACCCAGATCATCTTTGAAGGCATCCCCACTTACCCGGATGCAGGCCGTTTCTGGCAGATGATCGAGCGTCACAAGTGCACAATTTTCTACACCGCACCTACGGCGATCCGCTCGCTGATCAAATCGGCTGAGAGCAACGAAAAAGTGCACCCAGACCGTTCTGATCTGAGCAGCCTGCGCATCTTGGGTTCGGTGGGCGAGCCTATCAATCCAGAAGCCTGGATGTGGTACTACAAAAACATCGGCCATGAAAAATGCCCGATTGTGGACACCTTCTGGCAGACTGAAACCGGTGGTCACATGATCACCCCATTGCCAGGCGCAACGCCTCTGGTTCCTGGTAGCTGCACCTTGCCGCTGCCCGGCATCATGGCCGCGATCGTGGACGAAGCCGGTGCAGACGTGCCGAATGGTTCCGGTGGTTTGTTGGTCATCAAGCGCCCATGGCCTTCGATGATTCGCAACATCTGGAATGATCCACAACGCTTCAAGAGCAGCTACTTCCCTGAAGAGCTCGGTGGCACGACTTACCTCGCCGGCGACGGCGCGGTGCGCAGTGCAGACCGTGGCTACTTCCGCATCACCGGTCGTATTGATGACGTGTTGAACGTGTCGGGTCACCGCATGGGCACCATGGAAATCGAATCGGCACTGGTGGCCAAGTCTGACCTGGTGGCTGAAGCCGCTGTGGTGGGTCGTCCTGATGACCTGACGGGCGAAGCGATTTGCGCGTTTGTGGTGCTCAAAGGCCCTTGCCCCACCGGCGACGAAGCCAAGGCCATTGCCAAGATTTTGCGTGACTGGGTTGCCAAAGAAATCGGCCCGATCGCCAAACCGAAGGACATTCGCTTTGGTGAAAACTTGCCCAAGACCCGTTCCGGCAAGATCATGCGCCGCCTGCTGCGCTCGCTGGCCAAGGGTGAGTCCATCACCCAAGATACGTCCACTCTGGAAAACCCACAAATTCTGGGTCAGTTGGGTCAGACTTACTAATGCTCTGTAAATAATAGCTGGTAGCGCCCGTGATACGGGGGCTACAGGCTGATTAGGCATAAAAAAAGCCCGCGAAAGCGGGCTTTTTTGTGGGCGAAACTTTTAGCCGTTTACTTAGCTGGCCAAGACCCATGCGGCCAGTTTTTTGGCTTCGGCTTCATTCACCTGGGTGTTGGCAGGCATGGGGATCACGCCCCACACACCCGAGCCGCCCTTCATGATTTTGGCGGCCAGTTTGTCGGCGGCATCTTTTTGACCGGCGTATTTCTTGGCCACGTCTTTGTAGGCCGGGCCTACCAATTTTTTGTCAATGGCGTGGCACGCCATGCAGTTTTTAGAGGTGGCTAAGGCTTGGTCGGCCAGTGCCGGGGCTGCGATGGAAACTGCCGCAACTAAAGCAAAGAGAGCACGTTTCATCATTTTTCCTAAGAGTTTGGTTTACAGTCGAGTAACGCTTGCGCCATGATAGCGGTTGACATTTTTAGCTGACCCAGACTTGGCGCCTTGACCGGAGAAATCAAATGTATTTACTGGGATTGGGGCTGGTATTTTTGATCATGAAATACCTGGGAATCGGCGCCGTGGCGTCTTGGGACTGGTGGATGGTTTTGACACCATTTGGCCTGGCTGTAGTCTGGTGGGCTTGGGCTGATGCGTCGGGTTACACCAAAAAGATAGCCATGGAGCGCGAAGATCGGAAGCGTAAAGAACGCATCGCCAGAAATCATGAGGCCTTGGGAACCGCCCCGACGAGGAAAAAGTCAGGACGCTGATTATTGGCGCCCTGACATTTCACCGATCAATAGTTGTCGAGCACCGCACCTTTGCTGGCGGTGGAGGCATTAAAGGCAAACTTGGCCTGCACACCCCGCGTGTAGCGCGGTGCCGGGGCGGTCCATTTGGCGCGGCGTTGGGCAATGATTTCATCGCTGACGTTGAGTTGCAGCAGCAACTGGTGCGCGTCAATCGTGATGGAGTCGCCTTCTTCGATGAAGGCAATCGTGCCACCCGCGGCCGCTTCCGGCGCGACGTGACCGACCACCATGCCCCAAGTGCCGCCCGAGAAGCGGCCATCGGTGATCAAACCCACCGACTCGCCCAGACCCTGGCCGACCAGTGCGCCGGTGGGGGCTAGCATTTCAGGCATGCCGGGGCCGCCTTTGGGGCCGAGGTAGCGCAGCACCATCACATCGCCTGCCACAATTTTGCCCGCCAGAATGGCAGCCAAACCGGTCTGTTCGTCTTCAAAGACGCGCGCCGGGCCGGTCATGACCGGGTTTTTCAGGCCGGTGATTTTGGCCACGCAGCCCTCTGGCGACAGGTTGCCTTTCAGAATTGCCAAGTGGCCTTGGGCGTACATCGGGTTGCTCAAGGGGCGAATCACGTCCTGGTCGGCGCGTGGCGCATCGGGCACGTCTTTCAGGATTTCAGCCACGGTTTTGCCGGTGATGGTGATGCAGTCGCCATGAATCAAACCGGCTGAGAGCAATGTTTTCATGACTTGAGGAATGCCACCGGCACGGTGCAGGTCAACTGCCAAGTACTGGCCGCTGGGTTTCAGGTCGCACAGCACCGGTGTTTTTTGGCGCACGCGCTCAAAGTCTTCAATCGTCCACTCGACGCCTGCCGTGTGGGCAATCGCCAAAAAGTGCAGCACGGCGTTGGTGGAACCCCCAATGGCCATGATGACGGCCACGGCGTTTTCAATCGACTTGCGGGTGACGATGTCGCGCGGTTTCAGGTCCAGCTTGACGGCTTCGATCAACACCCGGGCGGATTCGCGGGCCGAGTCAACTTTTTCATCATGCGGGTTGGCCATGGTGGAGGAGTAGGGCAGGGAGATGCCCAGCGCCTCAAAAGCCGAACTCATGGTGTTGGCCGTGTACATGCCGCCACACGAACCGGGGCCGGGAATGGCGCGGCGCTCGATCTCCAGCAGGTCTTCGTCGCTCATGCGACCGGCGGCGTTTTCACCGACGGCTTCAAACACGCTCACGATGTTGAGGTCTTTGCCTTTGTAATGGCCTGGCAGGATGGTGCCACCGTAAACAAAAATGGCCGGCACATTGGCGCGCAGCATGCCCATCAGGCCGCCCGGCATATTTTTGTCGCAGCCGCCGATCACCACCACGCCATCCATCCACTGGCCTTGGACGCAGGTTTCAATGCAGTCCGAAATCACTTCGCGCGACACCAGCGAGTACTTCATGCCTTCGGTGCCCATCGACATGCCGTCTGAAATGGTGGGGGTGCCGAACACCTGGGCGTTGCCGCCGGCTTCTTCAATCGCCTCAATCGCTGCATCGGCCAGCTTTTGCAGGCCGCTGTTGCAGGGCGTGATGGTGCTGTGGCCGTTGGCGACGCCGATCATCGGTTTCTTGAAGTCTTCGGCCTCGTAACCCATGGCGTAGTACATGGAGCGGTTGGGTGCGCGGGACTTGCCCTCGGTGATGTTTTTGCTGCGGGGATTCAGGATGACGGGTTTGGTGTCCATGAGGGTCTCTTGTAAAAAAGGTGGCAGTATTTTGTGGCCTGAGTATGCGCCCGGCAAAAATGCGGGTCTAATATATTTTTAGATGTTTATTAATACGCTACAGATATGAAAGAACCCACCCTGCAAATGCCGACGCCCCATTTGATCGAACTCCGGCTGTGGCGCCAGTTTGTGGCGGTGGCCGAAGAACTGCACTTTAGCCGGGCCGCCGTGCGCCTGCACATGACGCAGCCGCCTTTGACGCAAGCCATCGCGCAACTGGAGTCGCTGCTGGGCGTGCGCCTGTTTGAGCGCACCAAGCGCAGTGTGCAACTCACGGCGACCGGCTTGGCCTTGCTGCCGGCGGCGCAAGATTTGTTGGCGCGGGCGCAGGCTTTGCCCCTGCTGGCCCGGGCGGCGGCGGGCGGTGAAGTCGGGCGGCTGCGGCTGGCTTTTGTGTCCACCGTGGGGTTTGCACTGCTGCCGCAATGGGTGCGGGCCTTTCGGGAGTTGTACCCCAAGGTGCAGCTCGACCTGCTCGAAGCCACCGGCGACCTGCAGTTGCAAGGCTTGGCGCGTGGCGAAATGGAGGCGGGTTTCATGCTGCATGCGCCCGGTTTTGCCCCGGCCGGACTGTCGCGCCTGCTGATCACTCAGGAATCGCTGGTGCTGGCTTTGCCGGAGCACCATCCGTTGGCGACGCAGCCAACGCTGACCCTGAACGAGGTGCTGGCCGAGCCGCTGGTGATCTTTCCCCGGCGCATCGTGCCGTCCTTGTTTGATGCTATTTTTAGCCTCTACCACGCGGCCGGTTGCCTGCCCGCGGTGGCGCAGGAGGCAATCCAGATGCAGACGATTGTGAATCTGGTGTCGGCCGGATTGGGCGTGGCCTGGGTGCCGGCAAGCGTGCGGCAGTTTCAGCGCTCGGGCGTGGTGTACCGCGAGGTGATTGCCGCCCGAACTGAATCAGGCTCCGGGATGAACACGATTCCGGGTTGCGAGACCAGCCTGGTCTGGCATACAAACGACACCTACCCGACGCTGGCGCGCTTTGTGGCGTTTGCCCAATCACAGCTCATCTTGAGCGCCTCAGCGGCCAGCAGCGCGCCCATGCACAATACCGTCCATGCTGATTCACCCCCAAATTAATCCTGTCGCCCTGCAACTCGGCCCCTTGGCCATTCACTGGTATGGGCTGACCTACCTGGCCGCGTTTGGCTTGTTCATGTTGCTGGGCTACCGGCGTTTGCGGCATGAGCCGTTTGCCTCGCTCAAAGGGCCGGGCGCCTGGGGGCGTCAGGATGTGGAAGATATTTTGTTCATGGGCGTCATGGGCGTGGTGCTGGGCGGGCGCATCGGCTACTGCCTGTTTTACAAACCTTTGTATTACGCGGCGCACCCCCTGGAAATTTTTGCCGTCTGGCAAGGCGGCATGAGTTTTCATGGCGGCATGCTGGGCGTGATTGTGGCGATGCTCTGGTTTGCCCGCTCACGCAGTCGCCCCTTGCTGCAGGTAGCTGATTTTGTGGCGCCGTGCGTGCCGACCGGTCTTGCCGCAGGGCGCATTGGCAACTTTATCAACGGCGAGTTGTGGGGCCGTGTCAGCAGTCCGGACCTGCCTTGGGGCATGGTGTTTCGGGGCGCCGGTGACTTGCCACGCCACCCATCGCAGATTTACCAGTTCCTGATGGAAGGGCTGCTGCTGTTTGTGCTGCTGTGGCTGTATGCCCGCAAGCCGCGCCAACCCGGCCAAGTGGCAGCGGCCTTTTTGATCGGCTACGGCGTGTTTCGCTTCACAGCCGAATTTTTCCGCGAGCCGGATGCGCACCTGGGCATTTTGTCGCTGGGCATGAGCATGGGCCAGTGGCTTTGCGTGCCGATGATCGTGGGTGGCCTGGGTTTATGGTTGTGGGCCCAGAAGTTTTCCAATAATATGATTAAATAGTGCTCTAGCCCCCGTCGGGTCTGCGTGAGCAGCTATAAAAATAAGAGTAACCGGATTCAAAAAAATTATGCGTGGAACGATTCAGTTTGAGCAGCAGGCCGGTGTGGCCCGCGTCACCATCAGCCATTCAGCCCGCTTCAATGCCATGTCGTGCGTCATGTGGCGTGAGCTGTGCACTGTTTTTGAGAGCATTCAGCGCAGCACCGACGTGCGCTGCGTGGTCATTGGCGGTGAAAACGGCAACTTTTGCGCGGGCGGCGATATTTCGGAATACGCCGACTTCCGGTTTCAGGAAGACAGCTTGCGCAATTTCCACGAAAACGATGTCTGGGGTGGTTTGCAAGCCATGCTCGATTGCGATGTTCCGATCGTGGCGCACATCGAGGGCAATTGCATGGGTGCTGGTGTCGAGATTGCGAGCTGCTGCGACATTCGCCTGAGCAGTGCGTCGGCCAAATTTGGCGCGCCGATTGCCAAACTGGGGTTCCCGATGGCGCCCCGCGAGGCCGCCTTGGTGGCGCGTGAGGTAGGGCTTGGCGCGGCGCGGCAAATGCTGCTGGAGGCGGCAATCTTCAGCGCGCAAGACATGAAAGCGGCCGGCTTCCTGAGTCGGGTGCTGGCTGATGACTTGCTGGGCGCCGAAGTGCAAGCCACGGCACGCCGCATCGCGCTACTGGCACCCCAGGCGGCGCGCCTCAATAAACAAACACTACGAGGCTTAAATAGCCCTCTAGCCCCCGTATCGTCTGCGCAAGTAGCTATGAATAACATAGTGATTCAAGTAGACGAGTCGTACGCATATGCCGACAGCGACGAGCACAAGGAGGGCATCGGCGCCTTTCTTGAGAAACGCAAACCAGTTTTTTAGCATGCAAAACCAGCCCCTCGCCGATCCGCAGAACGGCAATCTCTTTGCCGCGTTGCGCGCTGCTTTCCCCGCCGATCTGGACGCGGTGGCGGTCGAAACCGACAGTGGCCTGCGCTACAGCTGGCGCGACCTGGACCGCGCCAGTGCCATGATGGCCAACTTGCTGGCCTCCCTTGACTTGCCCGAGGGCGCCAGGATTGCCGTGCAGGTCGAAAAATCAGTCGAGGCCCTGGTTTTGTACTTGGCCACTTTGCGCGCCGGGTTTGTGTTTTTGCCGCTCAACACCGCTTACTTGAGCGCCGAGATGGCTTACTTCATTGGCAATGCCGAACCCGCCGTGGTGGTGTGTTCGTCGGCTAATTTCGGCTGGGTCAGCAAGTTGGCCTTCATGGCCGGCACGCAAAATGTGTTCACGCTCAACGACGACCGCACCGGCTCGCTGCTGGACCGCGCTGCCCAGTGCGCTGAGCAGCACACCGTTGCGCTGCGCCAGGCCGATGACCTGGCGGCCATTTTGTACACCAGTGGCACCACCGGCCGCTCCAAAGGGGCGATGCTGACGCATGGCAACTTGCTGAGCAATGCGCAGGTGCTTAAAAGCTACTGGGGCTGGCGCAGTGCCGCCGACGGTGGCGATGTGCTGATTCACGCCCTGCCGATCTTTCATGTGCACGGCTTGTTTGTCGCTATTCATGGTGCGCTCCTCAACGGCAGCAAGATGATCTGGCTGGCCAAGTTTGACCCCAGGGTGGTGCTTCAAAAGATGCCGGAGGCGACGATTTTCATGGGCGTGCCGACGCTCTATGTTCGCCTTTTGGCCGAGCCGGGCCTGACGCCGGAAGTGGCGCGAAATATGCGGCTCTTTATTGCCGGTTCCGCGCCCTTGTTGATTGAAACCTTTACCGATTGGCAGCGCAAAACGGGTCACACCATTCTGGAGCGCTACGGCATGAGCGAGACCGCCATGCTCACCTCCAACCCCTACGACCCCGCGCAAGGCGAGCGGCGCGGGGGGACGGTGGGTTTTCCGTTGCCCGGTGTCAGCTTGCGGGTGCAGGACGAAGCGGGCCAGCCCGTGCCGGTGGGCGAGATTGGCGACATTCAGGTCAAGGGTCCCAACGTGTTCAAGGGCTACTGGCGCATGCCGGAGAAAACGGCTGAAGAGTTCACGCCGGATGGGTTTTTCAAAACCGGCGATGTGGGCCAGATCGACGCTCTGGGTTACGCGACTATTGTGGGTCGCAGCAAAGACCTCATCATCAGCGGCGGCTACAACGTTTATCCGGCTGAAATCGAGGGCTACATCAACGAGTTGCCGGGTGTGGCCGAGAGCGCCGTGATCGGCATCCCGCATGCTGATTTTGGGGAAGTTGGTGTGGCCGTGGTCACGCCCAAACCGGGCGCCACGCCCGACCCTGCGGCCATCCTTGCCAGCCTGAAGTCAAAGCTGGCGAATTTCAAGGTGCCCAAGCAGTGTTTTGTGGTGGATGCGCTGCCGCGCAACGCCATGGGCAAGGTGCAAAAAAATGTCTTGCGAGAGCATTACGCTGTCAGGCCCGCGTTGTAATATTCTTCGTTTTAATTTCTTCTTATAAACTTTCAGGACGACCACCATGCAAGTTGCTCAAGTTACTCTCAATAACCGTGAAAACATAGCGGGCGAGCTCGATAGTTTGCGGGTCATGGCGCCCAATCTGCTGCTGGTTTTTGGCAGTATCGACCTGCTCAAAAGCGTCTCTGAGCCGTTGGCCGCACTGTTTCCAACGGCGATTCGAGCGGGTTGCTCAACGGCCGGTGAGATTTCCGGTGCCGGTGTCAGCGACGGTACCTGCGTGGTGACCGCCATTCGCTTTGACAAAACCCGGTTGGTGGCGTCGTCTACAACGTTGACGAGCATGAATGATTCTCAGGCGGCTGGCCAGCGCCTGGCCGAACAGTTGCCCCAAGATGGTTTGCGTGCGGTGTTGTTGCTGGGGCAGGGCGTGGCGATCAACGGCAGCGCACTGATCGAGGGCATGACCGGGGTGCTGGGCAAAGACATTCCCATCACGGGCGGACTGGCCGGTGACGGCGGCGCCTTCAAGGAAACCTGGGTCCTGGACGACCAGGGCGTTCACAACAACAGCTTGGTGTGCGTCGGTTTGTACGGGGCTGAGTTGAGCTTTTCACACGGTTCCTTTGGCGGCTGGACTGCTTTTGGCCCGGCCCGCAAAGTCACCCGCTGTGAGCACAATGTCCTGTTTGAACTCGACGGCGAGCCCGCACTGGAAGTTTATAAACGTTACCTGGGCGAACACGCCAAAGATTTGCCCGCTTCGGGTTTGCTTTTTCCATTTTCCATGCGCGGGACCGACCACAACAAGGTGGGCTTGATTCGCACCATTTTGGCAGTCGATGAAGCGCAGGGCAGCCTGACACTGGCCGGCGATATTGAATCGGGTGGCTATCTTGAACTCATGCATGCCAGCACCGATGCGCTGGTGGATGGTGCCGAAGCGGCCGCTCAGGCCGCCCAGAAAATGCTCAGCGGCAAGGGCGATGGCTTGGCCTTGTTGATCAGCTGCGTTGGGCGCAAACTGGTGATGGGTGGCCGGGTTGACGAAGAAGTTGAAGCGGTGGGCGATGTCTTTGGTCAGGGTGCGGTGCTGACTGGGTTTTACTCTTACGGTGAAATCAGCCCCTTCACGGCCAACGCCGAGTGCAAGCTGCACAATCAGACCATGACCATTACCCACATCGCCGAGTTGTAATTTTTCACAGGACGCCACGCCCTCATGCACAAGCTTCTAAGCCGCCAGGCCAAACGTTTACTCGGGGTGGATGAAGCACAATTGGCGTCTGTTCTGGGTGAACTCAAGCTGGTCGCAGGTTCCGCTTCGGTATCGCCGGATGCCGCCCGGTTGCTGGCTGGTTTTGGTGAATTTCTGGCACGGGTGGACAGTGCCTACGAGCAAAGTGACCGTGACCTTGACCTGAGGTCGCGCAGCCTGGCGCTGAGTTCTGCCGAGTTGAATCAGACCAATGAACGCATCCGAGTTGAGTTGGACAGCCGGACCCGCGCGATCGATTCTCTGCGCGATACCGCCAATAGTTTGATGCGCACAATTGACCCGGATATGCCTGCGCTGCAGGATGAAAACCTGGAGTCGCTGTCTTCGCTGATGTCCGATTTGGTGCAAGAGCGCGAGGAGAGTCAGAAGGAGTTGCAGTCGGCGTTGACTGATTTGGCCAACCAGAAGTTCGCCCTGGATCAACACGGTATTGTGAGCATCACCGATGTGTCGGGCCGGATTGTTTATGCCAACGACAATTTTTGTGAAATCAGCGGCTACCGTCGTGATGAATTAATCGGGCAAGCGCACAGCATCATCAAATCGGGCGTTCATCCGGTCTCTTTTTTCATGGGAATGTGGGACAAGATTTTGTCCGGGCAGGTGTGGCACGGTGAGATTTGCAACCGTTCTAAAAACGGCCAGCTCTATTGGGTTCAGTCCACCCTCGTTCCCTTGCGGGATGACACGGGCATGCCGACGCAATTCATTGCCATTCGCACCGACATCACTGAACGCAAATTGATGGAGGTGTCGATCAAGGCGACCGAGGCGCGGTTGCGCCACATCACCAATGCGGTGCCCGGTGTGGTTTACCAGTGCGAAATTGGCCACGGCGAAATTCGCTACACCTTCGTCAGTGAACGTCTGGGCGAGATTCGCGGCTTGGAGCGGGATGCTTTGCTGGCGGATGGCCGCCTGCCTGCGTTGCAAATTGTCTCCGACAAACGCGACTGGTATTTTCAAAGTGTTTATGCCGCTGCAGCCCGACGGGAACCCTGGGTGGGTGAGTACCAGATTGTGTTACCCAGTGGTGGTATGCGCTGGATTCGGGGCGAGATCAGTCCGGAGCCTGAACTGGCCGCCAACGGGGCGACGGTGTTTACCGGCATCTGGCAGGACGTCACGCAACTGAAAGTTGCCGATGCCCGACTCAAAGAAATTACCGAGAGTATTCCGGTGGCGGTTTATCAGTACCACTTGGCACCAGATGGCACGCAAAGTTTTCCATTCTTCAGCACAGCGATTTGGCATATTTGCGGTATTACGCCCGAGGAGGTCATGGCTGACAGCAACGCGCTCTTAATGCAGATCCATCCGGATGATCAGGTCGCCATGAAGCGCTCCATCGCGAAGTCGGCCGAATGCGATGAGCTTTGGGTGCTTGATTTTCGAATCCTTCATCCTGTCAGTGGTGAGCCGGTGTGGGTGCATGGTGAGTCCACGCCGAATCATCAGGCAGATGGCAGTACTGTGTGGAACGGCTACTTTGCTGACATCTCTGAAGCCCGGCGGGTTTCCGAGGAATTGCGCCGCGCTAAAGAGGATGCTGAAGCGGCCAATCGGGCGAAATCAGATTTTCTGGCGAACATGAGCCATGAAATTCGCACCCCCATGAATGGGGTCATTGGCATGACGGAGCTCACGCTTGACACGGAATTGACCCTGGAGCAGCGTGAGTACCTCAATATCGTCAAGTCATCTTCTGATTCACTTTTGAAGGTGATCAATGACATTCTCGATTTTTCCAAGATCGAAGCCGGCAAGTTGTTGATCGAGAGTATTTCTTTCAATCTCGGACGCACTGTGAGCGAAACCCTCAAGGCGCTGGCACCACGGGCTCATGAAAAAGGACTTGAGTTGGTGTGCGACATTGCGCCTGATGTGCCCATGTCGGTGATAGGAGATCCCGGGCGCTTGCGGCAAATTCTGGTGAATTTGATAGGGAATGCCATTAAATTTACCGCGAAAGGGGAGGTTGTTCTCTCAGTAAGCAAGGCGATGGACCGGACTAGATCAAACCTGGTTCAGTTCACCATCCATGACACGGGGATTGGTATTCCCTCTCATAAATTAGACTCAATTTTCGACGCTTTTTCACAGGAAGACAGTTCGATCACCCGCAAATTTGGCGGTACTGGCCTTGGGTTGACCATTTCACGCCGTTTGGTTGAAGCGCTCTCAGGTCGCCTTTGGGTTGAGAGCGAGATAAGTCGCGGTAGCAAGTTCCATTTCGTGATTCAACTCGATCTCGATGCCGATGCCCCTGAATTACCGTCTTCCATCGCGCAGTTGGCTGGTTTGCGCGTGCTGGTGGTCGATGACAACGAGGTCAACCGGCTGATCCTGAATCGAATATTGGTCAGTGTGGATGCCCATGTGCAGGAGTTTTCGTCGGGTCAGTCAGCCTTGTCCTGGATGCAGAGCCAGGGCGAATATTCCCGGGCGTGTGATTTGGTGTTGATGGATGCCCAGATGCCCGATATGGACGGTTTTAGCACGGCGCAGCACCTCATGGATTTACCTCAGTGCGCGGATGTTCCGATGGTCATGCTGTCTTCGGCGGGGATGAAGGGCGATGCGCAGCTGTCGCGTGAGATTGGTTTCAAGGCGTATTTGACCAAGCCCTACACCCGCGATGAGTTACTGCAGGTGTTGCTTCGGGTGATTGATGCGCCACCTTCGCGAGCGGCCGAGCTGGTGACGCGGCACGTGATCAATGACGAGCAAAGCTCGCTCAATGTGCTGCTGGTCGAAGACAACGTGGTGAACCAAAAACTTGCCACAGCCTTGTTGACGCGCTGGGGTCACCGCGTGACCGTGGCTGAAAATGGCCAATTGGCCTTGAATTTGCTGTCCGCCCACACGTTTGACCTGGTCTTTATGGACATGATGATGCCGGTAATGGGTGGGATGGAAGCTACCCGGATTTTTCGTGCCACAGAGCAGGGGCGACGAACTCCGATTGTGGCCATGACGGCCAATGCCATGCAGGGTGACCGCGAGCGGTGTATTGCCGTAGGCATGGATGACTACATCTCAAAACCGATTGAGACCGCGGAATTGCAGCGCTTGTTATTGCTTTACCGGCCCGGAAATGGGGCGGATCAAACCGAAGATACTGTGCAGCCAAAGGGGTCAGACATGGCAACTTCGGCACATGTTTCTGGCTTTGACTATGATTTGGCTTTGAGCTTGGCGGACCGGGAAGTGGTCGATATCATTGCCGAAGTTTTCTTGGACCAGTGGCCCTTGGACAAACAAAAATTAACGCAAGCGCTAGCCGATAACGATTTGCAATCCGTGCTCCATGTTTCACATGCTTTGAAAGGGACTTTGGCCATGTTTGGCGCCCAGCCACCGTCTGAGATGGCGCGAAGTGCAGAGTTAATGGCCTCGCAGGGCGAGTCCGAGGGGTTGCCGGAATTGCTGACATTCATGTGTGCTGAAGTTGATTTGTTGGTCGCCGCTTTACAGCGATCCGGCGTTTGCCTCGGCTAAGTACTGTTTAAACATCTTCACGACGCGACAGCAAAATAGCCAAAATTCGAGTTCTGAGACTGATTCGCCATGACACACCAAGTTTTAATTGTTGACGATACTGAAATTAATCTGATTCTTTTTGGCGCTTTGGTGCGCAAACTGGGCACCAGCGAATCCAAAACCTTCCTGTCTTCAACCGAAGGACTGGCCTGGGCACAAGCCAATGACCCGGACTTGATCATTGTGGATTACATGATGCCGGTGCTTGATGGCATTGAATTCATCCGGCAGCTGCGGGAAACGCCCGGCAAGGAAAGTGTGCCCATTCTGATGATCACCGCTAACGACCAGAAGCAGGTTCGCTACCAGGCGCTTGAGGTGGGCGCGACCGATTTCTTGACCAAACCGGTCGATAAGGTCGAATTTCTGGCGCGAGCTAACAACATGTTAATTCTGAGCGATGTCCGGAAAAAACTATCTGATCGAGCTGCCTGGCTGGCTGAAGAAGTTCACAAAGCGACCACTGAAATTCTCCAGCGTGAGCGCGAAACCGTGATTCGTCTGTCCAAGGCCGCGGAATACCGCGACCCTGAAACCGGCGCTCATATTTTGCGTATGGCCCACTACTCCGAGTTAATTGCAAAGAGTATGGGCTTGTCGATCACAGAACAGGAGTTGTTACTGGAAGCCGCGCCGATGCACGACATTGGTAAAGTAGGTATTGCCGATGGCATTTTGCTCAAGCCCGGACGCTTGACCCCGGAAGAGATGGAAATAATGAAGCAGCATGCCCTGATTGGGTATGACATTCTCAAGGGGAGTTCCTCCAAAGTGTTGCAAGCCGGGGCTGATATTGCACGCGCCCACCATGAAAAATTTGACGGAACCGGGTATCCCAATGCACTCGCTGGCCAGGATATTCCTGTCTTTAGCCGGATCGTGGCGGTGGCTGATGTGTTTGATGCCCTGACGTCCGAGCGCCCCTATAAAAAAGCCTGGTCATTGGAGAAGGCGGCTGAACATATCAAAGCCAACTCCGGAACTCACTTCGATCCGGCATGTGTCGACGCCTTTTTCAGACAATGGGATGAAGTGCTTGAAATCCGGCAGCGCTTCACGGAAATTGAGTAAGTGGTTGTGCTATAAAATAAATAGCTATCAGCCCATGTTCATCGAGGGCTAGAAGGCGTTTTAACGTAAAACTAAAACGGGTACATGTGAGTGCGTCAGAACTTGTTGGGTTTCGCTGCCCAGAAGCAAGCGCTTGATGCCCCGGCGGCCATGCGATGCCATGACGATCAGATCGCATTTATGTTTTTTGGCGGCGGCAATCACTGCATCTGATACGAAATCAGACTTGACGGTGATGGCCTTGGCTTTAACGCCTTGGGCCAAGGCAGCTTTTTGAACTGCATCCACCACGGCTTGTCCGTCATCTGCCCATTGCTGTTCAACCCGACCCACTTCGGCGGCCTGCAACGCCAAACCGCCTTCAAAGTAACTTTGCGGGTACCGAGGAATAACTTTCAAGGCCACCAACTCAGCGTTTGCAAGCGCCGCTAATTCAATGGCGCTGGAGACTGCCTTTTTAGACAAGGTCGAGCCATCGGTGGCGACAAGAATTCTTTTGTACATGAATTACTCCTGTTTTAGTTGGAAATTAGAGCTTACTCTGGTCGATATGGCCTGCGCTGCTTTTTGTCAATTAAACTTTGCGGCTTGACGGGAACCCTACCAATTAATGTCTACTGATCGTTCTACTGTCCAAGTTGCGCTGCCGCCAATCTTGTTTGATCCGCAATTTCAGGGCCTGGTTGCTCCTTCTGCTTCCGAGGTCGTCAATGACGATTTGCATCTGTTGGATGATCCGCAGGAATGGTCTGCTTTTAGTAAACCGGATCTCAAGAATTCGGATTGCTGGGAGTCCAATCTTCTGATTGAGGGGATGCACTGCGCAGCGTGCGCGCTCACCATCGAGGATGCACTTTTGCGGGTCCCAGGTGTCTTGAAGGCAGAAGTAGGTGCCGGTAGTCATCGTGCAAGAGTTGTTTGGCAGTCTGATGTGGTGCACCCATCAGCCTGGATGCAAGCGGTCAAGTCGGCCGGTTATCGCGCCGTTCCAGCCAACGATTCTTTTGCCCGTGAACGACGAAAAGCCGAAGGGCGAAAAGCACTTTGGCGTTTGATGGTGGCCGGTCTTTGCATGATGCAGGTGATGATGTACGCCTATCCTGCGTATGTTGCAGCGCCCGGTGACCTGACACTTGAAATGGAGCGCCTGCTGCGCTGGGCGTCTTGGGTTCTTACCCTTCCCGTCATTCTTTTTTCATGTGGTCCGTTTTTCAGCAGTGCCTTGCGCGATGTCATGCTTCGTCGCGTCAGCATGGATTTGCCGGTGGCGCTGGGTATGCTCATTACGTTTGCTGTGAGCACGGCAGGCACCTTTGATCCCTTGGGTATTTTTGGTCGCGAGGTGTATTTTGACTCGCTCACCATGTTTGTTTTCTTCCTGTTGGCAGGACGATGGCTTGAGCTGCGATTGCGTGATCGAACCGCTGGTGCACTGGAAGCGCTGATGAATCGCTTGCCCGACAGCGTGGCGCGGCTCAAAAGCGATGGCTCATACGAGCGCGTACCTGTGCGTCGCTTGCTGACGGACGATGTTATTCAAATACTTCCAGGCGAAACTTTTCCGGCTGATGCTGTTGTGCTTCAGGGCGACACCATGGTTGACGAAGCTTTGCTGACGGGCGAGTCTCGGCCGGTGTCACGCGGAGTTGGAAGCACCGTTATAGCGGGTAGCCACAACCTCACGAAAGTCGTGCAGGCACGCGTGGAGCGTGTGGGTGAACAAACTCGATTCGCCCAAATTGTGGCGCTCATGGAAACTGCCTCCACCACCAAACCGCCCTTGGCCCGGTTGGCGGACCGAATCGCAAAACCATTTTTGGTGGCGGTTTTGATGGCTGCTGGATTGGCTTGTGCTTTTTGGTGGCAAAAAGATCCTGAGCGTGCATTGATGGTCGCGGTGGCCGTGTTGGTTGTGACTTGTCCATGTGCCTTGTCGTTGGCTACACCTGCGGCCATGCTGGCTGCTGCAGGTTCGCTGGCACGACGAGGAGTTCTCGTGCGTCGTCTGGAAGCTTTTGAGTCCATGGCCGCCATTGACACTGTGGTGTTTGACAAGACCGGCACCCTGACGCGTGACGCTATGGTTTTGAAGTCGACCCATGTACGTGATGGCGTTGCTGTTGTAGATGTGTTGGGGATGGCTGCCGCTTTGGCGCAATACTCACTTCATCCTGTTTCTAAGGCGCTGGCGTTGGCAGCAAAAGAATCGGAAGCTTCTGAGAAATGGCATGCAGAAGGGGTGAGTGAAACGCCTGGTGGAGGGGTTTCTGGATTGGTGGTGTTGACCCGTGCATCCTCTAATTCAACCCAGTTAAAACTGGGATCTGCAGAATTTTGTGGTGTGGAGTCGCCGCATGTTGATGCACTGCAGGCCTGTTTGAGTGATGAGCAGGGCTGGTTGGCCACCTTTGAGCTTCATGAAGATGTTCGCTCAGATGCAAGAAGTACGGTAGAAACGCTTCAGCGCGCTGGTATCACGGTGCATTTGTTGTCTGGAGACGGTGCGAAAGCAGCCGCTCGTGTTGCCTCTCAGGTTGGCATTGCCGAGTTTCGTGGTGAGTGTGCGCCGCAGGATAAGCTTGATTTTTTACGAAATTCACAGCAGCAAGGGCATAAAGTGGCTGTTGTAGGTGACGGGCTCAACGATGGTCCGGTGTTGGCTGCCGCAAATGTCTCGTTCGCGTTTGGCCAAGCAGTGCCACTTGCGCAAGCGCAAGCAGATTTCGTGGTTTTGGGGAATCAGTTGAACGCCGTTGCAAATACTCTGATCAAGGCTAGAAAGACTTTGCGGGTCGTAAGACAAAATCTATGGTGGGCTGCCATTTACAACACAGTATGCGTTCCTTTAGCCGTTGTTGGCTGGCTTCCGGCTTGGTTAGCGGGACTCGGTATGGGCCTAAGCTCTCTGATCGTTGTTTTGAATGCTTTGAGACTGTCAAAAAATGATGGTTCACTAGGGAAAAATTGATGGATATTTTGTATTTATTGGTGCCTCTGTCGGTTATTCTTGTGTTTTTTATCCTAGGTGGATTGTGGTGGGCCATCTACCGGGGTCAATTCGAAGACATCGAATCAGAAGGAGAACGAATTCTTAAGGATTCATAAGAATTCTTTTGCAGGTTTGATATGAGTCAAAAAATAACCGGATTTGACATGAGAAAATCCGGCCAAACTAACTGAGAAGAGGTGAAGATGATATTTCCTAATTCGCTAGCAACTACTTACAACGATAAAGTTGTAAGACAGTTTGCCGTTATGACTGTGGTCTGGGGTGTTGTGGGCATGCTGGTCGGCGTGATCATCGCCGCTCAATTGACTTGGCCAGAACTTAACCTGGGTATTTCCTTTCTGTCTTATGGTCGCTTGCGTCCATTGCACACAAATGCGGTGATTTTTGCTTTCGGTGGATGTGGATTGTTTGCTAGCGCCTATTACGTAGCACAGCGAACCTGTCATGTACGGTTGTTCAGCGATAAGTTGGCCGCCTTTACCTTTTGGGGTTGGCAATTAGTCATTTTGTCTGCAGCCATTTCTTTACCTATGGGATTCACAGAAGGTAAAGAATATGCAGAACTTGAATGGCCTATCGATATTTTGATCACATTGGTCTGGGTGTCATTTGCCATCGTTTTCTTTGGCACCATTGGAACAAGAAAAGTTAAGCACATTTACGTGGCGAACTGGTTCTTCGGTGCTTTCATTCTGGCTGTCGCGTTGTTGCATTTGGTGAACAGTGCGGCCATTCCAGCTGGCTACATGAAGTCCTACTCTGCCTACGCAGGTGTTCAGGATGCCATGATTCAGTGGTGGTATGGCCATAATGCGGTGGGCTTTTTCCTGACCGCTGGTTTCCTGGGCATGATGTACTACTTCATTCCCAAGCAAGCAGAGCGTCCAGTTTATTCATATCGCCTGTCTATCGTTCACTTTTGGGCGTTGATTTTCACGTACATGTGGGCGGGTCCTCACCACCTGCATTACACAGCTTTGCCTGATTGGACTCAATCGGTCGGCATGGTCTTCTCGCTGATTCTGTTGGCTCCAAGTTGGGGTGGCATGATTAACGGCATCATGACCCTGTCTGGTGCATGGCACAAACTGCGTGATGATCCAATCCTGCGTTTCTTGATTGTTTCGTTGTCCTTCTATGGCATGTCGACCTTTGAAGGCCCGATGATGTCTATCAAAACAGTGAATGCACTTTCGCATTACACCGACTGGACTGTTGGCCACGTGCACTCAGGTGCTCTTGGTTGGGTGGGTCTCGTGACCATGGGTAGCATGTATTACCTGATTCCTCGTCTGTTCGGACAGAAGAAAATGCACAGCGTAAAAGCGATTGAAATTCACTTCTGGACCGCAACGATCGGTATCGTTATCTACATTGCTGCAATGTGGATTGCCGGAGTTATGCAGGGCCTTATGTGGCGCGCCATTAACGCTGACGGTACCTTGACTTACACTTTTGTTGAGTCAGTCAAAGCTACCTTCCCGTTCTATGTGCTGCGTTTGTCCGGTGGATTGCTGTATCTCATTGGTATGGTGATCATGCTCTGGAACACCATCATGACTGCGACCAGTGGCCGCTCCGTCACGGTGACCATTCCTGCTCCAGTCGCACCTGCCCACGCCTGAGAAAGATAAATACCATGGCAAATAACAATGCAAGCGGCAAACTGTCGCACGAAAAAATCGAAACCAACAACTTCTTGATGATCGTTCTGATTCTTCTCGTGTTGCTGGTGGGTGGTATGCTGGAAATCGTTCCACTGTTCTTTCAGAAATCAACCACTGAACCCGTGAAAGGGCTCATTCCCTACACGGCTCTTCAGTTGGCTGGTCGCGATATTTACACGCGTGAAGGTTGCTACAACTGCCATTCGCAGATGATCCGTCCTTTCCGCGCCGAAACTCTACGCTATGGTCACTACTCTGTGGCAGGTGAGTTTGTTTATGACCATCCATTCCAATGGGGTAGCAAACGCACAGGTCCAGATTTGCACCGCGTGGGTGGCAAGTACAGCGACCAATGGCATCGTGACCATTTGAATAATCCACGTGATGTCGTGCCTGAGTCCAATATGCCAGCTTACCCTTGGCTGCTGAAAGATATGGTTGATGCTGAATCGATGCCCGCTCACATGAAAGCTTTGCGTGTTGTTGGCGTGCCTTACACCGATGCGCAGATTGCATCTGCAACGGCAGACACTAAGGGAAAGACTGAAATCGAAGCGGTTATTGCATATCTGCAAGTACTGGGTACTTTGGTTAAGTAATCGGGGTTTTTATGGAACTCGATATCAATACCCTACGATCGGTCGTTACGGTGCTCAGCTTTGCAATATTTATCGGAATCATGGTGTGGGCGTACTCGCGCAAAAACGTCGCTGATTTCGAGACTGCTGCAAATCTGCCATTTGAACAAGACTGAAGAACAGAAATAAAAGGAAAATAAATGAGCGACTTTACAAGTAATTTCTGGTCGTTGTACGTGACCGGGATCACCCTGGTCAGTATCGTGGCGTGCCTGCTGCTGCTGTGGTTTAGTGGTAAGGCACACGCGATGACGGCTAACGACAACAGTACTGGACATGTGTGGGATGGTGATTTACGCGAGATGAATAATCCATTGCCTCGCTGGTGGGCTTGGTTGTTTGTTATCACCATCGTTTTTGCATTTGTTTATCTTTCTCTGTATCCAGGTCTGGGTACTTACAAAGGACAATTGGGATGGTCTTCGGCGGGTCAGCATCAAGTAGAAGTTGACAAAGGGAACGCAGAAGTGGCACCTTTGTATGCAAAATTTTCGGCGATGAAACCTGAGGATATCGCTAAAGATGCGCAGGCAATGGCGATTGGTGAGCGTTTGTTCATGAACACCTGTGCTCAATGTCATGGCTCGGATGCACGCGGCAACAAAGGTTTTCCGAATTTGACAGACAACGATTGGCTTGGCGACGGTACTCCTGATTACATCAAAGCAACCATCAAAAATGGACGCATCGGCATGATGCCACCTATGGCCTCGGCAGTAGGATCAGCTGATGATGTCAAGAATGTCGCTCAATATGTTTTGAGTCTCTCAGGTAGCCCACACGACTCGGTAAAAGCATCCTTGGGTAAAGAGAAGTTTGCGGTTTGCGCAGCTTGCCACGGCATTGATGGAAAAGGTATGCACGCCTTGGGCTCTGCAAATCTGACAGATAAAATCTGGTTGCATGGCAGTGGCGAGGCTGCTATCCTCTCGATGATCAACAACGGTAAAACGAATCAAATGCCTGCGCAAGGCGATAAGTTTACTGAAGCTCAGATTCATGTTTTGGCATCTTATGTCTGGGGACTTTCGAATAAGGGTGTTGCTGCGGCGCAGTAATTTTCTCTTATAGATTTGATCCCTTGAAAGTGCTAAGTTGAATAGACCAGTTTCAGGGGTCAAAAAAATTATCCCCAT
>SERZ01000538.1_pt1 | contig 25205 bp, 33 predicted proteins | sample 3171461 | NCBI WGS metagenome assembly SERZ01 (sample SAMN06051861, study PRJNA518727) | freshwater metagenome | biome: subpolar coniferous forest; feature: holomictic lake; material: water; isolation source: holomictic Lake 227, 6 m depth | place: Canada: near Kenora, Ontario | collected... | reverse complement strand
TGTTTCATTTTCAACAGGACCGCGATCAACTAATTCAACCAATGCCATAGGCGCATTGTCACCAACACGGAAACCCATTTTAAGGATACGTGTGTAGCCACCTGGACGCGCATTAAAACGTGGTCCTAAAACATTGAATAATTTAACAACGCTGTCACGATCGCGCAAACGATCAAATGCCAAGCGACGATTTGCAACGGTAGCGACCTTGGCCAATGTAATCATTGGTTCAATGACGCGACGCAATTCTTTCGCTTTTGGAAGCGTTGTTTTGATGACTTCGTGCTCAATGAGCGAGTTCATCATATTACGAAGCATAGCTAAACGATGTGAGCTAGTGCGATTAAGTTTACGTAGTCCGTGTCCGTGACGCATTTTAATTTCCTATTTATATTTAACAAGTAGCCGTACTAGGTACTACTCGAGTCACTGAGCTCAAGAAGCTCAAAAATTAACGCTTTTCGAGAGCTGCCGGTGGCCAGCTTTCAAGCTTCATACCAAGAGTCAAACCACGCGAAGCCAAAACTTCTTTGATTTCATTCAATGATTTACGGCCCAGATTAGGAGTTTTTAACAACTCGTTCTCTGTACGCTGAATAAGATCACCGATGTAATAAATATTTTCTGCCTTCAAACAATTGGCTGAACGAACGGTTAATTCAAGTTCATCAACTGGACGCAGAAGAATCGGATCAAACTGTGTGCTGCCTCTTGGTGCAGGCGCATCAAAGGCGGCAAGCTCGCTACCTTCAAGCTGCGCAAATACAGCCAATTGCTCAACTAAAATTTTAGCAGAAGCACGAACCGCATCTTCCGCAGATATTGCACCGTTAGTCTCGATATCGACAACGAGCTTGTCCAAGTCAGTACGCTGCTCAACGCGAGCACTTTCCACGGTGTAGCTAACACGCTTCACCGGGGAGAATGAGGCATCCAAAACAATACGGCCTATCGACTTGGTTGGCTCGTCTGCATGTCGACGCATAGTTCCTGGAACATAGCCACGACCTTTTTCAACCTTGATCTGCATGTCCAATTTGCCACCGTGTGACAAATTAGCAATAACGTGACCTGGATTGACGATTTCGACATCATGAGGTGTTTGAATGTCACTTGCAGTGACCACACCTTCACCATCTTTACGAAGGCTCAATGTCACTTCATCGCGGTTATGGAGTTTGAAAACCACACCCTTAAGGTTAAGCAAAATGTTTACAACATCTTCCTGGACACCATCAATCGAAGAGTACTCATGAAGCACACCAGCTATCGTCACTTCAGTGGCTGCAAAACCGGGCATCGATGACAAAAGCACCCGACGAAGGGCATTACCCAATGTGTGGCCATAACCACGCTCAAAAGGTTCAAGAGCAACTTTTGCACGGTTAGCAGACAACTGCTCAACGTTAATTGCTTTGGGTTTCAGTAAGTTATTTTGCATGCAGACTTCCTCTCAATACCCCCGGTACGTTACACCGGTAAGGCTGACGGAGCACCTAGGTTGTAGGCAACTACAACCCAGGAACGATTTCGAATAGACCAAATTTCGCAATTAGCGAGAATACAACTCAACGATCAAGGATTCGTTGACATCAGCAGCAAACTGATCGCGATCAGGAAGAGACTTAAAAGTACCTTCTGTTTTTTCGACGCTGACTTCAACCCAAGCTGGCAAACCAACTTGTTGGGCCAACTGAAGCGCTTCAGCAATTCGGTTCTGTTTCTTTGACTTTTCGCGAACAGCGATGACGTCACCAACTTTAACCATGTACGAAGGTATATTGACAGACTTGCCATTAACCGTCATAGCCTTGTGTGACACCAACTGACGAGCTTCTGCACGTGTTGATCCAAAGCCCATACGGTAAACAACGTTGTCAAAGCGCGACTCAAGCAAAGTCAACAGGTTTGCACCCGTATTACCTTTACGACGATCAGCTTCTTCAAAATAACGACGGAATTGCTTTTCGAGCACACCGTACATACGTTTGACTTTTTGCTTCTCACGGAGTTGGAGACCGTAGTCAGAAGTACGGGCACCTGAAGTGCGACCGTGCTGACCTGGCTTGGAATCGAATTTAGCCTTGTCGCCAATTGAACGACGAGCGCTCTTCAAAAACAAGTCTGTGCCTTCACGGCGGGATAATTTGGCCTTGGGGCCGAGGTAACGTGCCACTGATCTTCCTTTATGTCAACTGCCGCAATAAATGCGGGAGCCACCGGTTGAGCAACCAGTGGCGGTGGGCTTTGTTAAAAATTAAATACGACGACGCTTCTGAGGCCGGCAACCATTGTGTGGCACAGGCGTAACGTCAGCAATCATATTGATACGAATACCAAGGGCGGCAAGCGCACGAACCGAAGATTCGCGACCAGGTCCTGGACCTTTGATCTCGACATCAAGGTTCTTGATGCCTTGTTCAATGGCTGCGCGACCAGCAACTTCAGAAGCTACTTGAGCAGCAAATGGAGTCGACTTACGCGAACCTTTGAAACCTTGTCCACCGGACGATGCCCAAGACAACGCATTGCCTTGACGATCGGTGATTGTAATGATCGTGTTATTAAACGAAGCGTGAACGTGTGCAACACCGTCAGCTACATTTTTACGAACTTTTTTGCGAACACGTTGTGCTGCATTATTGGCGGGAGCTTTTGCCATGGTGGTCTTTCAATCCCTGTTATTTCTTCAATGAAGCAGCAGCCTTACGCGGGCCTTTGCGAGTACGTGCATTTGTGCGTGTGCGTTGACCACGCATTGGCAGTCCACGACGATGCCGAAATCCACGATAGCAACCAATGTCCATCAAACGTTTGATGTTCATCGTGGTCTCGCGGCGCAGATCACCTTCGATGGTGAACTGAGCAATCTGATCGCGAATTTTTTCTAAGTCGCTATCAGTCAGATCTTTGATTTTTTTGGAATATGCAATGTCACAAGCTTCGCAAATTTTGCGAGCTCTGGTGCGACCGATTCCAAAGATGGCGGTTAAACCAATTTCAGAATGCTGTTGCGGTGGAATATTGATGCCAGCGATACGTGCCATTTTCGTCCTCTAAAACTCTTGCAATTAACCCTGGCGCTGCTTGTGGCGTGGATCAGAACAGATCACGCGAACAACGCCCTTACGCCGAATTACCTTGCAGTTACGGCAAATTTTCTTGACCGAAGCCGAAACCTTCATATCATTCTCCTAAAACTTATGGAAACCTTTCGCCGTAATGAACGAAAGACACAAACATTAATATTTCTATTATTTAGCTCGAAAAACGATTCGCGCTCTACTCAGGTCGTAAGGCGTCAATTCGACGGTTACTTTATCTCCTGGAAGAATTCGAATGTAATGCATTCTCATTTTCCCCGAAATATGACCTAGTACAACGTGACCATTTTCTAGCTTCACACGAAATGTTGCATTAGGCAAGTTTTCAACAACCTCACCCTGCATCTGAATAACATCATCTTTTGACATATAACCTAATCGCCTTATGAAGACTTGAAATTAGCCTTCTTCAACAGCGATTCATATTGCTGCGACATCATGTAATTCTGAACTTGCGCCATGAAATCCATAGTCACAACAACAATAATCAAAAGAGAAGTACCACCAAAGTAAAACGGAACGTTGTACTTGAGAATAAGAAACTCAGGCAACAAGCAGACCAGCGTGATGTAAATTGCACCAGCGAAAGTCAAACGCAACAATATCTTGTCAATATACTTAGCCGTTTGATCACCAGGACGAATGCCAGGAATAAACGCACCACTTTTCTTCAAGTTATCGGCTGTCTCACGACTATTGAAAACCAATGCCGTGTAAAAGAAACAGAAAAATATGATCGCAGCAGCATAAAGCATCACATAGATGGGTTGTCCGGGTGTCAATGATCCAGCAATGTCTTTGAGCCAACGCATTGAATCACCAGCACTAAACCAACCAACAACTGTAGCGGGCAACAAGATAATCGATGAAGCAAAAATCGGTGGAATCACGCCCGCCATATTTAGCTTTAACGGCAAATGGGAAGACTGACCGCCATAAACCTTATTACCTACCTGGCGTCTTGCGTAGTTAACCAGTATCTTTCGTTGTCCACGCTCTACGAACACAACGAAGAAAGTGACTAACGCGACAAGAATGACAATGAACAAGGAAACAATAATGCTCATTGCGCCTGTACGCACCAATTCAAGTAATCCACCAATTGCATTTGGCAATCCAGCAGCAATACCGCCAAAAATCAGAATCGATATTCCGTTACCCAAGCCGCGCTCAGTAATTTGTTCACCGAGCCACATGAGGAACAAAGTTCCAGCCGTGAGCGTTACGATCGCCGTTATACGAAAACCGAATCCAGGTGTAATCACCAAGCCAGCGGAGCTTTCCAAGGCAAGAGCTATACCCATTGACTGGAACAACGCTAATCCTAGAGTCCCATACCGTGTGTACTGCGTAATCTTGCGACGTCCGCCTTCGCCTTCTTTCTTCAACTGCTCGAAGGCAGGAAGAACATAAGTGAGCAACTGCATAATAATTGATGCAGAAATGTACGGCATGATTCCAAGTGCGAACACAGTAAACCGGGACAAAGCGCCACCGGAAAACATATTGAACATACCTAGAATGCCGCCTTGCTGACCCTTGAAAAACTGAGCTAGCTGTGCTGGATCGATACCAGGTACTGGAATATGTGCACCTACGCGGTAAACAACCAACGCGAGCAACAAAAAGACAAGTCGACGACGCAGGTCGCCGAATTTACCAGTTTTTGCTAATTGAGACGCGTTAGTTACCACTTGAGTGTTCTTTCAGTTTCAAGCTTAGACCAAGCTTCCGCCAACCGCTTCAATCGCGACCTTTGCAGCAGCAGTCGCACCAATCCCAGTGAATTTCACAGAAATTGTGAGTTCACCAGTCTTGATAACTTTGACTACTTTTGCCAACTCACCAACAAGACCAGCTTGCTTCAGAGTTACCAAGTCCACCTCAGTAGCACCCAACTGCTCGAGCGCAGTTAAAGTAACTTCGGCATTGAATTTCAGCAAATGTGATTTAAAACCACGTTTTGGCAAACGACGTTGCATAGGCATTTGACCGCCTTCAAAACCCACCTTGTGGTAGCCGCCTGCACGAGACTTCTGTCCCTTGTGGCCACGACCAGCCGTCTTACCGATGCCAGAACCGATACCACGTCCGACACGACGTTTGTAGTGCTTAGCGCCTTCTGCAGGCTTGATGCCATTGAGTTCCATCATCAACCTCTTAAAGCACTTTGACCAGATAACTGATCTTGTTAATCATGCCGCGGACCTCTGGCGTGTCCACCAACTCGCTAACGCTGCGAATTTTTCGGAGACCAAGGCCACGTACGGTGGCGCGGTGCGATTCCTGGCAACCGATAGGGCTGCGAATCAATTGCACTTTGATAGTTTGTTGTGTTGTCATATTGAGACTCCCGATTAAACGAAGAGTTCTTCAATAGTCTTACCACGCTTGGCTGCCACTTGCGACGGAGTCGTTGCATGTGAGAGCGCATCTAGTGTGGCACGGACCATGTTGTAAGGATTGGTTGAACCATGGCTTTTAGCCACGATGTCAGTAATGCCAATCACCTCGAAAACAGCGCGCATTGGACCGCCAGCAATGATGCCAGTTCCCTTAGGAGCCGGAGCCATCATGACAGCAGCTGCACCGTGCTGACCCATCACCTTATGGTGAATAGAACCGTTTTTCAACGAGACTTTGGTCATATTACGGCGAGCTTCTTCCATCGCTTTTTGCACAGCTGCGGGCACTTCTTTCGACTTGCCTTTACCCATACCAACGCGACCTTCGCCATCACCAACTACGGTCAATGCGGCGAAACCAAGAATACGGCCACCCTTGACCACTTTGGTAACGCGATTGATCGCGATCATTTTTTCACGCAGTCCGTCTTCAGGCCCATCAGCCTTACCCTGCATTTTTGCTTGAAATTTAGCCATCTTTATTTCCGATCTGCTTAGAACTGCAAGCCAGCTTCACGTGCCGCATCAGCCAGCGCTTTAACGCGGCCATGGTACGCAAAACCTGAGCGATCAAACGCAACTTTAACCACACCAACCGCCACGGCTTTTTCAGCCAGGCGTTTGCCAATAGCTTGGGCAGCTGCAACATTGCTACCCTTGCCGCCCAAGGCTTTGCGCACTTCGACTTCTGCCGTAGATGCACTTGCCAAAACTTTTCCACCATCGCCAGAGATTACGCTGGCATAAATGTGCAAGTTGGTACGGTTTACCGTTAAACGAGCTACACCTTGTGAGGCGATCCGAATACGGGTCTGACGAGCCCTGCGAAGACGCTGTTCTTTTTTGGTCAACATGTTGCAGCTCCTTATTTCTTCTTGGTTTCTTTGATTGTGATTTTTTCGTCCGAGTAACGGATACCCTTGCCTTTGTAAGGCTCTGGTGGACGAATTGCACGAATCTCAGCGGCCACTTGACCTACACGTTGGCGGTCAGCACCTTTAATCACGATTTCCGTGGGTGTTGGCGTCGCCACAGTGATACCTTCAGGCATATCTTTGTTGACTGGGTGAGAATATCCCACTGTCAAGTTCAGTTTTGCACCTTGGGCTTGGGCTTTATAACCCACACCGATCAAGCTGAGTTTTTTCTCAAAGCCCTTGGTTACACCAACGACCATGTTGTTCACCAGTTGACGCATAGTGCCACTCATGGCATTTGCTTCACGGGAATCATTCGCAGGTTGAAAGCTCAACTTGCCAGCATCATTTGTCACTTTGACCAAAGAATTTTGGGTCAAGAACAAAGCGCCGCCAGATCCCTTTACGCTGATCTGGTCATCTTTTAATACGACATCCACGCCAGCCGGAACGGCGACGGGCATTTTACCTATACGGGACATTTTCAGTTTCTCCTCAATGTCACGCTTTAGGCGACGTAGCAAAGAACTTCGCCACCGACACCGGTAGCGCGCGCTTTACGATCAGTCATGACGCCCTGGGGAGTTGTGACAATTGCCACACCCAGACCGTTTTGAACTTGGGGAATGGCATCGCTGCCACGGTAAACACGCAAGCCAGGACGGCTCACACGCTCAATGCGCTCGATAACCGGACGACCAGCGTAGTATTTCAGAACGATTTCAAGCTCTGGCTTGCCGTCTAAGGCATTAACCTTGAAGCTGTCAATGTAGCCTTCGTCTTTTAACACTTGTGCAATGGCAATCTTCACTTTGGATGAAGGAACGCTAACAGTAGTTTTTGCTACCATTTGCGCATTGCGAATGCGTGTCAACAAGTCGGCGATGGGATCACTCATGCTCATATATATGTCTCCTACCGCTTACCAGCTGGCCTTGACCATGCCAGGAATTTCCCCAGCAAAAGCCATTTCACGAATTTTTGCACGAGCCAGACCGAAATGCTGGAATGTGCCACGAGGGCGACCGGTGATCGCGCAACGGTTACGCTGACGAGTCGGGTTCGCATTGCGAGGAAGCTTTTGCAGTGCCAAACGTGCCGCAGCGCGTTCTTCTTCTGTGCACTTCAAGTTGCTTGCAATTGCCTTGTATTCCGCGTGTTTTTTCGCGTACTTGGCAACCAGTTTATCGCGCTTAGCTTCGCGTTGGATTAAAGCCATCTTAGCCACAGGTCACCTCAGTTCTTGAACGGAAAACGGAAACCTGTGAGCAGTGCTTTGCACTCATCATCAGTCTTGGCCGTTGTGGTGATGCTGATATTGAGACCACGCAAGGCGTCAACCTTGTCATATTCAATTTCAGGGAAAATAATTTGTTCTTTGACGCCGATGTTGTAGTTACCACGACCATCAAACGCACGACCCGAGATACCCCGGAAGTCACGTACACGAGGCAAAGCCACTGTAACGAAGCGATCAAGAAACTCAAACATCTGAACACCGCGAAGTGTCACCATGCAGCCGATAGCTTGATTCTCACGAATCTTGAAACCAGCGATAGCTTTCTTGGACATCGTCACCACAGGTTTTTGACCTGCAATTTTTGTCAAGTCGCTAACAGCGTGATCCATGACTTTCTTGTCAGCCACTGCTTCACTCACACCCATATTGAGCGTGATTTTTGTCAAGCGAGGAACTTGCATCGGAGATGTATAGCCAAACTTGGCCATCAGCTCTGGTGCTAATTTTTCGCGATAGTGTTGTTGCAAACGAGCCATGCTTATGCCACCTTGATTTCTTCGCCGCTGGACTTGTAAACGCGAAAGCGTTTGCCGTCAGCAGCCAGCTTGATACCAACACGATCAGCTTTACCGGTAGCAGCATTGAAAATGGCTACGTTTGACTGATGAATTGGCATGGATTTTTCAACGATTCCACCAACCGTACCCTTGAGAGGATTTGGCTTGGTGTGTTTTTTAACAACGTTGATGCCTTCGACGAGCACATAAGAGTCGTCTTTACGCGAAGCAATCTTGCCCCGCTTACCCTTATCGCGCCCTGCTAGCACGATGATGTCGTCGCCTTTGCGAATCTTGTTCATGGCGCGTCCTTACAAAACTTCAGGAGCCAGAGACACGATCTTCATGAACTTTTCAGTGCGCAATTCACGCGTCACTGGTCCAAAAATGCGAGTGCCGATGGGCTCTAATTTGGCATTCAGCAACACTGCTGCATTGCCATCGAATTTAACCAAAGAGCCATCGCTACGACGAATGCCCTTGGCTGTACGAACCACTACCGCGCTATAGATCTCGCCTTTTTTGACGCGACCGCGTGGAGCAGCTTCTTTAATACTTACTTTAATAACATCACCAACACTTGCGTAGCGACGCTTTGACCCACCTAGCACCTTAATGCACAGGACGGACTTTGCGCCGGTATTGTCGGCAACTTCTAATCGAGATTCAGCTTGGATCATTTCAATTATTCCCAACTTGCACCAGAACTACCCGCATCAGTTTTTCAACTTACCGCTAGCAACTTTCCAGTCAGTCTTGGGCCCGTCGTCCATAGCATGAACCACTCACACTACTTCCTTTGGGCAGACACTTCATACTTTTTCAAGCGAAGCCCTAGATTATGCAGCCCTTTTATCGACCCGTCAACATTTTCATTACGGCAAACACAAATAATTCTTCGCCGAGTGCAAAAAATGTGTTGAAAGTAACGGGGCTGTGATTGATTAGACTCATGTGCTGTGGCCACTCCTTGTGGCATTTAATATCAAAACCACCCAGACAACCGGAACAGGACTCTCATGAGCAAGCGCATTGCATTCATTGGCGGCGGCAACATGGCCAGCGCCATCATCGGCGGCTTACTCAAACAGGGCTTCGCCCCTGACCACTTGATGGTGGTCGAGCCCTTTGCAGAAGCCCGTGACAAACTCCAGTCCAGTTACGGCGTCACTGCGCAGGCCGAGGCTGGCGCATTTTTAGCCCCGGCCGATCTGGTGATCTGGGCCGTCAAACCCCAAACCTTCAAGGAAGCGGCACTTCAGGTCCAGCCTCACACCCCAAACGCTCTGCATTTGAGTGTGGCCGCAGGCATCCGCAGTGACAGCATTGGCCACTGGCTCGGCACCGACCTCGTGGTGCGCGCCATGCCCAATACGCCAGCGCTGATCGGCAAAGGTATCACTGCCCTGTTTGCCCGACCCGCCGTCACGCCCGAACATAAAAAGTGGGTGGGTGAGGTGATCGCCACCACCGGCCAGTTTCTCTGGTTAGAGGCTGAAGCGCAGCTTGATGCCGTGACCGCCTTGTCTGGCTCCGGGCCGGCTTACATGTTTTATTTCATGGAAGCGATGGTCGAAGCAGGCATGGACCTTGGCCTCGGACGCGACCAGGCTTACCAACTGGCCGTCGCCACGTTCATTGGAGCCGGCGAACTGGCCCGCGCCTCAGATGAAACCCCTGAAACCCTGCGCCAGCGGGTCACCTCCAAGGGCGGCACCACCTATGCAGCACTTACCGCCATGGAGGACGACCACATCAAAGCCCACTTTGTGCGGGCTATGCACGCGGCCAGCCAACGGGCCAAAGAACTGGGCGATGAATTTGGCGGCAATTGATTCTTATCAATTCAGCGAAAAAACAGTCAACCACCTTCTCACAGGGAACGTTGTAGGGCTTCACGTAGCAGGCCTTGAGGCCGATAGACGCGATTTACATTTATCTCAAAGGACCACTTCATGAAAAAACTTCTCTCCGCCCTGATCAGCGCAGCCATCATTGCCTTGCCTTTGGCTGTGATTTCCACTTCAGCAACAGCACAGACCGCTGGCGCACAGACCTCTGGTGCGCAGTCCACCACGCAAGCCAAGCCAGCCAAAGCCAAAGCGGCTAAAAAGCACAAAGCCAAGCACGCTAAAAAGGCCAAGGCTTCCAAAGCCAAAGCCATGCCAGCACAGTAAATCGCAGGCCTTGCGACAGCAGCGCTTCAACGCTGCCTGTCACAACCCAAGCCGCCTCCCAGGCGGCTTTTTTATTTCAGGGCAAAACTAGCGGCAAGGCCCGCAAACATCGTGAACCCGAGCCAGTGGTTCAACCGAAACGCCTTGAAGCAACCTTCGCGCGTGCGTCTGCGAATCAGAGTGAAATGCCAAACCACCTGCGCCAGCACCAGCAAACATGCTATATAAAACATAGCTCCTTGCGTAGGCGAAGCGGGGGCTAGAGCCCAAATAGCTATATAACCCAGATAACACAACATCACCACGGGCACATCCATCCGTCCGAGCGTGATGGCCGATGTTTTCATACCAAGCGCCAGATCGTCGTCACGATCCACCATCGCGTACTCGGTGTCATAGGCCAGCACCCAGCACAAATTACCCAACATCAGCCACCAGGCCAGCGGCGGCACTTGGGTGTGCACGGCCAAAAAGGCCATCGGAATCCCAAAGCTGAAGGCCACACCCAGCACCGCTTGCGGCATGGCGACAAACCGCTTGGCATACGGGTAGGCCAGCGTGACACAAAAAGCCCCTAACGCCCAGGCAATGGTGGCGGCGTTGGTGGTGAGCACCAGCGCCAACGCCAGCAGTGCCAGAACCGCACCGAGCACCAATGCCTCCTTGACGGACACCGCGCCCGTGGTCACCGGTCGCTGGGCCGTGCGCTTGACGTGCCGGTCAAACTCCCGATCGGCCACATCGTTGATGCAGCACCCGGCGCTTCGCATCAGGATCGTGCCCAAGGTAAACACCAGAAACAAATGCCACCCTGGGAAGCCGCCAGCGGCGATCCACAAGGCGCTCAAAGTCGGCCACAGCAGCAGCAGCCAGCCGGCCGGGCGACTCCAGCGAATGAGGTCCAGATACAAGGCCAGTTTGTGGCGCGTGTTCATCACGTCAGTGGGCGCCCTCACAAGCCGAGCAGGCGCAGGTCAAGGCGGCCTTCGTGCAGCGGCGGGCACCAGAAAAAGGCGCCTGTCACGGGTTTGGAAATCTTGAAAAGAGCATCCGTCACGCCATCGTCCTGACCGACCATGCGCCGCATTTGCGCCTCGAAGGCGTCAAAAGACTTGCCAAACGCCACGAACACTAGCCCGGCTTGCTGTCCCAGCGCCCAGGGCATCGAGCGGCGCACCACGAAAGTTGGCGGCTCAAAGTCTTCTTGTGCCGTGCGTTTGATGTGGGCCGAGGGCGGTGCGTCCTTCAATTCTTCGTTATCACTCAGGCGCCGACCGATCGTGTTGTCCTGCTCGACAGTCGCCATGGCATCGAAAGCGTTCAGGTCATGCAGCCATTGCTGCACCGCCATGAAACTGGAGCCGGCCAGACCCGATTGCCCACCCGGCACCAGAGCAGCCTCCACGGCGGCCTCGTCTACCGGGTTTTCCGTGCCATCTTCGTAGCCGGTCAAATCGCGGCCCGAGCCGTGGCGAAACGCGTCAATCAGTTGCGTGAGTTTCAGGGCGGGCGCCAGCGATTTCTCGATTTTTCGGGTCAGATGCACCAGATCGCCGCGGTCGCTGCCGCGCAACCAGCAGCACAAGGCGACCGGCAGGCTGGGCACGTCAACGCCATGGCCCGAGATTGCCTGCATCGGATGCAAACCCGGCACCTGGACTGCCAGCGCCGCGACCAGTTCGGGCCCCAGTCCCACCAACGTTTGCGTGCCATCGGCTACATCGACCAGTCGGGTCAACGCAGCGGACAGGGCATCCACGTTCACCATCGAGAAAAAGAGATAGCGCCCCATCGCCGGTACGGGCGCCAGAATGGCGGGTTGCGAATTACTCATGCGGTCACTTCCTGTTCAGGACAAACGTTGCACGCCCGGCAACTCGCAGGCGTAAATGGCGTTGCGCAGCGCGGCAATCGCCTCGTAGCGGGTAAAGCTGCGCCGCCACGCCAGCACCACGCGACGCGTCGGCGGATCGCCCACAAAGGGCAGGTATTTGATGTACGGGTCTTCGTCGCGCTTGCGTTTGGGCTTGGCGGCAAACGCTTCCTTGGGCACGCTCAAGCGCGGCACCAGCGTCACACCCATGCCGGCGGCCACCATGTGCTTGATGGTTTCCAGCGACGAGCCTTCAAAACTTTTGCGAATGCCTTCGGCGTTGCTTGAAAAACGGGCGAACTCCGGACACACCTCCAGCACATGGTCCCGAAAACAGTGACCCGTGCCCAGCAGCAGCATAGTTTCGCGTTTGAGTTCTTCGGTGCTGATATGGTCTTGCGCGGCCAGCGCGTGGTTGGTGGGCACGGCCGCCAGAAACGGTTCGTCGTACAGCGGCGCAATGGCGAAGCCGGTATCCGGAAAAGGCTCAGCCAGAATCGCGCAGTCAATCTCCCCTGTGCGCAGCATTTCGAGCAGCTTGACGGTGAAGTTTTCTTGCAAAATGAGCGGCATTTGGGGCGTGTGCGTGATCATCTGACGCACAAGATCGGGCAATAAATACGGTCCGATGGTGTAGATCACGCCGAGCGTGAGCGGCCCGGCCAACGGGTCTTTGCCACGCTTGGCAATCTCACGGATAGCGGCGGCCTGCTCCAGCACACTCTGCGCCTGGCGCACGATTTCTTCGCCCAGATGCGTGACCGACACCTCGTTGGCGCTGCGCTCGAAGAGCTTGACCTCCAGCTCCTCTTCGAGCTTTTTAACGGCCACCGACAGCGTTGGTTGCGACACAAAGCAAGCCTCGGCCGCCTTGCCAAAATGGCGTTCCCGGGCCACCGCCACGATGTATTTGAGTTCAGTGAGAGTCATGGCGCTATTGTCCTACCTGAGCGCCGCACGTGCAAAGTCCCGTTGCCATGGGTAAGATATTTGTCCTGATGGCCGAGATTTTGGCCTTCACACTCTGGAGATACATATGAAACAACACTGGATCGCCATCGCCCTTCTCAGTGGATCCGTTTTTGCCGTGGAGCAAACTGCCGCTGAGCTGGTGGCCACCCGTTGCTCGACCTGCCACGGGGCCATGGGGCAATCCACCTCCCCGATTTTCCCCTCGCTGGCATCGCAAAACCCGCAGTACATCGCCAAGCAGTTGCACGATTTCAAGGCCGGCAAACGGGTCAGCGATGTCATGGCACCCCAAGTCGCAGATTTATCCGAGAACAACATCAGCGAACTGGCCGCTTTTTTTGCAGCCAAACCGGCCAAGGTCAACCGGGTTTCAGACGAAGATTTGCTGCCCGTCGGCCAATACATTTACAAGAAGGGCAACAGCTGGTCCGCCCTGCCGGCGTGTGCCAGTTGCCACGGCGACAACGCCCACGGCACGACCGCCCTGCCGCGCTTGGCAGGCCAAAACTCACGCTACCTGATGGGCCAGTTGAAAGACTTCAACCTGCGTGCACGTACCAACGACAACGCCGTCATGCACCTTGTGGCCTCGCGCCTGACGGAACTGGAAACCAAGGCGGTGGCGGATTATTTATCTCAGTTATAGTGAGAATTTGCTACAAACTAAATAGCTGTTCCCACAGTAAATACGGGGGCTAGGCCTTTAAATACTCAGATTTTGTACCGAGCCAGCGCTGCACGTGTTTTTCAGCCAGCGCCGGGTGGCGGTCCAGCATGACAGGCGCCAAGCGGCGCGCCCAGTCCAGCAAGTCACCATCGGTTTCCAGATCGGCAAAACGCAGCATCGCCGCGCCCGATTGGCGCGCACCCAAAAACTCTCCGGGGCCGCGAATCTCCAAATCACGCCGGGCAATCTCGAAACCATCGTTGGTCTCGGCCATGGCTTTCAGGCGTGCGCGTGCGGTCTCACTCAAGCGCGGCGCATCACCGGTGGAATACAGCAGCACGCAGGCCGACGCCGCCGCTCCACGCCCGACCCTGCCACGCAACTGATGCAACTGACTCAGGCCAAAACGCTCGGCGTGCTCAATCACCATCAGCGAAGCGTTGGGCACATCGACGCCGACTTCAATCACCGTGGTGCTGACCAGCACGCCCATCTGACCGCTGGTGAACAAGGCCATCACCGCCTTCTTCTCGGCCACCGGCATACGCGAGTGCAGCAACCCGATTTGCAGCGGCACGCCTGTCGGCCCGACACAGCCGGCCAGCGCCGCGCTCAACTGGGCGTGGGTTTCGGTAGCATTGGTCAAATCCAGCGCTTCGCTTTCTTCAATCAGCGGACACACCCAGTAGATTTGCCGCCCCTCGGTCAGCTGGGCGCGAATGCGTTCAATCACTTCATCGCGCCGAGAATCGTTCACCACCTTGGTGATGATGGGCGTGCGCCCGGGCGGCAATTCGTCAATGGTCGACACATCCAGATCGGCGTAATAACTCATGGCCAGCGTGCGCGGTATCGGGGTCGCGGTCATCATCAAGAGGTGTGGCTCCAGCAGGGCTGGAGAGTCGTCCGTAGGTGCCGTCAACTTGCTGCGCAGCGCCAGCCGCTGCGCCACGCCAAAGCGGTGCTGCTCGTCGATGATGGCCAGCGCCAGGTTTTTGAACACCACTTTGTCCTGAATGATGGCGTGCGTGCCCACCACCAACCCGGCCTCGCCGCTGGCAATCAGCGCCAGCATCTCGCGCCGCTCCTTGGTCTTCTGACTGCCGGTGAGCCAGGCGGTCTTGATGCCCAGCGGCTCCAGCCAACTCACCAGCTTGGCAAAGTGCTGCGTCGCCAGAATCTCGGTCGGCGCCATCAGGGCGCACTGCCAACCGGTGTCAATGCAAATGGCCGCTGCCAGCGCCGCCACCACCGTTTTGCCTGAGCCCACATCGCCTTGCAGCAGGCGGTGCATCGGCACCGGCTTGTGTAGGTCGCGCATGATTTCGGCACTGACGCGGCGTTGGGCGGCGGTGAGTTGAAACGGAAGCGCGGCGAGCAAACGCTCGTGCAAAGGGCCAAGCCCAACAACCGGCTCAGGACGAACAGTTAAATCGGCAACAGCCTTGATCAAGGACGCAGACTGACTCTGCGCTGGCTTCGGCGCCAGCACCGGCGCCCGCAACTTGTCGCGCTCGCGCTTGGCCTGCAATTGCGACAGTTGCTGCGCTAACAGTTCCTCGGCTTTCAGGCGCTGCCAGGCCGGGTGGCTGTGGTCTTCCAGCGTGGCGAGCGCCACATCGGGCGTCGGGTTATGCAAAAAATATAGCGCCTCACGTAGGATCCACGAGGGCTGCAAGCCTATTTTATATAAATCTTCAGCCAACACCGTGTCTGACAACTCAGCCCGCGCCAAGCCGCCCTGCACCGCCCGGCGCAGGTAGGCTTGCGGCAAACCGGCCACCGTCGGGTAAACAGGCGTCAACGCGCTCGCCAGCTCACCGCCTGCGGGTCGGAACGCCGGGTGCATCATCGTCAAGCCCATGAACCCGCCCCGAATCTCACCCCGCGCCCGAATGACGTTGCCCACGGCCAGCGCCTTTTGCTGCGTCGGGTAGAAGCTGAAAAAGCGCAGCATGCAGGTCTCCGTGCCATCGTCAAGCGTCACCAGCAACTGGCGGTGGCCCGTGATCTTGACCTCGCAGTGGGTCACCACGCCCTCAATCTGGGCCACCTCGCCTTCGCGCACGTCGGCCAATTTGACGAGCCGGGTTTCGTCCTCGTATCGCAGCGGCAGGTGCAGCGCCAGGTCAATCGCCCGCACCAAACCGAGTTTGCTTAAGGCTTTTTGGGGGCCGGTCAGGGGTTTAGCGGGTGGGTTAGCGGGTAGGGATGGCATTTGATGATTTTGCCCGGTCTGGTTGGCTGATTCAAAAAGCTCCAGAGTCGCATGTCAAGCGCCGGCCCGAGTTGTAGCCAGACTCGAACAACTTCTAGGCTGCCATGTTGATCGAACGTGCGCTACGCCCACGATCCGAATATTGGATTATCGAAATTTCAAATCTATTCTTCAATATCCCCCGTTTGGGGGATATCAATTTCATGCTTTAGATCTTACGATCACCGGTGATGGATTGGCATCCATTAACCAGCCCTATTTCGTAGCGACGTCAATTGACAACGCTCAAGAACAACCCAAAATAAAACCAAGGGAATCTTCTCAATGGTCACTTTAGCCAAGCAAAGCTTCGTCAAAACCAGATGGATGGCCACTGCCATCACGGCCTCAGCACTTTTTACGGGGTGTGCCGTACAAACGCCGCCCGTTTCAATTAAAGAGTCTCCGCAATCCACCGCAGCCCAAAAAACCGCCCAGCTCACAGTGGTCGCAGCGGCGCCGGTCAAGCCCACGCTAAAACGAAAAATCGCTCTCGGCCGCATCACCAATGAAACGTCATTTGGTCGCTCGCTATTGCGCGACTCAGCGGGCGACCCTCTGGGCAAACAGGTAACCGATTTGCTCAGCAAGTCCCTGACCGAATCCGGCGCCTACGTCGTATTTGAGCGTCCTGACATCGGCAAGCTCAAGGACGAAAGCGCCCTCACTGGCGCGAAGCTGAACATCATTGGCGTGGATGCGCTGATTATTGGTTCTCTGACCGAATTTGGCCGCAAGACGGTGGGGCAGTCCGGCTTTGTCTCTTCCAGCAAAAAACAAGTGGCCTTTGCCAAAGTAGATTTGCGCGTGGTCGACGTCACCACTGGACAAGTGTTCTTTGCCACCTCAGGCGCAGGCGAATCGTCGACCGAATCGGCGTCCACCTTCGGATTCGGCTCACAAGCGTCTTATGACGGCACGCTGAATGACTCGGCCATCCGGCAAGCCATTTCCGAGGCGGTGAACCGTCTTTCCACCGAGATGGCAGGGCGGCCATGGCAAACCTTCTTCCTGTCTGCCGAGCAAAACCAGTACTTTGTTGCTGGCGGCAAATCACAAGGCCTGCGGCCGGGAATGGTCTTCTCAGTGCAAACGCTGGGAGCCAAGATCAAGTCACCGCAAACCGGGTTTGAAATCTCTTTGCCAGGTCGTGAAATTGCTCAACTGCGCATCGACGCTAACTTTGGCGACTCCGAAGCGACTGAGGGTTCCGTCGGGAGTCTCGTGAGTGGCTCGATTCAGGGTTTCAAAATTGAACAGTTGGTCATTCGTGTCAAGGAGGCTTCCTAATGGTTACCCAAAAATATCTGACTGCTGGACTGCTGACGCTCGCCCTGACGGGTCTCGTGGGCTGTGTTCAGTTTCCCACGGAGAAGCAAAGCGTGGTGGACTTGCGTCCGCAAATTTCATTCCGCTTTGACCCGACCGATGCACGCATGAACGAAGCGCGCGTACTGGTCAATGGCCTCGACTCGGGTCGCCTGGGCGACTTCATGGATGGCAAAGGCGCCTTGCGGGTCTTGTCTGGCACGCACGCGGTTCAGGTTGTCAGTGGCGCTGAGGTGCTGCTAAATGAACGCGCTTACCTGGGAGACGGCGTGGCTCGCCCGTTCAACGTCAAATGAGAACTCAACACATGAAATTATTTCTGCTTCTGGTATGCGGTCTGCTGATGACTGGTTGCGCCAATCGCGGCGGTCTGTACCAGTGGGGCGGCTATGACGGCATGCTTTACCAGTCGTACAAGAACCCCGAAAAGTCGCTGGAACTCCGCCAGAGTCTTGAGCTTCATATTGGGAAAATGGAACAAAACAAGCAAAAAACGGCACCGGGTCTGTACGCAGAACTGGGCACCTTGTACCTTCAAGAAGGTGACGCGACCAAGGCCGTGGCGATGTATACCAAAGAACGCGATGCCTGGCCGGAAAGCAAGGGACTGATGGACTCGCTGATCAACAACGTTGGCAAGCGTGCCATCGTCAAGAAAGAGGTGAAATCATGAAAATGATCAAACTGCTGCTGTGTTTATTCGCCGTTGTGCTGACGGGTTGTGTGACTGCGCCGGCCAAAAAAGACCTGAGTGCCTTCAACACGGCTGCGCCCCGTTCGATTCTGGTGGTTCCAGTCATCAACAAAACGCTGGACGTTGATGCGCCCAATTACCTGCTGTCGACCTTGACCATTCCGCTGGCCGAAAAAGGGTTCTACGTTTTCCCGGTGAACACCGCCAAGTTTGTCCTTGAACAGGAAGGCTTTTACGAGGGTGAACAAATCCACAACCAACCACCCGAGGTGCTTGCCAACTTGTTTGGTGCCGATGCGGTTTTGTACGTCACGATCAAGCGCTGGGATGCCCAGTACGCCCTTATCACGACCACCGTGACTGTGGAATTTGACTATCGGATGGTGGCCAAAGACGGCACCGAAATCTGGAAGGCCAACCAAAAAATGCAGTACGCCCCGCAAAACAACAATTCGGGAAATCCACTTGCCATGTTGATTACTGCGGCCATCAATGCAGCCGTGGCTCGGGCAGCGCCGAACTACATGCCGTTGACCCAACAGGCCAACCAGCAAGTTTTTGTACTGGGGCCCAACGCCATACCCAACGGACCTTACCTCAAAGCCAAAGAGTGACACCATAAAAATGGTAGAAAATTGGTGATTGGCAATTTCGATACGTCCTCCCAAGTTCTGAATTAATAAAGCAGCCTTTGAGCTGCTTTATTTTTTAAAATTAATAACAGTCTCACGTGCTGCGCACGCTTACAACTATTCAACTCGGGAAATTGTTTACTTAAGGCGGCATCCCTTCAATAGTCACCTGCCACGTTTCCCGTTCATGGTCGGCGAATCACGCCCCAGACTGCGACAATCCCGGTCTTTATCCAACTTGGTACGGGTTCGTCCAACCCTCAAGCACTATGCCTATATCTACGCCCAACGCCGCTCGCACTTACTGTTTGAGCGACTTCGACTTCATACTGCCAGAAGCACTGATTGCCCAATTCCCCGCCACCGAGCGCAGCGGCTCCCGGCTGCTCGACGGCACCAACGCCACGCCCTCGGACCGGATTTTTCGCGAACTGCCGAGCTTGCTGCGCCGGGGCGATCTGGTGATCTTCAATGACACCAAAGTGCTCAACGCCCGCTTGTTTGGCGAAAAGCCCACCGGCGGCAAACTGGAACTGCTGGTCGAACGCGTGCTGGGCGGCAACCAGGTGGCGGCCCACATGCGCGTTAGCAAAAAACCCGAGGTCGGCACCACCGTTGCATTGGTCGGCGCACCCGGCACGCACGACAACCTGCGCGCCACGCTGCTGGGCCGCTGGCCGGATGACGAAGGGGCGATGTTCCGCTTTGTGCTGTCCAACGATGCGGGCGACGACCCTCACACCTTGATGGCGCTGCACGGTCATGTGCCGTTGCCGCCGTACATCACCCACGCTGACTCGGCCGAAGATGCCGCGCGCTACCAGACGGTGTTTGCCAAAAACCCGGGCGCCGTGGCGGCACCGACCGCTGCACTGCATTTTGACAATGCACTGCTGGACGCACTCGATGCCATGGGCGTGGAGCGCGCCCATGTCACGCTGCATGTGGGCGCGGGCACGTTTCAGCCGGTCAAAACTGAAAATCTGGCCGAGCACCAGATGCACAGCGAGTGGTACGAGGTGCCTGGCGCCACCCAGCACGCGATTGAGCAGTGTCGGGCGCGGGGTGGCCGCATCATTGCGGTCGGCACCACCACCGTGCGCACACTGGAGTCGTGGGCGCAAACGGGCCAAACCACCGGCGACACCCAGATTTTCATCACGCCGGGCTTTGAGTTCAAGGTGGTGGACGTGCTGGTCACCAACTTTCACCTGCCCAAGTCGAGTCTGATGATGCTGGTGAGCGCGTTTGCCGGTTACGAGCGCGTCATGGACCTGTACCGCCACGCTATTGCCACCGAATACCGGTTTTTCAGCTATGGCGATGCGATGTTATTGGCACGTTCAGAACGTTGATTTAACGTCGAATAAACAACGCTTTGAACGATAAACTTGTTTATTTGAGTAATCAAACGAAATGAACCCGTTCCAAAAGCGCACCGCCATTCGTATCGCCGCCGTCAGCATCTTGCTGGCTTCGCTGGCCAGCCCTGTGGCCTGGTTCGTGGCCCGAGAACATGCTGAAGAAGGCATTGTTTTGCTGGCCATGGAGGAGTCCGGGCGCCTGCTGCACCAGCATAACGCCATCAATTTGACCGGGCCCGATGCCACTGAGCACGCAACCAAAGCAGCCAAGACCATTGTGGGGGGTTTGTTTGACATCGCAGAAATCTACGACCGCCAAGGTGAAAAAATGGCCGAGTCGATGACCCGGGAAGGTCAAGCCGTAGAGTCTTCGGTGCCCAAGCATGGCGCGCCCAACTACGTGACGGCCTCCTACGAAAGTTTGAAACTCCCCGGCGATCTCTGGGTCATGCGCGTATTCGTGCCGCTGCGCGATTCGGCCACCGACCTGCGCCTGCCCGTCACAGGCTATTTTGAAGGCGTGCGGGTGGTGCCCGCATGGCAAAGTGAGCAGATTCGCGCGAACGCCTTGAGCGTCGCCCTGATGGTCTGCCTGGCCTCCTTGTTGTGCGGCGGGGTGCTGTACCCGGTGGTGGTGCGCTTGTCAGCCGACAACGAGCGCAAGGCACGTGAAGTGCTCGACTCTCACATCTCGATGATGGAAGCGCTTGGGCGTGCCATTGCCAAGCGCGACTCCGACACCGGCGCGCACAACTACCGGGTGGCCTGGATCAGCGCCAGCATGGCCGAACAAATGGGCATCACCGGCAGCGCCATGCAGGCCCTGATAGCCGGCAGCTTTTTGCACGATGTCGGCAAGATCGGCATCCCGGACGCCATCCTGCTCAAACCCGGCAAGCTGGACGAGGCCGAGTTCGTCATCATGCGCACCCACGTCGCGCAGGGCGAAGAAATCGTCACCGGCATGGGCTGGCTCGATGGCGCCAATGCGGTGGTGGCCGGGCACCACGAAAAGTGGAATGGCTCGGGCTACCCGCGCCAACTCGCCGGCAACGACATTGCGCTGTCAGCCCGCATCTTCGCTGTTGCCGACGTTTTTGATGCCCTCTGTTCCAAGCGCCCTTACAAGGAACCGATGGGGTTCGATGCCGCCATGGCGATTCTGGAGAAAGACACCGGCAGCCACTTCGACCCGGCCGTGATGGCGGTGTTTCGCCCGATGGCGCGCGACATTTTTGATCGTCTGGCCGGTTGCTCTGAGATCGACACCAAAAAACTGCTCGAAGACCGCGTGCGCCAGCATTTTGAGATGTGACGGGTTGGCAGACCGGTCGGGCGCATGAAAGACAATAGCGCCCATGCTGAAATTTGAACTGCTCCAAAACGACCCCACCAGTCACGCCCGTCGTGGCCAACTCACGCTCAACCACGGTGTGGTGCAAACCCCCATCTTCATGCCCGTGGGCACCTACGGCACCGTCAAAGGTGTCACGCCGACCAGCCTCGAAGACATGGGTGCCCAAATCATTCTGGGCAACACCTTTCACCTGTGGATGCGCCCCGGGCTGGACGTGATGGCCCAATTTGGCGGCCTGCACCAGTTCGAAAAATGGGACAAACCGATCCTCACCGACTCCGGTGGTTTTCAGGTCTGGAGCCTGGGCGAAATGCGCAAGATTGCCGAAGAAGGCGTCAAATTCTCCAGCCCGGTCAACGGCGACAAGCTCTTTTTGACGCCCGAGATTTCGATGCAAATCCAGACCGTGCTCAACAGCGACATCGTGATGCAGTTTGACGAATGCACACCCTATATTTCGGTCGAGCCCAAAACCAAAGGCCAGCTCACCACCGAAGCCGAGGCGCGCTACTCGATGGAACTGAGCTTGCGCTGGGCCAAGCGCTGCCAGACCGAATTCACCAAACTGGAAAACCCCAACGCGCTGTTTGGCATCGTGCAAGGCGGCATGTTTGAGCACCTGCGCCAGGAGTCGCTGGAGCAGCTGGTGGCGATGGATTTCCCCGGTTACGCCGTGGGTGGCGTGAGCGTCGGCGAGCCCAAGGACGAAATGTTGCGCATCATGGCGCACACGCCGCACCGCCTGCCGGCGCACAAACCGCGCTACCTGATGGGGGTTGGCACGCCGGAAGACCTGGTGCAAGGCGTGAGTGAGGGTGTAGACATGTTTGACTGCGTCATGCCGACCCGCAATGCCCGCAACGGCACCCTGTTCACCCGCTTTGGCGACCTCAAAATCCGCAACGCCCGCCACAAGCTCGACGAGCAACCGCTGGACGCCACCTGCACCTGCTACGCCTGCGCCGGCAGCGCTGGCGTGTCGTGGGCCGATGGCGGTCGCGCCGGTTTCAGCCGCGCCTACCTGCACCACCTCGACCGCTGCGGCGAAATGCTCGGCCCCATGCTGGCCAGCATTCACAACCTGCATTACTACCTGGCGCTGATGACCGAAGTGCGCGCCGCGCTTGACGTGGGCGCGTTTGCCGCGTTCCGGGTGCAATTCAAGGCTGATCGGGCGCGCGGGGTTTAAGCCCTGAATCGCTATTAAATAAATAGCTACTCACGCAAGCAGAACGGGGGCTAGAGGCTAATTACTTGTAAATACGGCGAGTACACCGGTGTAGCCATACAGGTGATTACGGGCGATTTCGCCACTGGCAAAGAAGCCGACCAGCGGTACATCACCCAGCGCCCGGCGCACGATTTGCAGTTCGGCACTGGGGCCGCCAAAGTGCGGGCCACCACGGCCGGAGCAACTCACGTAAATCGCCCCCGCAATGCCGCGTGCCGGATGCGGGGCTGCGTCAGCTTCCGAGGCCAGCAGCGCGCTCACAGTTTCTACCGGCAATTCCTGCGGTTCCAGTTCTTCGCGAATTTCGGCGCACACCCGCATCAAATCGGCCTTGGCGGCCTTGGCATTGCGCTGGCAAAAGGCCAGTTGCATGCCTTCGTGCAGCTCGGTCGCCACGGCGACACCGCGGCGCGCCGGGTCCAGCCCGATGATGTGGCGCACCAGCACGTCGCTGCCAAAGTTGCCGGTGCGGCTCACGGCCACGCCATCACCGGCCAGGCCACCGCTGTCAGCCGACTGCATCACGCCCACCAGCGTGGCGCGCACCGCCATGAGCGCTTGCTCGGGCTGCTCCAGCGTCACATTGAGTTCGCGCAACATCACATCCAGCGCCGCTTCACCGTCCAGTCCGAACACCACATGGTTGTCGGCTTCGGTCACCCGGTGCGCCTTGGAAACCGGCAAACAACCCTGCGTCACGCGCGACACCAGGTTCACGCCGTCGCCAAAGGCCACACCGCTCAGGCCACCGCTAAAGACGCCACTGGCAGCGCCCTGCCCGCTGATGTTGCCGTTGCCGCCCACGGCAAACTGAACCGACTTGGAACGACTCGCCGACAAGCCGCCAAACAGATAGCCTGAGGTCGTGCGTGAAGCCATTTCCTCGATCAATTCGGCCACATCGTGGGTTTCAGCATCGGCATGAATCAGGGCGGTGTGGGCTTCAAAACCCAAACCCAAAGGCGCGACACCGGAGAACACCCGGTACTGGTCTGGCGGTATATCGCACAGCATGACGACCATCGCGGGCTCGTCAAAATACTCAACGTTGTTGGACGCCACGCCAATGCCCACGGTGCCCGACCAGTCGGTGACCTCAGGCAACTCGGCGCTCAGGTGATCCAATATCTCTTGGGCATGGCCCACGTAATGGTCGGTGATGTAGAGCAGCGCCAGCGTCGGGTTGCTGGCGTAGCCGTGCAGGGCCATTTGGGCCCGCAGTTGTGCCAACACCAAACCGGCCGCCATGCGCCACTGGGGGTGCGTGGCATGGCCATAGGGAAAAAGCTTCATCACCGAACTCGCTCGTTGTGTCGATCCTGCCGCGCTTGGCAGATTATTTGGTTGTTTTCTTAGCGGCCGGCTTGGCTGCTGGCTTGGCAGCCGCCTTCACCGGAGCTTTGGCAGCTGGCTTGGCTGGGGTGCTGGTTTTGACAACGCTGGCCACTACTTTTTTGGTCGCCTCAACCGCGTCCTTGGCCATGCCGGCGGCCAGGTTTTTGGTGGCGTCCATCGCGGCATTGGCGCCGACTTCTTTCAGTGCGCTGGCGGCGATGTTCTGAAACTGTTGCGTGAGCGCACCCCAGAGCAGCATCGGATCCACCATCGGAGGTGTCGGCGTAACAACGGCCTCGGCCGCCTCTGGCGCAGCAGCGGAAGCGGCGGCAGCGGCTGCTGCCTTGCTGGCTTCGCGCACTTTGTGGGCGGCGGCTTCTGCTTCAGCGGCCAGTTCCGAAATAGTCTTGGAGGTAGGGGCAGCACTTTCGGGCGCGGCCTTCATTTTGAACATATTGGCCATATCGCCAATGTTGACGTTCATGCCCTTGAGCGTGGCGAGCGTCATTTTTTGCACTTCAAGCGCCTGAATGGTGGCGCCCAGGGCTTTGGAATTTTGATCGAGCCAGAAATGCACGGTCTTGAGTTCAGAAATGCGCTTATCCAGTTCCTCGACGCTCAGGGTCGGAGCAATCCAGCTGGCCAGGTTCGGCATTTGCGGCAGCTTGTCGGCGGCCCCTTTGGTCAGGTTCTGAAGAAAGTCAAAGCCGGGGACGAATTTACCGAAACCAGTGTTCTGTGAATCACTCATATTTGCTCCTTGGGGTTGTCTAAATTAAACCGATGACAGCTTACCCCAATGCGCACCAAATATCGATGTCCAGGCACCCTGTTTAGGCCCTGTTTATGCGAAGTTGCTCAGTCCAGCCAGGCTTTCAGCATCGCCGCATCGGGCGCGCCGATGCAGCGTTGAACCACTCCGCTGCGCCCGATCAGCACCACGTAGGGCGTGACGTTGCGCCACTTGGGGTCAACCGACTGCCGTATTTCGGGCTCGAAGCCCTCGAAGGCATAAATTCGGGTGGCGCCCTGGTAATGGTGGGCGTGGGCCAGCGCGCGCTCGCCCTGCACATCCATCACCACGGCGGCCAACT
>SERZ01000536.1_pt1 | contig 25252 bp, 20 predicted proteins | sample 3171461 | NCBI WGS metagenome assembly SERZ01 (sample SAMN06051861, study PRJNA518727) | freshwater metagenome | biome: subpolar coniferous forest; feature: holomictic lake; material: water; isolation source: holomictic Lake 227, 6 m depth | place: Canada: near Kenora, Ontario | collected... | reverse complement strand
GCTTGCCCTCCATTTTGATTGAATTTCAGTTTGTAAACAACGATAAACGAATAATAATCCTTGAATATCTTAATTTGAACTGCGGGTCTATAACATCTGTCAGAACATGTTGTCAAAACTTTTTTTGATTTTTTTAACCGCATTGATGAACTCGTAAAAAGTCAAAACCGGGATGGCAATGTACCAGCATTCCACCTGTCCAGTGTCAAGGCGTGCAAATCTTTATTTACTCTATCTGGTATTTGCGCATGCTGATATTCATGAGAATTCCCATGCACAGCATCATGCTGAGGATGGCGGAACCGCCATAACTGATAAACGGGAGGGGGATACCAACCACAGGTATCAGTCCCATTACCATTCCAATATTAATGAAGACCTCCCAGCCGATCAACGCGGTAATTCCAATCGCCAGAAGTGCGCCAAAAGGGTCCCTACAACCATGTGCAATATTAAGGCTCCATACAATCAGCATTAAAAAAATAAACAATACGGATGCAGATCCGATAAAACCCCAGTCTTCCGCCAGAACAGAAAAAATGAAATCCGTGTGATGCTCTGGCAAGAATGAAAGCGCATTCTGTGTTCCCTTTAAGAAACCTTTCCCAGACAGCATTCCCGAACCGATGGCGATTTTGGATTGAATGATATGATATCCTGCGCCAAGCGGATCCCTGTCAGGCTCCAAAAAAGTCAGAATTCGCTGTTTTTGATACCCCTTCAACAGTAACCAGATCATGGGAATGGCCACAGTCCCAAATGAAATGATAGCAATCATGGGACGCTTTTCGATCTTGATAAACACCGTCAAGGTAGCAGCAATCAACAAAATCATCACGGCGGTTCCCAGATCAGGCTGTTTGACAATGAGAGTAAATGGAATGGTGATCAACACCATCGGAATAACCAGGTCACGAAGACGCATCCCCTTTATGCTGGCTGTTCTTGAATAATAGCGCGCCAGTACAAGAATCACCGCAACCTTTGCCAGTTCAGATGGCTGAAGGGAAATCGGGCCAAAAACCAGCCACCGTTTGGATCCGGCAACCATCTTTCCCACCAGCAGCACCGCTACCAACAGGAAAATGCATACGGCGTAGGCAGAGTAGGCATATCGATCCAATTGCCTGTAGCTGATGAGACAGGTGGCAATCATGATCACAATGCCAAATCCATACCACATAAGCTGTTTGAAATAAAAAGCCTGCGTAATTTCCAGCCCTGCCCGCGCCGCGCTGTAAAGGGTTATCAGTCCGGATGCAACCAGCAACAGGGTGATGATGAGCAGCATCCAGTCAAAATTCTGGACAAGTCGGCGATCAAACATGATTTCCTCTCACTTGTTGTTTTTAGACAAATATGCCCTGATCAGCTCGCTGGCAATGGGTCCTGCGGCACTTGCGCCATGTTCGCCATGTTCGACAAGCACGGACACCGCAATTTTCGAATTGACCGATGGCGCATACCCCACAAACCAGGCATGGGATTTTAAATGCTGTGCGCGCCTTGCTTCATTTTCCGAATCTGTTTTACGGCTGAAAACCTGGGCTGTTCCTGTTTTACCACTGATCTCAATCCCCGCAATGTTGGCGATGCGACCAGTTCCACTTTTGCCATTAACAACTTCCCAAAGTCCCTTTTTGATGATATCCAAGTTTTTGGAACTGACTGGAAGATAACCCTTGATTTCTGGAAAATATTCCTTGACGGTTTCACCCGATGCATTTTGAATTTTCATGGCCACCAGCGGCGTAACCCTGGTTCCGCCATTGGCAATGCTTGAGATCATGGTAGCCAATTGCAGGGGGGTTGCCAGATCATACCCCTGACCAATCGAAACCGAAAGGGTTTCCCCTCCCTGCCATGCAACCCCCATTCTGCGTTTTTTCCATGCTGCAGTTGGAATCAAACCGATGGACTCCTGTTCGAGCTGAATCCCTGTCAGAGCCCCCAATCCTGCGGCTTTGGCGTACGATGCCAGCCGATCCACGCCAAGCCGGAGTCCAACCTGATAAAAGAACACGTCACATGACTCCGCAATAGCCATGCCTACATTGATCGAACCGTGTCCGCCTTTTTTCCAGCAACGATATTCCCGATCTGCAAATTTATAAAAGCCTGGACAAACCAATGTGGTTTTTTCATCAATCACACCTTCTTCCAAACCTGCCATTGCAGTGATTATTTTATATGTGGATGCCGGAGGATATTCGGCCTGAATGGCTTTGTTCTGAAGCGGATACAAAGGGTTTCTGATGAGGGTTTCCCACTGATCACGACTGAAACCATCCACAAACATGTTCGGATCATAGGAAGGGCTGCTGACCATTGCCAGAATGTGTCCTGTCGCCGGTTCCATCGCCACAACAGCACCCGTAACATCCAACAGCAGGTCTTCTGCTTTTTTTTGCAAATTCTGATCAATGGACAGGAAAATATTGTTTCCAGGAACTGCATCAACGGTTCTCAACACCCTTACGAGTTGCCCGGTCACATTCACCTCAATCTGGCGTCCTCCCCGTTCTCCTCTCAAGTAGTTTTCAAATGACTTTTCAACCCCGCTTTTCCCGATTAAGTCCCCTCGCTTATACCCGGCATATTTTCCGGATTTCAACTCATCACTGCTGATTTCACCGACATAGCCGATGATATGGGCCGCACTCTGGCTTTTTACATAAAGCCTTCGCAGACGAACATCCACAATGGTTCCTGGCAAATCAAATCGTTTTACTTCGAGAGCCGCCAAAACATCTCTTCCAATGTCCTGTTTCAATAGAACCGGCTTAAAAGATGGCTGATTATGACTTTTCTCAACTTCCCCCAATAACAATTCCAGTGGAATTCGCGTATATTGAGACAAATACCGAAGCGATGTTTCCAGCGGTCTTGCATCTTTTACCACGATACTTAAATCGTAGGAAGGACGGTTATCCACCAAAAGCTGTCCATTTCGATCCATGATCAAACCTCTTGGCGGATCAATACTTTGCAAGCGGATACAATTATTTTCTGAAAGTCTTCTGAAGTTTTCTCCCTCAATAATCTGAAGGTAAAAGAGCCGCAATAATAAAAAAGCAAACACGGGTATCACAAAGCATAACAGCCCGATAATTCTGTGCTTGTACCAGTCGCTATCCGGAGTTTGATTCTTGAAAAAGGAGTTTGGGAGAAGTGCATCTGTCATGGTAAAAGGCTATTTCGATCGCACATAAACTGGCATCAAACTTTAAAATGGCGATCCACAGCATTTAAAAACCTGATAAGAAAGGGGCCCAAAGCCATGGTCCACAACAGTTGATAAGCCATTTCGCTAATGGTTTCGGATGAAAACACAATTTCCTGTTTCAGGGCTACCGTCCCTATAAACAACATCAGTTTTTCAAATCCAATGGCAATTCCCAACAGCAGCCGTAATGTGTGAGCATTTTTTAAATTCAACAGCATCACAAACGGCCTCAACCCGACAGTTATCCAGAAGTATATGGACAGATACAGACCAAAGAGTCCTCCGGTGATACTATCCATGAGCGCTCCCAGCAACAGAGCCAGAACGATACTCTCCAGAAAGGGTAAAAAAAGCCCAGCATAAATCACAAAAGTGATCAGCACATCCACGAAATGATTCAGGGCGGGAATGGCATAATAAATCGTTGTCTGAAAAATGACCAAAAACAGAATCAGTACGATTCGCACCATGGGATTCATAAAAGAACCCGAAAAATAGAACTCGTTGGACGCGATTGTGAACAACCCATAGTTACAGTCTTTATCAGCGATATATGCTCTGTGATGACGGACTGAGAACTACCAGAACCTCTTCAATCTTATCAAAATCAACGAAGGGAGAAACCTCAATATCCTGAAATATTCCAGATTTGTTCCGAATGATATCCGTCACTTTTCCGATCAGAAGACCCTTGGCGAAAACGCCGTCCAGTCCGGATGAAACCACAGCATCTCCGATATTAACGACCTCCTTTCGGGAAACATAATTGAGCAGACAGAGACCATCTGAATCTCCTTTTATGATACCGTGCGCCCTGGTCTGCTGAACCAACGCATCCACCGCACTGTTTGAATCTATGATCAGCAGGACTTTTGCGTAATGGTCAGAGGCATCAATCACCTGGCCCACTATCCCTTCGGGAACTACCACTGGAAGCCCCTTGATGATTCCCTCGGAGACACCTTTGTCAATAACCAACGTTTTATACCACTGAGAAGGATCCTTGCCAATCACCCCTGCGGAAAGCAACTGAAGTTTACTGGCGTTTTTAAAGTCAAGGAGTTTACGGAACCGATCATTGGAAATCTCTGTTTCCTTGCAATAATTGATGTCATAGATGGTCCTGGCCAGCATTTTCTTCAGGTTGTCATTTTCTTTTTCGGTAGAAACCAAAAAAAAATAATGCATCCACATCGACCTGAGCGAATGGATAGAAGCTGTTACGGCATTTTGAAGCGGAGAGACGATCGCAATTCCCATGCGCCTGGAAGCGGACGAAGAACTGACATATCTGGCTGAAACAAAAAGCACGATGATATTGACAACAACAAAGGCAAATATTCCACCAATAAGCAGCAATTTTCTTGAAAACATAAAGCTAAGTAATCATAACCTGTCTAAGAAATTCAATGCTATCCAGCGCTTTTCCTGAGCCCAATGCAACAGTTGAAAGGGGATCGTCCGCAATCCTCACCGGCAGGCCGCTTTCCTCCATGATCAGTTTATCCAGATTTTTCAGCAAAGCACCGCCACCTGTGAGTACAATCCCTCTGTCCACAATGTCGGCCGATAATTCGGGAGGAGTCTGTTCAAGGGCTATCTTTACGGTTTCCAGTATGGCGTCAAGCTGTTCTGAAATGGCGATACGTATCTCTTCCGAATCTATGGTAAGAATCTTGGGAATGCCCGATACCAGGTCTCGTCCCTTGACCTCAATGGTTTCAAGGTTCTGAGGGTCAGGATAGGCATTTCCGATCGTGGTTTTTATCGCCTCTGAGGTTCGCTCTCCTATCAGCAGATTGTACTTGCGTTTGACGTACTGCATGATGGCGGAGTCCATTTTATCTCCGGCCACTCTCAATGACCTGCAATACACGATTCCGGCCAGAGAAATGACAGCGACCTCGGTCGTACCGCCACCAATATCAACAACCATGTTGCAAGTAGGCTCGGTGATGGGCAGGCCTGCACCGATAGCCGCAGCCATGGGTTCTTCGATTAAAAACACCTCCCGTGCGCCTGCGGATTCTGCAGATTCACGGACTGCCCGCTTTTCAACCTGGGTGATTCCGGAGGGCACGGCAATGATTATTCTGGGCCGGACGAAGGACCGCCTGTTGTGAACCTTGTGGATAAAGTGCCTGAGCATAGCCTCGGTTACTTCAAAATCCGCGATTACACCGTCACGCATGGGCCGAATGGCAATGATGTTTCCCGGGGTTCTTCCCAACATATTTTTTGCTTCAAGTCCAACAGCCAGAACCCGATTTTTAGATCGGTTGTCGGTTCTTACCGCCACCACGGAGGGCTCGCTTAGCACAATGCCCTTGCCTTTCACATAAACCAGGGTATTGGCAGTCCCCAAATCTATGGCCAGATCGCTTGAAAAAAACCCTAAGAATCCATTAAAAAAACTCATAATGCCTCATTTACAGCTTGATGTTAACAGTTGTTCTTATAAAAATGGAAAATCAGACGCGTTTAAATCAGATGGTTGTTACAAATGATTTTCTACCAGAACAATTTGCGAGGCTACCAGAAAATCCCGGCATTCTCAAGGGAAATATTAAGTTCCAGGCCGGATCAAAACATCAAAAGCAAGAAACTTCATAAGATATTATTGGGATAGGGAAGTAAAAAATACAAAATCAAGGCAAGCGGCGCCGAAGCTTTTGGCGACAATACTGTATATGCACCAAATGCAGATAATGGGCTTTTTATGCCAAAACATCTTCTTACATCATATTTATCATGATTTGATTGTGGATAATGGGCCTGAACTTACATATTCCGACATTAAAACGGGAAGGGTGAACGCGATTGGTCAACAAAACGATGAAAATCGACCGCTCCTGATCAATCCAGAATGAAGTCCCTGTGTACCCCAAATGCCCCACGCTGTTTTTGGGAAAAAAATGTCCGCAACTGGCGCCATCAGTCGAAGGCATATCAAACCCCAGAGCCTTTCCCGATGGCATCTGCCGGGACCAAAATACCTGAATCAGGTCTGAGTTAAAAAATGACCCGCCAGATTTTCCCCTGCGATCCGACAAAAGAGTCGAGATCATTCGTGCGATATCGACTGCTGACCCAAAAAGCCCAGCATGTCCATCAATACCACCCATGATAAATGCATTGTCATCGTGAACCTTTCCCTTGAGCAAAATATTGCGCCAGTCACAAAGCTCAGTGGCTGCGATATTGTCGTTGCATGCTTGCTGATTCAGGTCAACGAAAAAAAGGCGTTCCAATCCCAGCGGATGGTATATAAATTCATACAAGAAATGATCCAGGCGTTGCCCGGATATCGTTTCAATAATCCAGCGCAATATCATGAACCCAATGTCGCTGTAAAGCACCTGTCTTCCCGGAACACAGACCAAGTGTTCCTGTGTCAACATTTTCTCTAATTGTTTTTTTCGCTCTTTCAAAGGTATTTGCCGCAGATTCAGGTAATAGGGACGGTAATCCGCAAGGCCTGAACTATGTGCAAGCAAATGCCGAATGGTTACCTGAGACATCAGCGGATCAAGGAAATGGGGCAAAACGGATACAACCAACTGATCCAGGCTCAACCTGGATTCCTGAATGAGCTGCATCACAGCCAGAGTGGTCGCCAGCGGCTTTGTTAAAGATGCAAGGTCATAAATCGTATCTTTTTTTACTGGTGCGCCAGAAAACAGGTCTGCACAGCCATAAGCCTCAAAAAACTCGATCTGTTTATCCCTGGACACTATAAGAACCCCTCCGGGGAATATACGATCCTCAATGGCCTGATGCATCAGGCGGTCCACTTGATTCATGTTCGCTATCCTGCAATGAGGCGATACGTCAACAACTGATGATCTGCATCCAGAACCGCTTCACATCCAAATGGAACAGCAATATTTTCAAGTCCATGCCCGATATCGAACCCGGCAAGGATGGGAATATGGATGGGGCTGAACATGAGGACAATGATTTCATACAGTTCATCCGCTTCTCCGCAATTTTCAAATGAACCGATCCCTAGGCCGCAAAGCCCGTTGAATACCCCGGCAAGTTTCATTTGGGTGAGCATGCGATCTATTCGATAAGGTTTTTCTCCAGCGTCTTCAATAATCAGGATATGCCCGTTCATTTCAGGCTGAAAAGGTGTTCCGACAAGATGACACAATGTCGTCAAATTTCCACAAATTACAGGACCGAACGCCTTTCCCGGACTCAGCACGATTCCTTTTTCCAGTTGAATTGCTGGCAATTCATTTAAGGTCAAGGCATTGAACACGGACTCAAGGGTTTTTGAACCAGCATTTTTTAAGGTTGTTACTACCGGCCCATGACAAGAAACAAGGCCGGAGCGCTGATACAGCGAACACAGAAGCGCCGTAATATCGCTAAATCCCATCAGCAACTTGGGATGCTGACGGATTGCCTCATAATCCAGATACGGCAGGATTTGCATGGATCCATAGCCACCCCTTGCGCAGACAATCGCCTGAACAGCGGTGTCTGCAAAAGCAGCGTTCACCTGGGTTGCACGATCCACATCAGATCCGGCAAGATATCCTGATCTTGCGAATACCCCTTCCGAAAAACTCACTCGAAATCCCATGTTCTCCAGCACACAGATTCCGTCAAAAAAATTCGTTTCTTCAAAGGGACTGGCCGGCGCCACAATTCCAATACAATCGCCAGGTTTTAGGCGCATGGGAATTTTTTTAACGATATCGTTTATCATTGTTCTTTGCCGTGAAAATACTTTTAAACCACGAAATACACGAAACAAGTAGGGGCGACCGGCCGGTCGCCCCTACCGCCTTTGCGTGAGAAACGCTCTTGTGTCGGCTACCAGTTTTATATATTTTGGTCATTCATGGGGGCGGCACAGACCATGCCATATGCCACATTATTTACGGTAGCAGTAGATGACCAGACTTTTTCCAAACAAAGGATTAAATAACACATCCAGAAAACGGGTGACTCTGGGCTTTTTGAGGATATCCCAGATCAGAAACCGGTGATACCCGTTCACGATTGCCGCATCAGTGCGCTCCGGTCCGACCAGGCATTTCAGCCACCAGTATGGGGAATGAATGCTATGGGCGAAATGGCTTGACTGATAAACCACCCCTTGGGCTTCCAGAAGCCGGATCAGTTGCTGTTTACGGTAAATACGGATATGACCGTTTGCTGTCTGGTGATAGGCCGCGGACAGCGCCCAGCAAATCCGTTCCGGGAAATAGCGGGGTACACTGACGACCAGGGGGCTGTTCGGTTTCAGAACCCGTATGATTTCTGTGACGGCTGGTTTATCATCGAAAATATGCTCCAGAACCTCCGAACAGATCACAAGATCAAAACTGGCATCTTTAAACGGAAGACAATTAATGTCCGAAACAGAAAGCAGCCAGCTTCCACCGCCATGCTCCCCGCAATGGTCGTGAAAAAGCAGCCGGTTTCTGGCCTGCTGAACATCATTGAGATTAAGATCGGTGCCGAAAACATCGATATTCGGGCATTGATACGCAGCCGCGGTATGCCGGCCCGATCCGCATCCGATATCCAGAACACGATCACCGGACCGAAGCGAGAGCCTGCCAAAATCAACGGTGATCACGAATGGTCTCCCGGTAGGCCTCAACCGTTTTTTCTGCAGCCCGCCTCCAGGTAAAGTGCTGATGAACCCGCTCGTATCCAGCCTGCCCCAGACGAGCAGACAGCTCCGGGTTATCGAGCAAATCCGCAATGGCCTTTGACAAGGCATTCGAATTTTCCGGCGGAACCAGGATTCCAGCATTCCCGACCACTTCAGGCAGAGCGCCGCCAGTGGTACTGATGACCGGCACGGCACAGGCCATAGCCTCACCAACAGGAAGCCCGAATCCTTCATAAACCGATGGCACAACTGCTGCGGAAGCCCTGGCATATTGACGGGCAAATTCCCCGTGGCTGATTCGGCCCGTAAACGTGATCAACCTGCCGATCCCCAGATGGGTAATCAGGCGGACGATTCCACCGTTTGTTTTCGGAGATCCAACAACAACCAGACGGATATTACGGGTTTTGGACAGCTCCGCTATTGCATGCAACAGATAATAAAGCCCTTTGAGTGGTGTATCCGCACTGTTGGTAACGATGATTCGGTTTTTTTCCCGCTGAATTTCCGGAATGGGATAAAACAAATCAGTATCTATGCCATTGGGGACAATTCGGAATTTGTCCGGAGACATATTGAAATCACGGCAAATATCGTTTCTAGCGCATGTCGAAACCGTAATAATGTGCGAAAGGGCTCTGGAAACCCGCTTCTGCATGCCAATAAACGAGTACCATCTGAGGTATTTAAATTTTTTCCAGGCAGAACTGACCGAGCGCAAAGCGATTTTCCGGTCGATGGTAATGGGGTGATGAATGGTTGCAATGGTTGGCATTCGCCTGCCAATTGCCCAGACCCCGTACGACAAGCTCTGATTGTCATGAACAATGTCATAACAGCGGGTTTTATTCCGCAAATACTGGAAAGCCCGGATGCCAAAAGTAAAAGGCTCCGGAAATCCCATGGTAGAGACACCGACCCATTCTGCAAAATTGACGGGATCCAAAAGTTCTTTCATGGAAGGGATTCTGAAAAGATCATCCGGATTGTAAAGATCCAGACAGGGAAGCTGTTTAACCGGAATGTCTGAATCCAGTTGAAGCAGCGGAGGTCCTGAAACCACATCCACCTCATGCCCCATATCGCGAAGCGCACGGCTAAGGTTTTTGATATAGACACCCTGCCCTCCGCAATGCGGATCGCTGCGGTAACTCAGCAGGCAGATTCTCAAGGGATTATGGCTATCGCCGACCATTGAATCTTTTTCCTGAATTATCGTTTTTTTGAAAAAGCGCCATCAATTCGTCCACTTCCGGTAATAACTCATCGGCAATAGTAAAGCAGATATTAAACATCGCAAAAGTTGGAAAAACGGACAGCGCGTACGCCATTTCCCAGCCACCAACCGGAACGTATTCCGGAATCAGCATGGCGACAACTCCGGAAATCGGCAGTACACAGAAGATCACACGTCCGATAATTCCCATCGGGGAAATATATCGCGCCAGAAAAAAAAATTTACACGCAGCAAGTATCCCCAGACAGGTAAAAATCGCCGTCAGGAGAATGGATACGGAAAGCTGTTCAAAACCCATCTCCGACAATTCCGCAACCGCATCCATCAACTTGGGATTCGATGCGATAAAATCCGGCCCCATGGGAGTTTTCAGATAAAATCCAAACAGCAACTGAACAAAATACAGAAGACCAATATTCAGGGCAAAGCATACCCCAGCCCATAACATTGCCTTCAGCGCCAGGTTGCAGCTTTTTTGAATGTAAGCAGACAAGCGATTATTCGATGCTTTTTTCGATTTTTCCATACATTCCTTTTTAAGTCATGGCTGCCCGGTCCGTCTCCAATAAAACCGGACAGCTTCAGGGCTCTTGCGATGCTCACATCCCAAGATGAGTGCAGAAAAACTCCAATAAAAAGCGCAACAACAATTGATATTCTAAAGTGTTTCATACCCTGACACCTACAGGAGACATCAAGTGAAAAACCAGAAACAGCAGAAATATCTTTTCCCGTATATGATTATTTCATGTAAGAATCAATGATGAACTCTTAAAAAATCATAATTGGGATATGTCGGATCGGCCTCACTCCGTCATCTCACAGGTTGACAGGGTTGATTTGACTTGTTATTAACCTTGACCGTCATTTATCAAATCCTTAGTGTGGTTGAAAAACAGCCCATGTTTTTTCCAGGAGTTCTCAAATGAAAGATTTTTTCAATGTTGTAACCATCGAACAGGCTCTGGCCTTTCGATCTGTCTTTTCTGAAATGGAAATCGAAACAGTTCCCCTGGTTGATGCTTTTGAAAGGGTTCTGGCAGAGCAGATGTCGGCAACCGAAAACCTGCCGAATTTCAGACGATCCACCATGGATGGTTACGCAGTCTGCGCAAGCTCTACCTTCGGGGCAACCGAGAGCAATCCTGCGTTTTTGACAGTCAAGGGAACGTCGCTCATGGGAGAAACTCCGGGTTTTTCCATCGGAATCGGAGAAGCTTGCCGGATATCCACAGGAGGAATGCTTCCTGTTGGCGCAGACAGCGTGGTCATGATCGAGCATACGGAAACCATAGATTCAACAACAATTGAGGTATTACGGAGTACAGCCCCAGGGCAACGTGTCATAGAACCGGGTGAAGACTTTTTAAAAGGTGAAATCCTTCTATCTGCGGGCCGGCGGCTGAGAGCCCAGGAAATCGGGCTGCTGGCGGCATTTGGCAGAGACACCCTGCAGGTTTATCGAAAACCGGTTGTCGCAGTCGTATCAACCGGCGATGAAGTGGTTCCGATTACGGAAACCCCAACTCCTGGAAAAATCCTGGACATTAACACTTACACACTGACCAGCATGGTAAAGGCCTGCGGCGCAGTTCCGATTTCTTACGGCATTGTCCGTGACAATAGCGAAAGTCTGAATCAAACCCTTGCCCTTGCCCTGAAAACATCCGATATGGTTCTGGTTTCAGGCGGAAGCTCCGTAGGTGTGCGCGATGTCACCATTGATGCGCTTTCTGCACTGCCCAAACCCCGTATTCTGTTTCATGGTATCTCTATCAGTCCGGGAAAACCCACCATTCTGGCCATGTCGCAAAAAAAAGCATTATGGGGACTTCCCGGCCATGTCGTTTCGGCCATGATCGTGTTTCTGAAAGTCGTCAAGCCATTTATAGAATATATTTCGGGTATCAAGGGACTCACGAGCCAAACGATCAGGGTTCCGGCTCTTCTTTCCCGAAATCTGTCCTCTGCCCAGGGACGAGTGGATTATGTCCGGGTAAAACTGAAAACAGTTGATGGAAAGCTTGTGGCGGACCCCATACTTGGAAAGTCCGGCCTCATCAACACCATGGTGAAAGCCGACGGCCTGATTGAAATCGGTCTGAATGTTGAAGGTCTGGATCAGGGAGAACCGGTTGAAGTTGAACTGTTATATTGATGTTATGGAGGGTGTGAAATGAATCATCAACGAAATGTATATTTAAAGATGAAAACCCTGGAAGAAGCAAGAGAACTTCTGTTTAAAACCTTTCTGCCTGCCGAGCCCCAGCTTTCAGAAACCATACCCGTACCAGATGCTGTGGGAAGGGTTCTGGCTGAGGCCGTATTCGCCAAATTATCTTCCCCCAGTTTTCATGCGGCCGCGATGGACGGCATAGCCGTCTTGGCGGAAAAGACTTTTGGAACCAGTGAATCCAGGCCCAAACAACTGGCCATCGGCAGGGACGCTTTCCATGTCAATACCGGACATGTACTGCCGGAAAGCACCAACGCCGTGATTATGATCGAACACGTTCAGATCATCGGCGAAAACCAGGTACAGATCGAAGCCCCGGTTTTTCCATGGCAACATGTCCGCAAGATGGGCGAAGATATTGTGGCAACGGAGCTGCTGTTTGCACGAAATCACCGGATCACGCCTTACAGCATCGGCGCCCTGCTTTCAGGAGGGATTTTATCGATGCAGGTTCGAAAAAAACCCAAAGTTCTGATCATTCCCACCGGATCAGAGTTGGTGGACTGTAGCACCACCCAGATCGAAGCCATGAAGCCAGGCCAGGTTCTTGAAACCAATTCCGTAGTTCTGGGCAAACTCGTTGAGGCTTGGGGCGGAAAATACGAGCGACATGAAATGATACGGGATGATCTGGAAACCATGACGCAAATAGTCCAGGATGCCTGTCTGGGCGATGCTGATATTATTTTAATGGTGGGCGGCTCATCCGCAGGCTCTGAAGATTTCAGCAGGGCCGTCATTCAGAATATCGGAGAGGTTCTGGTTCATGGTGTCACCATGATGCCAGGAAAACCCGTGATTATGGGAGTTGTTAATCGAAAACCTGTATTCGGCATACCCGGATATCCGGTATCGGCCATTGTGGCTTATGAACAGCTCGTCGGACCCCTCATCTGCTCAATGATTGGGCAGCCGGAGCCCCAAAGACAGATGGTTTCGGTTGAACCCATTCGAAAAATCCCCTCAAAACTTGGAATTGAAGAATTTCTTCGTGTCAAGCTCGGAAAAGTCGATGACCGGATTGTCGCCATTCCGCTTCCCCGTGGCGCCGGATGCATCACCACCCTCACCCAGGCGGACGGCATCATCCGCATTCCCAATCACTGGGAAGGCATCAAGGAAAATGAACCGGTCCAGGCAGAGCTGCTCCGGCCTCTTGCTTCCATTAAAAACACCATTGTCGTTGTCGGAAGTCACGACAATACCCTGGATGTTCTGGCGGATTGTTTAAGCGCCCATCATCCCGGTTTAACACTTTCCTCCAGTCATGTGGGCAGCATGGGTGGGCTGATGGCCATCAAAAGAGGGGTTTGCCACCTGGCAGGTTCTCACCTGCTTAATGCGGAAGATGGGTCTTACAACCTTTCAGATATCCGAAAATTCTTGCCGAATATTCCGGTCAAACGGGTCCAGTTGGTTTTCAGGGACCAGGGATTCATGGTGTCCCACGGGAATCCGAAAGGCATCAAGGGCGTTGATGATCTGGTTCGAAAAGATATCCGTTTCGTGAATCGTCAGAGCGGATCCGGAACGCGAGTTCTTCTGGATTACCGCCTGAAGCAGCTCAATCTGAATCCCAAGGACATCAACGGCTATGACGACGATGAATTTACCCACATGTCGGTTGCAGCGGCGGTACTGGGGGGAACGGCTGATATGGGCCTAGGTATTTTTGCTGCTGCCAGAGCCCTGAATCTTGATTTCATACCGGTCGTCACCGAACAGTACGACTTGATAATCCCCGAACGTTTCTTTGACACGGAAAACATCCAGCGCCTGCTGACGACAATTCGCACACCGGATTTCAAACAGCGCGTTGAAAAACTCGGCGGATATCACACCGAAAGGACCGGGGAGATTCTGGAAGAAGGAGATTAGTGTGATTATTAAAAAATGGAACTTAAGCAAGGCGATATCAATCGCCAACTATTTTCTCTATCTTGTTCTCGTTGTTATTGTATTTGATGTCCTTGTCTTAAATAAATGGCTCGGTTTTGGTTATCCGAGGCATTACCAACAAGAAAATATTGAACGGTACCCATCTCCCTATGTGGAATTTACTGGCAAGCCTGACACAAAGGATCATAATGAATACGGATTTCGAGGCCCTTCGTTTAAGGAATCAAAGCAAAATGATCTTAAGGTCGCCATTTTTGGAGGGTCAACTGGCTATTATGGGGATCCACCAATTCCAAACATCGTCAATAAAGAACTTGAAAAGTTAACTGGCCTAAGTGTATTCGTAGCGAATTATTCTGTTGTAAGTTCTAATCATCGCCAACATCTACATGGGATCATAGAGTTTCTTCCTCAGTTTAAGCCTGATATAGTTATTTTCTACGGCGGTCATAATGAAACGCTTCAAAGTGCTTCCTATGACCCCAGACCAGGTTATCCTTATAATTATTTTTACCGCGCAGAAACTAGCCCATTGGTTAAATTATTGATAGAAAACTCTGCTATCATAGGGGAAATAGACAAAAGGATGGGAGTATTTACTGGTTATGAAAAGCTAAGAAGGGAACAACAGCCGTTTTCTGATGGTTGGAATACCAGAATGGTTGAAAAATATTTTGAAACCTTGAGGTTAGCTAATAGTGTTGCAAGTGTAATTGAATCTCAACGATTTGGAAAAACAAGATTCTTCGCATTTTATCAACCGTACCAAGTACCAAAAGAACTTTTATCAGCACATAATGATATAAAGAATAAGATCAGTTCGATAAAATATGTTTTTGATGTTTCATCAGAATTTGACATTCTTGGTAAAGAAATATACAGTGATATTGTGCATGTTAATCAGCTTGCAAATGAAGTAATGGGGACTAAAATCGCTCAAATTATTGTTAAAGAACTCCAATTAGAGAAAGCACCCATCGAAAAATAATAGCTGACCCATACGGTTTGATCTGACTTCCGAGCCCGGAGAAACGCCAGGAGAACACAAATGGTTGATAAACACAAGACACCGACCTGCATTCTCGGGATTTCCGCTTACTACCACGACAGCGCGGCCGCACTTATCAAGGACGGTGTCATCATTGCGGCAGCCCAGGAGGAGCGGTTTACGCGCAAGAAGCACGATGCCGGGTTCCCGAAGCACGCGGTTGCGTACTGCCTTAAAGAAGCCGGCATCACGATCAGGGACATGACGCATGTCGCGTTCTACGACAAACCTTTCCTCAAGCTCGAACGCCTGCTCCTGACCTACCTCAGTTATGCGCCAGTCGGTCTGTTGTCATTTTTGAAATCCATGCCGGTCTGGCTCAAGGAGAAGGTCTTTCTCAAGGACACGCTGATGGAGGCGCTCGACTGGGACGGCGAGATCATTTTCACGGAACACCACGAATCACATGCCGCCTCCGCATTTTTTCCGTCGCCTTTTTCGGATGCCGCGTTTCTGACCATGGATGGTGTCGGCGAGTGGACCACGACGAGTTTTGGGGTCGGCGAGGGCAACCGTATAAGGCTGCTATCCGAGATCCACTTTCCGCATTCGCTGGGGCTGCTGTATTCCGCATTCACTTATTACTGCGGATTTCGCGTGAATTCCGGAGAGTACAAGCTGATGGGACTGGCGCCTTATGGCGAGCCGAAATACGCAGATATTATCCGCGAAAAGCTCGTCGATATCAAGGATGATGGCTCGTTCTGGCTGGACATGTCCTATTTCAATTACTGTGTCGGGCTTACGATGACGAGCGGAAAATTTCACCGCCTGTTTGGGCGCGGCCCGCGCAAGCCCGAGACCGGGCTGTCCCAGTTCGACATGGATATGGCCAGGTCAATCCAGGAGGTCACGGAAGAGATCATGCTCAAGACCGCCCGCCATGTGCGTGAGGTTACGGGCAAAACCCGACTGTGCCTTGCTGGCGGTGTTGCGCTCAACTGCGTCGGGAACGGCAAGATCGCCCGGGAAGGGATATTTGAGCGGATCTGGATTCAGCCGGCGGCCGGTGATGCCGGTGGGGCGTTGGGAGCGGCGCTTTTTGTCTGGTATCAATATTTGGACAACCCGCGGAACGTCGATGGACAGCATGACATGCAGCAGGGTTCCTACCTGGGACCAGGTTATTCGAGCGAAGAAATTGAGGCTTTTCTCAAGAAAAGGACCGCGCCGTACGAACGCCTGGATGGTGACGATATCCATGCCCGGGTTGCGGACCTGATCGCTTCCGAAAAAGTCATCGGCTACGTCCAGGGACGGATGGAGTTCGGCCCGCGCGCGCTCGGAGCCCGCAGCATCATCGGCGATGCGCGTTCGACAGTGTTGCAGGAGGAGATGAACGTGCGCATCAAGTTCCGCGAATCGTTCCGCCCTTTCGCGCCGAGCATGCTGGAGGACAAGAGCCGCGATTTCGTGGATCTGCCTTACGAGAGCCCGTACATGCTCATGGTCGGGCCGGTGCAGGAGAAGCAGATTGATCCAGCCTCGCGCCAGACGGGCCTCAAGGGAATCGCGCAGCTCAAGGTCAGACGCTCGACGGTGCCGGCGATCACACATGTGGACTACTCGGCCCGCGTCCAGACGGTTGACCCAGTTCGCAACAGTTTTTACTACAAAACCATTGACGCATTCTACCGCAAGACCGGATGCCCGGTCATCATCAACACGTCGTTCAACATCCGTGGCGAGCCAATCGTCTGCACGCTTGAGGATGCCTACCGCTGTTTCATGTGTACGAACATGGACTATCTGGTTCTGGGGGATTTTGTGCTCGATAAAGAGAAGCAGCCGAACCGGGATCAGTATAAAAAGGAACAGATATCACAGGATTTGGATTGATATGAACAAGGAAAAAAAGAATCTATTGGTTTTCGGTTACGGGCTCGGGATCATTGCCGCGGTCTTCGGAATCGCCGGGTTTCTGAAACACGGGGTACAGCCGGTGCAAGCCGTTTTTTTGCTGTGCAGCGTCATTTTTACGAGCGTCACAGCGCTCAACTGGCAGGCGCTCAGGCCTGGGTACAGGGGATGGATGAAGGTTGCCCATGTGATCGGTACTGTTGTGACAACGATCATCCTGGCGACAGTGTTCTTTGCCGTGTTCACGCCGGTAGCGGTCGCCCTCAAGCTGCTGGGCAAGGACCACTTGGGGCGAAAGGCTGACCTGACAGCAAAAAGTTACTGGCATCATCGCCCTGATTTTGCGTGGGAGAAGAAACGATCCCTGCAGCAGTTCTAACATAGGAGAAGAGAATGTCCAAGGCATCCACCATCAAAGAACTCTGGTTTTTTTTAAAAGTACGCAAGCGCTTCTGGCTGGCTCCGATTCTCATCATACTTTTGATGCTGAGCGTTCTTATCATCTTCGCACAGACATCGGCCATCTCGCCTTTCATTTATACCATTTTTTAACAACCAATCTATTCCCTGACTTCTTCCATGAAACAGATGCGAGATTCAGGAGAAAAAACGGTTTCACAATATGAAATCATTAGAAAAATTTATCTTGGCTTGCCTTGTTGTTATCGCAAATGTTAAGCAATTTAAAAAATCCATTCAATCGCTTGACAGTATCCAGTTCCAACGCCTTGATTTGCTGACAATTAGTCTGACGGGCTACGGTCATTTCATGTAACCGCCTGATACTGTAAGGGAATTTATTTACAATAACAACATTTTTCAAATGACAATATGGCGTTAGCAAAGAATTATGAGTGGTCAGGATAAATTTGTTTCGAGACAGATAATCAAAAAATTTTGACGGAAAATTCGTCAGATTATAGGGAGACATGGGGTCATTCAACAGAACAAATGCATCGGCTTTTTCTACTATTTCCAAAAATTTATTGTCATCCACAAATCCATGATAATGAACATTGATGCGGTGTTCTATATGATTTTTCAATTCGTTTTCTTCTTTTTTTGAGGCTTTTCCTGTAATATCAAATAGAATATCATCGGGTAAATGATCCACATATCCGAGCAATTCCTGAAATCCAAATCCGGTAGAGAAATTTCCAGAAAAGATGATCCGCTTAACAGGACCTATTTTCAAGTTATTATGCCTTTTCAATAAATCGCCATCAATAAATCCATGAACGGTAACGGATGGTTTTTCTGTTGTCGTATGTTGTTCCAGCCTAAATTTCAGTCGTTCATTTACGAGAATAAATCCAGAAGAATGATGGTAAACCGTTTTCTCCCAGAAACGGTAAATAGCTCCTTGATAGCCTTTGTCCAGAAATAGCCCATCTTCGTAGTCCATTATCGCTTTAATTCCGAATATCCATTTACCAATTAAGGCGGGAAGGCTGAACTCGATATGATAATTCCAAAAAATAATGGCATCGTAACTTCTGAAATGTAAAATGAGCCAAAATATATTAAAAATCGTACCGATTGTTCGTTTAAAAAAACTGAGCTTGCCCTTCAATCCGATAGTTGGCGCGTGTATTAAACGGCTTTTTGGGGAGAGTTGTTCAATAAATACTGAATGAGTATGTTTTGAATAAGATACCGAGCAAATATCAACTGCATGCCCCAGTTCCTCAATTGTTTTCGATAAGGCCAATACTTTTTTACGTCCTGCAACGCTAAGATAGTCCTGGTTTTTTCGATATTGCATGCATCGTTCTGTTATGCAATTTCCGAAAATCAAAATATTCATACGATGTCCTCAATAAAATCTGTGTTAAGACTGATATTAACACTATCTTCTGCACAAAAATTATCACATTCCACCGAATGTTGCAGTACCACTCGTTACGACGCAGTGTTTTAAATCCAAAGCCCCGTGGTTTTGCCATTCTTCAGGTTCACCAGACCTTCATCACAAATTCTCAGATACGGAATGGCCGCTCCAGTCAAGGTGACGAGAGTTAACAGCGGGTCAGAAAAATGCACACCAAGCCCACAGACGGCCACCCGAATGGCATCAAGTTGCTTGGCCATCTCCTCAAGGGAAACCTGAGCCATGATGCCCATAACCGGAAGAGCCAGCTCCGCAAGAATCGCTTGCTGATCGCAGACCACCACCCCGCCCTGCATTTCCTGAATGCGGTTTACCGCCAGCGCCATATCCGCATCCGAAACCCCCACAACAATGATGTCGGAAGTATCCCAGGCAGCGCTGGAAGCAAAAGCCCCTGACTTCATACCTGTTCCCCGGACAAGACCTACAAATCGCTTTCCAGGTTCATGGACACGGTCGATCGCCGCCACCTTGATGATGTTTTTTTCGGTATCGGCGATGATCCGCCCGTCTGCAACAGGCATATCCATCTGAAGTTCCTGAGTGACAAGCTCTGTTATCAGATCAATAATCCGCACCCGAACAAACGATGCATCCACTGGAGTGCGAATGGAAAAATCGGCAGGCTCCAAAGGCTCAGGGATATTGACGCTGGTAAGGCTTTGCCTTGAAAACACATGCCGCCGGGGCTGCGTGAGTACTTGTCCATTTTCAGCCACAACCTTTCCCCTGCTAATCACAATCTCGGGGATAATCCTGCCAGGGTTCGGAATAATCAGCATATCGGCGTGCTTTGCCGGTGCAATACCGCCGACAAGATCATCCAGGCCAAAATGCTCCGCCACATTCAGGGTGGCCATCTGAATGGCTGTAATGGCATCAAAGCCGCAGTCAATGGCTTTTTGCACCACATATTCCATGTATCCTTTGTGGAGCAGATCCGCCGGTGACACGCCATCGGTAACCAGAATCAGCCGCCTGAAATCAATGCCAAAGTCCCTGATTTTCGAGATTGCCTCTAGGTCCCGCCGAATGCTTCCCTCCCGGATCATGACATAGAGCCCCAGCCGAAGGCGTGAAAGGGCCTCTTCAGCCGAAATGGGTTCATGGCAGGAAGATATTCCTGCTGCAGTGTATGCCATGAGCTTTTTTCCGCTCGCACCAGCAGAATGGCCCTCCAGTAATTTACCGGAAGCCAGCACCTGGCCAAACATGGGTAAAAAGACATCGGGATCCTGCATCACGGACTGCCAGTATGCCTCCCCCAAGCCGACTATCCCTTCCTGGTCGAGCAGGTCGGACAGCACATCAACTGGCATTCCCTTGGTTTTCCCGCTAATGGAAACCATGGCCGGCACCGTGGCGAATATTTTAATCGGCTGGTTTTTGAGTGCGGCCAGAAAATCCTTTACCCCATCGCTTCCCCGAATCGGAAAGGTTTCCATCGTCTCTGTAATCAGTGTTGTCGTGCCGCCTTTCATGGCGGTTTTCAAAAATTCAGCAGGGTCAGTGAGCCAGGCTACATGAGTATGGCCGTCTATAAAGCCCGGAATCACGGTTTTTCCCTTGGCGTCAATAATACGGGTATGGGATTCATCCACTATCTTCGGAGAGTCCCCCACCCAGGCAATCCATTCGCCTTTGATTCCGATGGAGCAGTTATCGAGAATCTCGCCGGAATACACATTGACAACCCTGGCATTCAGGATTGCCAGATCAGCGTCTTCCAGGCCCGATGCCACACGGGTCAGCGCCGCCAGAGGCATATTTCGAAAATATGATGATGTCGCCGTCATGATTGCATTAACTCCTTATTTTGCACAAGGCTCTTTCGCAGTCATGCACTGTTTAACAGGAATCAGATTGATCAGTGACCGCAAAGCTGTATTCACTGATTCAGAATCAGGAAAGTATTCCCTTATATCTGGTGATAGAACGACCATACATTCTTCGGGTACAGGTGCAACTTCTTTTACAATCGTTGTACCATCAGACTGCCTGATGGTAATTTTATATCCAGATTGCATTGCACGAAAATGTTTACCGCGAACACCCTCGGTAAAATCATATCCCCACTCAAAGCCCAATTCCATATTTCACCGGATAAATGCTTTATTGACAACCTGTTTCCGTCGTATTACATGCTTGCGGTATGTTAAAATCCACTATGGAATTCACGTTTAAACCGATTGGTATCATCGACTCCTGTTTCAAGGAAAAATTTGGCATTCCTCGCCAGCCCGGCCTGGCAACAGAAGCCCGCGCCATATTAAAGGTGTTTCCTCCATTCGATCAACTGGAAGCATTCAAAGGGCTTGAGGATTTTTCCCATGTCTGGATCATCTTTGTCTTTCATTCCTGCATGAGGGACAACTGGAAGGCGACTGTCCGCCCGCCCCGGTTGGGCGGAAACCGCCGAGTCGGGGTTTTTTCAACCCGTTCCGGCTTTAGACCCAATCCCATCGGCCTGTCGGCAGTCCTGCTTGAGAAGATAATCCGGGAAAATAAAGAAACCCATCTTTACCTAAGAGGCGTTGACCTTTTGGATGGCACCCCTGTTCTGGATATCAAGCCATATCTGCCATACACTGACGCTATTTCCAATGCCTGTGGCGGATTTGCCCCAAACATCCCGGAAGCCCGCATGCTGGTCTATTTCAGTCCGGAAGCCAGAGACTTTTGCCTTGAAAAAGAACAGTCCGGATACCCAGGGTTGACGCTGCTCATCGAACAATTGCTGATGATGGACCCCAGGCCCGCCTATTATGCGTCCACACCTCAAAAAAGCCATTTTGGAATGAAAGTATATGACTTTAATGTCCTGTGGAAAATATCTGAAGGTGTCGCATTTGTCACTGCCTGTGATGACAGCCGGTAAAAGAAGTCAGGCAACATGACATCGGGTTTCCTTCCGCCTTTTAGATTCCGGCATCATCCATATCGGTTTACCAGGAAACCTGAATTATTTTATCCCAAGTGATTCCAAAGTCTTCAAAAGAATTGCAGAACTTTCAAATCCAAGAGATTTCTGATAATCTGTAACTGCTTTTTTTGTAGCCGCCCCCATTTTTCCGTCTGCAGCACTAAGATTATACCCTTTTGCAATCAGGGCGCCCTGAAGTCGCTTGATGATATCGTGGGTTGCAGTTTCGTTGCATAGAACGGCTTGCCATTCTTCACTGTCCGGAACTACCTTGATTCTTCTTTTTTCTACACGATATTTAGCCGGAATTTCAACCGTTTTGGTATTTGCATCCGATACCAGTATCTGTCTTTTAATTTTCTTTGTAATTGCAGGAATTATCTGTTTCTCTGCTCTTTCTGGCTGATCGACAACCCGTTTCTTAATTTTTTGGGTGACAGCCGGAATAATTTGAACTTCACTTCTTTCTTTTTCAACCAGTACCTGCTTTTTCACGTCTTCGTACTGATCAGGCTCCATCACCAGCTTCATGATTTTACCTTCCTTATCTGTCGCCTTCCACACTTTCCGGGCCGGATGCACCATAACTTTCTCTGTAACTTCTTTATATCTGGCTGGAATTATAACTGTTTTTCTTATTTCAGGGGTTATCACGACATCCTCTTCAATCATTTTGTAGGTTGTCGGTATTTTAACAATTTTGGTGCTAGCCTCTTTTAAAACGCATTCATCATCGACTTCCCTATATTCTGCCGGTGCTGTAATTGTTTTTGATGTTGCTTCGCTGACCAGCACCATTTCTTCGACTTCAGAATATTCACCCGAAATCGTTACTTTGCCCATACATTCACCAATTTTTGCAGTATTTGGCAGTGGCAATTTGGCATTTTCATATTTTTTTGATGCCTGAGAAGACTTTTCTACTGATTTGGTTTGTTCTAACGTTTCAGTTTTTACTGGCCATTTTGCGTCCTCAGACTGATGCGCCACATCTTCTTTTGCACTGTCTTCATTGGATGATATCAGAAAAGGACCGGACCGGGATGAAGAACCGGCAGTTTCCGGATTCGTTGATGTCATTTGATCGACAGCATCCGGTCGGTCATTAATTGATTTTGAACACGACTGAAAAGAAATACCAGCCAACAAAACCGCAGAAAGAATAACAACTTTTTTCATTTCAAAATCCTTTCATTTCAAAAACATACAATAAGTAACATAATCCGGAAGCTGCAAAAAAATATTCACTGGCTTTAACAAAGTTTTTGCGACCAGCAATATTTTTATTAATTAACAGTAAGTTGACGTACGCAAAATCAATATGCTATTTATTGGCATTATATTTGTCCAATAAAAATCATCATTTTAAAAAGTGACAACTATCATTATTGTTATCAACATGTTATTGATTTATCGTTCAAATTCAATACCAAAGACAACTATCGCACGGTCTATATCATCCAGATCATTTATTTTCAACCATATAATGAAATATCAGGTTTCCGGCAAGGCAGCACGAAGGAGGCTGTCTTGTGGCAGCCAAACGCATTATCTTTCTGATTGGATTCTTTGCTATTTCAGGACGAATAATCGTCAGCTATGAGGTCTCAGGATATACCTTCCTGCCGGGATTTTCAATCCCAAACAGCGTGGAGCCAGTTGGATAATAATGAGCTGATTGCCCTTTGCCGATCTTTTTCACATAACCTTTTTTGACCATCTTTTCAAGATCGTATTGCGCAGCCCGGATCGGAAAGCCATCTCCAAGCAGTTCCTGATATTCATGCCTGGTGATTCCGCCATTTTCAAGAATAAAAGGAAATATTATTTGCTGGCGTTTGCTAAGGCCATCTGGCAGGCCATCCATCCGCCCAGTACTGGTGGATCGCCCTTGATTTCCCTTCCTGACAGGAGGAGTCGCATCAGGGATATTAGGCGACTCTTTCACGAGTATTTGCCGGATTTCGACCATCTCAGCCTCACCCATTCCTGTTGTCCGTAAATCTCCCATACCGAATTCAGGACGTTTTTCACCAGGCATGATCTTTTCCTTTTCACCTTCCTTCTGTTTCACCCTGCTTCTTCGAATTAATCCATCAACCAGTTCAGGAGGCAAAGAAGTCATCTGATCTTTGGTATTTTCAGCGACAGATATTTCCTGCTTTGAACACAGCGCATCGTCTCCATAAACGGGTCTCAAAATATTGGTTCCAGAATCTGGATAGTCCTTCTTTCCAGCAGTTTTAAAAACGGTAACAGAAAGAATGTGAATAGCTGCAATGACCACGATAATCACAAAAATCATGACCAATAGAAGGAAATACCTAAGCTGTATGAGTTCGGGCAGCGTCAGCCTGGATCGATCCAGGTAAGCAAGTCCGAAAATGATTTCCGGTTCTCTGCCTGCTTGGGATCTAAATGGAACGGGTGCATAAACCAACGAAAATCTATCGCCCAAGATCATCGTTATTAACCCTTTTTGATCGGTTCTGAGCAGACTGTGATTTCCGGACCGAACAGCCGTAACCATTTTCCAGTAAATCTGATTTTCTGTGTCCGGCAGAAAAGCGCTCTTAAAATCAGGTTTGCCGGATATACCAGTAAATCCTTTTCGTATTCGCAACGTAGATAATCGGGTGTTGGGATCATCCATGTTTTCGGATTGAAACAGCATCCAGCCCTGCATATCGAAAAGATAGCTGTTTCGAAGTTCGGGAGATTGGGGGAATGCGTACAGAGGAGACTTGGCGGAGTTATACAGCGACAAAATATTTCTCAGATAAACCATATCAATACCGAAAAAAATCAAGCCTTCCGGTTTCCCGTCTTCTTTCGTACATGGCACCGCCATCCGGATGACAACAGATGAAGTTGAATTCCCGTTTTGATTCTGAGGAATCGGATAAAATATTTCATAAATGTCCGAGATATAAACATGATCCGGCTCAAGCAATCGAAGATTTTCAAAGAGAACCATTGGATTGGGTTTCATCTCCTGCCATTGATCCGGCTGAATATCCAGAATCGAAGTTCCCGTGTTCCATAATAAAAATCGATGGTTATCTTCTAAACCAATGTAACCAACTTCCCTATAAATATTTCCACCAGTCTGGTTGTGATATTCCAGAAAAGCTTTTGCATCTTCAATCGTAATCTGTTTTTTCGACAGGTAAATAAGCTCAATACGACATTTTTCCAATATTTTTTCAATTTCATCCGCTTGAGCCAGGCATTGCATCCGGTAGGATCTCTCCATTGCCGTACTGACAAAATCGGAGAAAAACCAGCTATAGG
>SERZ01000533.1_pt1 | contig 25323 bp, 24 predicted proteins | sample 3171461 | NCBI WGS metagenome assembly SERZ01 (sample SAMN06051861, study PRJNA518727) | freshwater metagenome | biome: subpolar coniferous forest; feature: holomictic lake; material: water; isolation source: holomictic Lake 227, 6 m depth | place: Canada: near Kenora, Ontario | collected... | reverse complement strand
AGTGGGGCATGGAGTGATTGGAAAGCAACGCTAGTTGCAGATTTAGTTGCGCGGGTCAAGAAAGCTATGACAGGTTCAAGCACTGTGGCTAAGCAACCAGTCATTAATGCGCAACAACTGAGCTTGGCGCAAACCGGTATTTTGCATGTCAATCTTGAAAAACGAGAAAATGGTTATTCGATCGAGATTATTTCTCCCGATAAAACTGGGCTTCTTTCATTAGTTGCGGGAGTTCTTAATACGTCTCGATTAGATGTGCGATCGGCCCGTACTAAAACTCATGGAAACTCGGCGGTTATGAAGTGGATTGTTACTCCTGAACCGTATGCCCCTGAAGTCACTGCAGAATATTTACGGGCTGAGATCGAACGGGCTTTTAATGATGCGACCCACATCGAAGAGAAGTTAATAGCTCGAGCTGAAGCCTACGCCGCCATCCCCGCTATCCCTGTACCGGATCCAGTTGTTGAAATATTCAATGATGGTGCTACTGAAGCAACAATCATCGAAGTTCGAAGCCACGATAGGCCAGGACTTTTATTTAGAATCGGTGCCGGAATTACACAATCAAAAATTGATATTAGATCTGCAATTGTCACAACGTTGGGGGCTGAAGCCATTGATACTTTGTATGTGACTGAAATTTCGGGTGGACCCCTGAGCACGGCACGGGCTGACGAGGTCGCTTCGCGTTTAAGGCTATTGCTCAAGTAGTCTTAGCGCCTTATGTTTGAATCACTCAGTAACCGATTTAGTGGTGCATTTTCGGCGCTGCGCTCTCGCGGAAAACTCAGTAATGCTGATATCGAAAATACATGCTCGGAAATTCGCCAAGCGCTTTTGGAATCTGATGTTGCTTTGTCGGTGGTTGAAAGTTTCATAGCCGAGGTTCGAGAAAAATCTATTGCAGCCCTACCCACCTTGCAGTCTGGAACTAACCAAGCCCAGGCGATATTTGAAATTGTTAACGCTTCATTAGTTGAAATTCTTGGGGGAGCGGCACGTCGAATTCGCTTTGCTAAAAATCCTCCCACGGTGATTATGTTGGCGGGTTTACAAGGTGCAGGTAAAACAACTTTGGCAGGAAAACTTGCCAAGTTCTACGCCGATCAAGGTAACACACCACTTTTAGTTGCATCAGATTTAGCGCGCCCTAACGCGGTTACACAACTTCAAGTTGTTGGTGAGAGCATAGGCGTACCGGTATTTGCGCCCGAACCCGGTAACGGTGTCGGTGATCCAGTCAAAGTAGCTAAAGCTGGAATTGATTTTGCTCGAGCAAAGTTATACAACATGGTCATTGTCGATACTGCTGGTCGTTTAGGTATCGATGAAGAGTTAATGCAGCAAGCGATTTCTATTCGCGACGCAGTTAATCCAGATGAAATCCTCTTTGTTGTTGATGCAATGATCGGTCAAGATGCGGTGCGAACCTCTGAAGCCTTCTTAAATGGCGTGGGTTTTGATGGAGTAGTACTCACAAAACTAGATGGTGATGCACGTGGTGGAGCGGCTTTATCAATCGCCTCGATTACAAAGCGTCCCATTATGTTTGCATCAACGGGTGAAAAACTTAGTGATTTCGATATTTTTTATCCAGACCGCATGGCTTCGCGTATTCTTGGAATGGGGGATGTGGCAACTCTTGCTGAACAAGCTAAAAAAGCTTTTGACACTGATACTTCAGCCAAACTTGAAGCCAAGTTTGCAAGTGGAGAAGATTTCACATTGGAGGACTTCCTAGAGCAGTTACAAGCTATTTCCAAAATGGGATCAATGTCGAAGATTTTGGGAATGTTGCCTGGTGCGGGCGGAATGAAAAAGCAGATTGAAAATATTGATGAGAATGAAATAGTTCGGACCAAAGCAATAGTCCAATCTATGACGCCAATTGAACGACGCGAGCCGAAGATTTTAAATGGCTCACGCCGTGCACGCATCGCCCTTGGAGCTGGTCGCAAAGTCTCTGATGTAAATAATTTGGTGGATCGCTTCTCGGCTGCGCAAAAAATGATGAAGCAAGTAAGAAACGGTGGAATGCCACAAGGTATGGCCGGCATGGGTCTTCCAGCGATGCCAAAAACTGCCGCCGTACACACCGCGCCGAAGAAGAAGTCGAAATCTGGAAATCCCGCCAAGCGAGCCTTAGAAGAGCGGCAATAAAGGGCGATTTCACCTTTTGACCCCCTAGATGGCAGAATTGGCCACCTGTTGATGGGGCCCTCTATCCCCGATCAACATCCACGACCGATAGTTGTATGTAATTGATTGCGCACCCCGCTGCGATTAATTTTTATAACGCACATAAACAGGAGCACAATTTCACTTGGCTACAAAAATTCGCTTAATGCGCATGGGAAAAATTCGCACACCATTTTTTCGCGTAGTTGTTACTGACTCACGCAAGGCACGTAATGGTCTATCAATTGAAGAAATTGGTCGTTACGTACCAGGACAAGAGCCATCACTTATCGAGATCAATTCAGAGCGTGCTCTGTACTGGCTTGGTGTTGGCGCACAACCATCAGAGGCTGTTGCAGCTCTTTTGAAGGTAACTGGAGATTGGCAGAAGTTCAAGGGTCTTCCTGGAACTGAAGGAACTCTTCGCGTTGCAGCTCCAAAGGTCGGCAAGCACGTTGCTTATGAAGCAGCGATGAAAGCGGCAATGGAAGAGCCTAAGGAAGGCGCAACCACTCTTAAGAAGAAAGCACAGGAGAAGTTAGCTGCAAAAGCCAACCCAACTCCGGAAGAAACATCTGAACCAGTAGCAGAAGTTGCGGTGGAAGAAGTTGCTGTGCCCGAGGTTCCAGCTGAAGTAGCGGCAACCGAAGTTGTGGCTGAAGCACCAACTGAAGAAGCGGCTGCCGAATAACAATGATGGATGAAGCCCTCGAGCATTTAGTAAAGGGAATCGTCGATAATCCCGATGATGTTGTTGTTGCAGAAAAAACACATCGTCGTGGAACAACGCTGGAAGTTCGTGTGAACCCAGAAGATATCGGCAAAGTTATTGGTCGTAATGGCCGTACTGCAAAAGCGCTTCGAACGGTCGTAAGTGCAATTGCAGGACGTACAGTCCGCGTCGATCTCATCGAGACCGACGAAGCTCTCTAACAATGCGTTTACTCGTGGGGCGCATCGGTCGCGCCCACGGAATTCTTGGTGAAGCGACGATTGAGGTTCGAACTGACGAACCTGATCGTCGTTTTGCAATTGGAAATAAACTACAAACTGACGCTCTAGGCGAACTCACAATTATTTCAGGCCGTGTTCATAACGGTATTTTATTGCTGGGTTTCGAAGGTATCACTGACCGTAATTCCATCGAAAAACTACGGAACACTTTGATTTACTGCGATGTTGATATCGATGAACCTGGTGTGGATGAAGATGACTATCACGTACTTCAACTCATTGGCTGCGCTGCTCACCTTGAATCAGGGGTAAAAATTGGCGAAGTCACTGATGTGGTTAATTTGCCGGGCCAAGATTTATTGGCAATCAAGGTTGAAAATGGCGAAATTCTTATTCCCTTTGTTCACCAATTAGTTCCGGTCGTCGATATTGCCGCTAAAAAAGTTACGGTTATCCCGCCAGAGTTATCGGGTGTCCTGTGATGAGAATTGATGCCGTCACTATTTTTCCTGATTATTTTTCACCATTAAAACTCTCACTACTTGGCAAAGCACAAGAGAGCCAACTAGTTAGTTTTGGAATCCATGACTTACGCAGCTTTGCCACAAATGTTCACAACCAAGTCGATGACACGCCTTATGGTGGTGGCGCCGGCATGGTGATGTTGCCCGAAATTTGGGGCGCAGCCTTAGATCCATTGATGACAGTTGATTCAGATTTAATAGTTCTTACTCCAGCAGGAAAACGCTTCGATCAGCCAATGGCGCAGTCGCTTTCGAATGCTTCACATTTAGTTTTTGCTTGCGGTCGTTACGAAGGTATCGATGACCGAGTTCGCCAACATTATCTGTCTCAAGGTTTTAGAGTGCATGAGGTATCCATAGGTGATTACGTTTTAGGCGGGGGAGAAGTTGCCAGTCTTGTAATGATCGAAGCGATTACTCGATTAATTCCTGGAGTGCTGGGAAACCCGGGTTCACTTGCTGAGGAGTCACACAATCAAGAGGGTTATCTGGAATATCCCAATTACACAAAACCGCAGCAATGGCGTGGAATCTCGGTGCCTGAGATTTTATTAAGTGGAAATCATGGTGAAATTGCTAAATGGCGCGACGCGCAAGCAAAAGCGCGGGGTAAGAAGAATCAATAACTCGTCAGTAACTCTGTTTCTGCCGTAGCCTTGCACCTATGACGTATGACAGCAAAGCAATTCAAGCTCGACTCATTCGAGATCTAGAACCTGTCGTAGGCGTTGAATTAGAACGGCATTTAAGCGTTCAAAAGAATTGGTATCCACACGAGTATGTCCCATGGTCTGAAGGCCGCAATTTTGCTGGCCCATTAAATGGCGACGCGTGGGAAGCTAAAGATTCTAGATTGACATCTGTCGCTCAAGATTCGCTCATTCTTAATCTTTTAACTGAAGATAATTTACCGAGTTATCACACCGAAATTGCGCTTTCGATGGGCCGTGATGGTGCTTGGGGTACGTGGATTGAACGTTGGACCGCTGAAGAAGCTCGACACAGCATCGTAATTCGCGATTATTTAATGGCAACACGTGGAGTAGATCCATATGAACTTGAGGATTTACGCATGGCGCACATGTCACTTGGTTATCAGACACCATATGAAAACGACATGTTGCACACAATTGCTTATGTTTCTTTTCAAGAGTTAGCGACAAGAATTTCTCACCGCAATACCGGCAAAATTTCCGATGATCCAATCGCAGAAGCAATGATGCAGCGCGTTTCTTTAGATGAAAATCTACATATGTTGTTCTATCGCAATACTTTAAACGCAGCCCTTGATATGGAGCCAAATGCATCAATGCGGGCAATTGCCGATGTTGTAACGAATTTTGATATGCCGGGTGCAAACATGCCAGGCTTTGGGCGAAAAGCGGTGCAGATTGCGCTAGCTGGAATTTATGACATGCAGCAACATTTGGAAGAAGTTGTTGCACCAGTGCTCCGGGCATGGGATGTTTTTGGTAGAACAGACCTAAGCGGTGACGGTCTGGTCGCGCGAGATGAACTGGCCGCTTTTCTTGAAAAGACGACGCTGGAATCTAATCGTTTTAATGAAAAGCGCGAAATACATTTTGAGCGCTTAATCGCGCGTGGTCAGCAACCACTTCGAATTATTAAGTAATATTGCCCCATGTCCAAGCGCGTTATCTTCATTGAGCATGACCATGTGTCGGCTGGTGGCCCGATTTGGAAGCAATTTGAAAAGCGTGGATATGAAATCACACGTTTCATAATCGTTGATGAAGAGCATGCCAACAAACCAAACGTCACGCCAATCTGGCCAGATTTACTAGCCTTTGATGTGGTAGTTGTGATGGGGGCTCCCTATGCTGCTTACGACGATGCCGCTATTGGTAATTGGTTACTGCCTCAAGTTGAAAAAATGCGCGAAGTTCACAACGCAGGTATCCCTGTTCTCGGAATATGTTTCGGAGGACAACTCATGTCGCGTGTTCTTGGTGGCACTGTTTCTAGATCTCCACGTGCTGAACTTGGTTGGTATTCCATTGATAGTGACGATGAAAGTTTGATTCCTTCTGGCCCATGGTTTCAATATCACTGGGATCGCTTCACTGTGCCACCAGGAGCAACTGAAATTGCACGAACTGAGCTATGTCCGCAGGCGTATCACTTTGGCCGCACATTAGGTTTGCAATTTCACCCAGAGATTGATTCCGAAGTTCTCGACATGTGGCTGGCTATGGATGGCGGCTGTGCCGAAGTTGAATCCGAAGGTGTTGTAGTTGATCAACTTCGTGCCGAGACTAAAAAACTTGAGGCACAAAGTAATCAGCGCGGCTACGATTTAGTAGATCAATTTCTTGATCGAATCGCAACCGCGCCAATACGCACTGTTTAATTAGTCGTTAGAAATAAATACGTTCTTCAATTCGGTATAAGAATCAACGGCATCTGGACCAAGCCCACGGCCTAAACCAGATTGCTTAAATCCGCCGAAAGGCGTCCAGTAACGAACTGATGAGTTTGAATTAACTGAAAGTGCACCAGTTTCAATCGCACGAGAAACTCTTAGAGCTCTTCCAATATCGCGCGTCCAGATGGAACCAGATAAGCCATATTCACTGTCATTGGCCATTGCAATACCTTGCGCCTCATCTTCAAAAGTTAACACAGACACAACTGGACCAAAGATTTCTTCACGCCAAGATTTTGCTTGGGCGTTCTTAGGTAGCAACACTGTTGGTGGCATCCAGAATCCGGGACCTGATGGGGCAGAACCTTGAAAAGCAATCTTTTCATCTAAATATGATTCGACAACATCAAACTGTTTTTTTGAAATGAGCGGACCCATATCAGCCGTTGCCAAATTTGGATCTTCCACACGGAATTTCTTCACAGCGACTTCAAAATGCTCCATGAATGAATCAAAAGCCGATTTTTGAACCAAGATGCGAGAGCGAGCACAGCAATCTTGGCCCGCATTATCAAAGACCGCGCCTGGCGCGCTAGCTGCAGCTTTTTCAATATCGGCATCTGCGAAAATTATGTTTGCACTCTTGCCACCTAACTCAAGAGTTACGCGCTTCACTTGGTCGGCGCAACCGGCCATGATTTGTTTTCCAACTTGGGTGGAGCCAGTAAAACCGACTTTGCGCACTAATGGATGAGTGACAAAGCGATTACCGACAACGCTTCCCTTTCCAGGCAAGATATTGAGAACACCTTCGGGAATTCCGGCAAGTAAAGCTAACTCACCAAGACGAATTGCAGTCAGCGGTGTGTACTCAGCGGGCTTAAGGACGACAGTATTTCCAGCAGCAAGGGCTGGAGCGAAACCCCAGCCCGCGATAGGCATAGGAAAGTTCCAAGGAACGATAATTCCAACAACGCCTAGTGGCTCTTTGAAAGTTATATCTATGCCACCAGCAACAGGAATCTGCTTACCAAATAAACGTTCAGGGGCCGCCGAGTAATACATAAGTGTGTTTGCAACATTGTCGGCTTCCCACAAAGCATTTCCACGTGTGTGGCCAGAATTGGTAATTTCAAGTTGAGCTAATTCTTCTCGGTGTTCTGTGACAATTTGTGAAAATGCTCGCAGTAAACGTGCACGCTCACCTGGCGCAACATGTTTCCAACTTTCAAAAGCTGTCTGCGCTTTAGCAATAACCGCATCGGTTTGAGCTAAATCTAAATGCGCAACATTCTTGACAATCTGTTCATTGGCAGGGTTGATTACATCGTATGAAGTAGACACTGTGGTTTAGAACCTTTCGAAGTTGCGGACTAATTCCCAATCGGTGATTGCTTTGCCATATGCGGCAATTTCAATCTTGGCCATGTTTGCATAATGCGCTTGAACTTCCGCGCCAAATGTTTCTTTTACCCAAGCCGAGTTTTCCCATAACGCCAGTGATTCATTCATTGAAGAAGGAACTCGCGCTGAATCCGAGACATAGGCGTTACCAGTGAAGGCCGGTTCCAGAACCATCTTGTTTTTAATCCCATCTAATCCAGCGGCAATAATTCCTGAAACAGCTAGATAAGGATTTACATCACCGCCAGCTACACGGTTTTCAAGGCGCAAACTTGGTCCCTTTCCAACTAAGCGCAACGCACAGGTGCGATTATCGCGCCCCCAACGGATAGCTGTAGGTGCAAATGAGCCAGGCACATAACGCTTATAAGAGTTGATGTTGGGTGCAAATAGCAGTGACATCTCGCGCATATGCGCAATCTGGCCAGCAATGAATTGGCGACCAAGATCGCTTAACCCTTGCTCCTTATCGGAATCATCGGCCATCACCATTTTTCCATCTAGTCCGCGAAACGATAGATGAATGTGCGAAGAGTTTCCTTCTTTCTCATTTGGTTTAGCCATAAAAGTTAAGGCGTAACCATCTTGGGCGGCAATCTCTTTAGCGCCATTCTTGTAAATAACATGGTTATCGCAGTTTGAAAGCGCATCAGAGTATTTGAAAGCAATCTCATGCTGGCCAAAGTTACATTCACCTTTAACTGATTCCACAGTCATGCCAGCTTTAGCCATAGCAAGACGAATTCTGCGAAGAAGTGGTTCGATTCGCGAGCCACCCATAATGGAATAATCCACGTTGTATTGGTTAACTGGAATCAAATTCTTGTAGCCCTTATTCCAAGCCTCTTCATACGTATCTTTATAAACTACAAATTCAAGTTCAGTCCCGCACATAGCTTCCATACCAGCATCATTGAGCGCTTTGACTTGCTTGCGCAGAATCTGACGTGGAGATGCCACAACATCGGTGTGATCGAGCCACTGCACATCAGCTAAAACTAGGGCGGCGCCTTCTTGCCAATCAATGAGGCGAAGCGTGTCCATATCTGGGACTAAAGCAAAGTCGCTGTAACCGCGCTCCCATGATGACATTTCATAACCGTCAACTGTATTCATATCGACATCGACTGCAAGTAAATAGTTACAACCCTCGGTTCCATGCTTGAGCACTTCATCTAGGAAAAATTGACCATGAATCCGCTTGCCAGTCAGACGGCCTTGCATATCGGTCATAGCTACTACAACGGTATCTATCTCACCGCTCTTAATTTTGGCGGTTAAATCAGCAATCGTCATTGATGTCATAGCCGATAGCCTAACGATTTTGCGCTTTAAAATCTAGGGTAAAAAAATCCCCCCGCACTTTGTGTGCGAGGGGATTTGTGAGAGTTATAACTCTTTTACAGGTTAGAGACTGGACCCTTGAACCATTTCTTTGCAGATAGGTTCCACCAGATCCAAAGAACTATCAAAGCTCCACCAGTAATGATTGGAGCATAATTAACTGCAGTCCAAGTAAAGTCTTTATTACCTGGAGTACCTGCTGGCGCAAATGGCAAAATGAAGTAGATCGAAATAATTGCAATTTCTGCAACAGCGATACTTCCCATCCACTTGTACTTTGAACCAAGAGTCCATGCACCTGGCTTGAAACTATCTCCAGCCTTGAGGCGATAATAAATTGGAATCATGAATGCTAGGTACAAAGAAATAACACAGACAGAAACAACTGCATAGAAAGCCGTTGGAGCACCTGATGGTGATTTCCACAATGCAGGCAATGTGAGCGCTACTCCACCAACTGCTGATGCAAGCACAGCGTTAAGTGGCACATGGTGCTTATTAACTTTCTTCCAGAGTCTTCCCCCTGGTACTGCGCCATCGCGTGAGAATGCATACATCATGCGTGAGCATGAAGTTAAGCAAGCAGTGACGCAGAAGATCTGGCCCACTGTTGTGATGATCATTGTCAGCTTAAATGCAATTCCGCCACCGAGCGCGGTATAAAGGATTGCAATCACTGAACCGCCACCAAATGGATTCACTTTTGGATCAAATGAGTTAATGACATCGACCTTGGTTGCGGCAAAAAGGAATGCCATAAGCAAGATATAACCACCGATAGCTGAGTAGAAAATAGACTTCCAGATTCCCTTTGCAGCGTTGATGTGTGCGTCATGTGTCTCTTCTGAAAGGTGAGCTGAAGCATCAAAGCCTGTAATTGTGTACTGAGTAAGCAAGAAACCAAGAGGCAAAACAAAGAACCAGTAGGTTTTATCGCCAAAGCCAGAATTGTTGATTCTAGTTGTGTACATCCATGACAATGTTTGATGATGCTCAGGAATAAATAGAAGAATTCCAACGACCAGAGCTGAGCCAAATACATGCCACCACACAGAAATATTGTTAAACAGTGATAACAAGTGGCCGCTGTAAATGTTGATCAGCGTGATGACAACCATGATAATCATGAATATCGCGAACTGTTGCTTGATGTAGTCGCCACCCATAAAGCTGGTTGAATAACTTGGCCACTGAATACCAAAAATAGTATTCATGTAAATTGCTGCGCCATAACCAACAGATGCAGTTACAGAAACCAGGCCAATTAAGTTAAGCCAACCGGTGTAGAAACCAGCTTTAGCTCCACCTAACTTAGATGCCCACCAGTAAATTCCACCTGATGTTGGATAAGCAGATGCCAATTCAGACATACAAAAACCAATAATCAGAATGCACAGAGCAATTACTGGCCAACCGATTGAGATTGCAACCGGTCCACCGTTATTCCATGCTTGACCAAAAGTTGTAAAGCAACCTGCCAAGATAGAGATGATTGAAAATGAAATTGCGAAGTTTGAAAAACCAGACCAACTTCGATTGAGCTCTTGCTTATAGCCGAGTTCGGCTAAGCGTTGTTCGTCGGATAGTGCCAAGATGTTCTCCTCCTTGAGTCATTTGGGGTATCTTTCTACTCCACAGTGTGACCGAAAGGGAAGAGGTTTTCTCAAAAATGTGCCGTCTCATGGGCTACGTGTCGCAAGTCGAGTCCTCATTTCCCGCACAAGTGGGCAAAGATTTTGAAGAATTCATCGCGCTTTCATCAGTACATTGCGATGGCTGGGGAATCTCTACAAATGATACAAACCAAGCTCATACTGTTCTAGAAAAGAAAGTTGAAGCGGCAGCTGAAAGTGCAACATTTCAAAAAACCATTACCGATAATCAGGCTGATGGCGCCCTATTGCACCTTCGGTGGGCAACTAAGGGTTTATCAATTAGTGAAAATAATACGCATCCATTCGTTTATGGTGAGTATTCCTTTATTCATAATGGTTCAATTTTTCCACCTGACGCAATTGCCGAGTTTATTGATCCAAAATTTTCTAAGTTAATTATTGGTGATACTGACAGCGAACGATTCTTTTATTTAATGATGACCCAGATTGAAAAGCTGGGTTTAATTGACGGCATTAAAACCACAATTGCGATTATTAAAGAGCACGGTAAAACTACCTCGCTCAATTTTATGTTAATGAATAATGAAAGATTCATTACTGGCAGCGAACATGATTCAGCTAAAAAGCCAGAATGGGCTCCAGATGATTATTATGTGATCAAATATAAGAAGAATGCCGATGGAGTTTTATTCGCTTCCAGTGGCTGGAATCAACCAGGTTGGCATGTTCTTGAAAATCACCATGCCGCCATAGTTAACCGCTCAACTTTTGAGATTGACGTAATAAACCTCTAAAGCTTGCCGTTAGGATAGGTGTATGAAGCGCACCTATGCCGTAGAAACATATGGCTGCCAGATGAATGTGCACGACTCAGAGCGCATCGCGGGTTTGCTAGATGAAGCGGGATATGTGCCGGTGGCTGAAGGTTTACAGGCCGATATCGTCGTCTTTAATACATGTGCGGTGCGCGAGAATGCCGATAACAAACTTTATGGGAATTTATCCTTTCTAGCGCCAATCAAAAAAGCGAACCCATTGATGCAGATCGCTGTTGGTGGATGTCTGGCGCAAAAGGATCAAGAAATAATTCTAAAAAAAGCTCCATATGTTGATGTAGTTTTTGGAACGCACAACGTGGGATCACTTCCAGTTTTGTTAGAGCGAGCTAGAATTGAAGAAGAGTCGCAGATTGAAATTCTGGAGGCTTTAGAGCACTTCCCTTCAACTTTGCCGGCCCGCCGACTTTCGGCCTTTTCATCGTGGGTTTCAGTCTCAGTTGGATGTAATAACACCTGCACATTTTGTATCGTGCCAACTTTGCGTGGAATTGAGAAAGATCGAGACGCTAAGGACATCCTTAAAGAGGTACGAGCACTGGTAAATCAAGGTGTTATTGAGATTACTTTGCTTGGACAAAATGTAAATGCTTATGGTGTTGATTTTGGTGACCGTACGGCTTTTGCTCAACTGTTGCGTGATTGTGGTGAAATAGAAGGTCTCGAGCGTGTTCGTTTCATGTCACCACACCCACGCGATTTCACCGATGATGTCATCGAAGCCATGGCGCAAACGCCTAATGTGATGCCGCACTTGCACATGCCTTTGCAATCAGGTTCAAATTCAATTTTGCAGTCGATGCGTCGCTCGTATCGCACAGATAGGTATCTTGGAATTCTAGATAGAGTTCGTCAGGCGATGCCGCACGCATCTATTACCACCGACATTATCGTTGGTTTTCCGGGTGAGACTGAAGCCGACTTTCAAGCAACAATGGATCTTTGTACACAAGCACGTTTTGCTGCAGCTTATACTTACCAATATTCCAAGCGACCAGGAACACCCGCAGCTTTGATGTCAGATCAAGTAAGTGCAGAAGTAGTTGGTGAGCGATATACACGTCTACATAACCACCAACAAGGGATTTCTCTTTCGGTCAATGAAGAATCCATCGGAAAAAACTTTAAAGTTTTAGTTGGCGACTATGAAGGCCGCCGAGATGAAGCCCAAGAACGCATGACTGGGCGAAGTGAAGATTTTAGATTGGTACATTTCTCAAACAATATTGTAGCTAGACCCGGAGATGAAGTCGAAGTTGCTATTAGCCAAGCGTCGGCGCATTACTTAATTGGAACGCCAGGAAATGTGCGAGCAACGCGCGGGGGAGATGCGCATGCTGCCCGAAATGCAAAGCGAAAGAAAACTGAAACTTCCCTTGGAATGCCAACTTTCAAACTATGAATTTAATTGTTATTTGTGGTGCAACTGCTACTGGCAAGAGTGATTTAGCCATTGCGTTGGCACAGAAATTGGATGCTGAAATCATCAATGCCGATTCCATGCAGATTTATAAAGGAATGGATATTGGAACGGCCAAACTCACTGTCGAGCAGCGACAAGGCGTACCGCACCATCTTTTGGATGTTTTGGAAGTAACCCAAGATTCAACAGTTGCTTGGTATCAAGACCTGGCTAGGGCTGCGGTAACTGAGATTCATTCTCGTGGCAAAGATGCGATTATCGTGGGAGGCACCGGGCTATATATTAAATCAATCCTGGATGATTTGAATTTTCCGGATACTGATCCAGTTGTTAGAGCCGGGCTTGAACTTGAATTAGCAACTGTAGGTCTTAACGTGCTCTTTGAGCGGTTAGAAAAATTGGATCCTGCTGCAGCCATTGCAATAGATAGGGCAAATGCTCGACGAGTAATAAGGGCGCTAGAAGTTATTGCTATTACCGGTAAACCTTTTACGGCAAATCTTCCACGTGAAGCGAGTACGCGCTACCCACACGCAATGCAGTTTGGTTTAGTTTTAGATCGAGATCATTTATCTGAGCTCATTGATCAACGTGTTAATCACATGTGGGATTTAGGTTTTGTTGAAGAAGTTGATCGCTTGATGGCCGCTGGACTTAGCTCGGGCAGAACGGCGCAGTTAGCGTTGGGGTACTCACAAATTATCGCAATGCGTGCGGGGCTTATGAGTGAAGAAGAAGCAAAAGAGGATACAAAGCGTGCAACTCGACAGTATGCCCGCCGTCAAGAGACGTGGTTCTCACGCGATGAACGGATCACTTGGATTTCCAATGCGCAGCCACGTTTTGAGACCATCATGAAACATATAGAGAAGATAAACTCATAATCATGATTGCGACTTATGGCCACGGAACTGAGAATGATTTTGTGCTCGTTTTCGATCCCGATAATGAAATTTCGATTACAACGGCCCAGACTGCGGCAATTTGTAATCGGGTAAGTGGTATTGGTGCCGACGGTTTAATTCGAATTACCAAGATTGATTCAGTGTGGTTTATGGATTACCGAAATGCCGATGGCTCACTTGCTGAGATGTGCGGAAATGGTATTCGAGTGATGGCGCGTTATTTAGTTGAACGTGGACATATGCCAGAAGGAATTTTCGCCATCAATACCCGCGATGGTATTAAGCACCTGCGCGTTCCAGCTACGGGTGATATCTCGGTCAACATGGGAAAAGTCGTGGATGAGGGCGAAGAGATCACGGTCTCTACAAATGGAAATATTTGGAATGGCTACAACATCAGTACAGGAAACCCACACGCAGTAGTTTTTGTCGACGATATGAATTTAGTTGGTTTGTTGAGTGAGGCGCCTAAAGTGCGGCCAACTGATTCATATCCCGAAGGCGTCAATGTTGAATTCGTAAAGATCACTGGTGATCATGAAGTAGCGATGCGAGTTTTCGAAAGGGGCAGCCGCGAAACTCGTTCCTGCGGTACCGGAACGTGTGCCGTTGCTTTAGCTGCCGCACTTCATTCAAAAGAGCGATTGCCTTCGCATTGGGTTATTTATCCACCAGGAGGTCGTCTAGAAGTTTCAATTGATGGGCATTCAAACGCCACGTTGATAGGTCCGGCAGTCCTCGTGAAAGATGTAGATATTTCGGAGTTCTTACTTGCCTGATGAAGAGTTCGACCAAGAGTTCGAAGCTCTTTTAGCTGAAAGTGCCCGTGTTGCAGCGCAATACGATGCAAGTGAAGAAGATTTACAGGTCGATCCAACACAGGAGCTTTCAGAGCGTCATGCTTTGCGCCGCGTTAAAGGGTTTTCAACGCAACTTCAAGATATTTCAGAGGTAGAAAATCGTGAGCTTCAATTAGAGCGCGTAGTTTTAGTTGGAGTATGGACTGAAGGAACATCTGAGATGGCCGAAAATTCATTGGCTGAATTGAAAGCGTTGGCAGAGACCGCAGGTTCGGAAGTAATGGATGGGCTTATCCAACGCCGAGATAAACCAGATCCCGCTACTTATATTGGTTCTGGAAAAGTTGCCGAACTTCGCCAGGTCGTACTTTCAACTGGTGCGGATACGGTTATTTGCGATGGTGAGTTATCGCCTTCGCAATTACGTCAATTAGAAGAAAAAATTAAAGTGAAAGTTGTTGATCGCACCGCTTTAATTTTAGATATTTTCGCTCAGCACGCAAAAAGCAAAGAAGGTAAAGCGCAAGTAGAGCTTGCACAGATTGCCTATTTACTTCCCCGCCTTCGCGGCTGGGGTGATTCACTTTCTAGACAAGCCGGCGGCCGTGCAGCTGGTGGTGCGGGTATAGGTGGCCGTGGTCCTGGTGAAACCAAAATTGAAACTGATCGTCGAAAAATTCGCGACAAAATGGCGAAATTGCGCCGTGAAATTGCCGAGATGAAAGTTTCGCGTGATACCAAACGCCAAGAGCGCCGCCGGTTTAATATTCCCTCAGTGGCAATCGCTGGGTACACAAATGCGGGAAAGTCTTCGTTGCTCAATCGATTAACCGATGCTGGTGTCCTTGTTGAAAATGCACTTTTTGCGACTCTGGATCCAACGGTGAGAAAATCTCAGACAAGCGATGGTCGCGTTTACACATTGAGCGACACGGTTGGCTTCGTACGACATTTGCCCCACCAATTAATCGATGCTTTCAAATCAACTTTAGAAGAAGTTTCAGGTTCAGATTTAATCGTGCACGTTGTCGATGGGTCGCATCCGGATCCATTTGAACAAATTCGAGCGGTTCGCGAAGTCATTGCAGATATCGGTGGCGGAGAAATTCCAGAAATTATTGCGATCAATAAAGTAGATGTTGCTAAACCAGAAGTGGTCATGGAAATTTTGCGGAAAGAACCCAACAGTTACGCTTTTTCAGTTCGCACCGGTTTTGGAATGGAAGGCTTGCTCCATGCAATTGAAAGCTCACTTCCTCGGCCTTCAGTTGAAATTAACGCCGTCATTCCATATGAGCGTGGTGACATAGTTCATGCAATTCATGAACGCGGAGAAATTTTTTCAGAGCTCTACGTGGAGACCGGAACCTCAATTCACGCCAGAGTCGACGGCACGCTCGCTTCGGTGATTGAAAAACTGCAAGTGAGGGGGGAATAACCCCGACACGCCGGGCGTTATAGCAACAGGAAAGCCCTAGGTGCGCCATGATGCGCCCGCAGGCAACGAGAAATAAGGAATCGAGGTGAGAGCAATGGCAACAGATTACGACACACCCAGAAAGACTGATGAAGAACTCCATGAAGAGTCGTTAGAAGAACTCAAAGCAAAGCGTGTCGATGCTCAATCCGGCCAGATCGATGTTGATGAAGCAGAAGCGGCAGAAACTTTAGAACTACCTGGTGCAGATTTATCGGGTGAAGAGTTAGCTGTGCGTGTTGTGCCAAAGCAAGAAGATGAATTTACTTGTTCACGTTGTTTCTTAGTGCATCACATTACGCAACTTGCTAAAGGCGAAGGTGCTAAAGCAGTGTGTAAGGAATGTAATTAATTCGTTTTTAAAGCATTAACAAGTTGTTTCGCCTTATTACTAGTTATTAACCAGTAAGGCGTTTCATCTCGCTTGTCATTTAAAACTACTTTGACTCCAGTTGATGCCCAAAATCGAAAAGCTAAGTAAGCCGCAGGGTTGGCATCCCTTCCGCGCAGTAGACGCATTGCAGCGCTATCTAACTCAATCGCATCTTCAATAAACTTTCGCTCAATATGTGCGCGGCCAACACGCAACTCCTTTTCACTTATTGAAATCACAAGCGAGCTGCGAAGTGCAATGAAAACCATACTGAGAGTCAAGGCTGCGAAAACTGCAATCGCTGGAGAGTTTCCAAGTGCAGCCCACACCGATATCACAAAGGAAAGAAAAAAGAAGTAAATAAGAGCGATAAGCCAGAGTGGCATGCGGATTACTTCACGGAAATGCATAGGTCTTACGCTATCGGATACGCTTGCACCTATGAGCCGGATTGCTTCAACAACTCCACCTGAAGGTGCCCCCATCCCGGCACGCCATCCAAAAGCTCCACCCATTGGAACTCGAATCCCATCCCACTTCGGTCACTGTTTTGGTTGTGGAGATTTACATCCAACGGGACTTCATTTAGTGGCTTACGCAGGTGAAGGCGCTAATTTAACTGCGCAATTTACTGTTACAGAAAATCATCAAGGCGCTCCAGGTTTAGCGCACGGTGGTTTATTGTCTTTAGCTTTCGATGAGGCGCTTGGAAAATTAATGTGGCTCTTACGTTCACCTGCTGTCACTGCGCGATTAGAAACAGATTTCTTAAAGCCGGTACCAATGGGTTCAACGTTACATATCAGTGCAAAAATTACCGGCCAAGTGAACCGAAAGGTTTATTGCGCCGCCGAAGGCCGACTCAATTCAGTAGATGGAGAGTTAGCGGTACGTGCGGCAGCGCTATTTGTTATCGTTCCGATGGATCATTTCTTAAACAATGCCCCTAAAGAGTATTTAGACCACATCGCAAAGAGCCCTGAGATTCTGGCGTTCGTCGATCCTGATTTTGAAATAAATCCTTAAATGAGCAGATTAAAAGTTTTAATTAAACGCCTCGATTCGAGCGTGCCACTTCCCAGCTATGCAAAAGGGGGAGATGCTGGCGCAGATTTAACAACGACAATCGATGTCACATTAGCTCCGGGGCAGCGCACGTTAGTGCCCACTGGACTTTCGATTGCACTTCCAGATGGTTATGTTGCATTGGTTCACCCTCGCTCAGGTTTAGCAATCAAACATGGCATAACTTTAGTAAATACCCCAGGCACCATTGACGCGGGATATCGCGGCGAAATCGCTTGTATTTTAATTAATCACGGCACGGAAACCGTGAACTTTAAGAAAGGTGATCGTGTCGCTCAACTTGTTATACAAAAAGTAGAGCGTGCTGATTTTGTTGAAGTAGAAGAATTACCTGGCTCTGGTCGAGGTAACGGTGGATTTGGATCAACGGGGAATTGATGAGCGAACATAATCAAGACAAAGAGACGGTAATTAATGCCCTCGGTGGAAAAAAAGGTTTAATTGATTCCGGACTTCCATCAATTGTTTTTCTCGTAGTTTTCAATATCAAACATGATCTGCAACTGGCTATCTGGGCCGCTTTAGCGCTTTCGATTGTGTTAGCTATCATTCGATTAGCTAAAAAAGACACCATTCAGCACTCTATCTCTGGCGTTATTGGAGTCATGATTTGTTGGTACTTTGCGCATCGAAGTGGGCATGCAACTGATTTCTATATTCCTAAACTTCTCACCAACCTTGGCTACGGAAGCGCTTATTTGATTGCAAATCTGGTGGGTTGGCCGCTATTAGGAATTGTCTTAGGTCCACTATTGGGTGAAAATTTGGAGTGGCGTAGTAATCCAGTTCGAAAGAAAATGTATACGCGAGCTAGTTGGATTTGGGTGGCCATGTTCTTTACCCGTATAGCGGTTCAATATCCAATTTATCGAAGTGGAAATTTGAATTTGCTCGGAACGGTTAACTTAGCCATGGGGTATCCGTTATTTTTCGCGGCAGCGTATGGGTCCTGGCTGGTTATAAAATCAGTACCACCAGTTAAAAAAACTAGCTAGCAATAAAGCAGGACTTGATTTGAGCTTCAGCATCAGATGAAGCCACAAAAAGAAGCTCATCGCCGGCAGCAAAAACATCATGTGCTTTGGCAGTTATGACGCGTCCATCGCGAACAATTGCGGCAAGAGTTGCGCCATCAGGTAATTCAATTTCATCAACCGTTTTGCCAATACAGATAGAGCCATCTGGAAGAGTTAATTCGACGAGATTTGCTTGGCCTTTTTTAAATGAGAACAGGCGAACAACATCGCCAACACTTACAGCCTCTTCTACTAGGGCAGCAAGAATGCGAGGAGTTGATACAGCTACATCTACGCCCCAAGAAGAATCAAAAAGCCACTCATTTTTTGGGTGATTAATTCGAGCTACAACGCGAGGCACTCCATATTCAGTTTTGCCAAGTAAGGAAGTAACTAAATTTGCTTTGTCGTCACCCGTTGCAGCAACCAACACTTGGCAGTTATTGAGATGGGCATTATCGAGTGAGGTAATTTCGCAAGCATCGGCCATTAACCACTCAGCATCTGGAACACTTTCAAGCTTGAGCGCCTTTGGATCCTTATCAATTAATAGAACTTGATGACCGTTATCTAAAAGTTCGCGCGCAATAGCGCGACCGACGTTTCCAGCACCAGCAATTGCAATTCTCATTAACGATCTCCATCCGGGGATTTAGCAAGAATCGCTTCAGTTGCAGCAATTTCATCATCACTGACCATGACGTGAATTAGATCGCCCTGTTGCAACACGGTGTGTTCATTGGGGATTAATCCAACTCCAAGGCGAGTAATAAAAGCCACACGAGCAGGGGTTAGTTCGTCAATGAGCAAAATTGGGCGCCCATACCAATCATTGTGTGGATGCATCTCGCACAGTTGCACAGTTCCACTTGCATCGCGCCACTCTGAACGTGAACCTTCTGGTAATAAACGGCGCAAAATCTGATCAGTTGCCCACAAGACCGTTGCAACCGTTGGAATTCCTAAGCGCTGATAAATTTCTGCGCGACCTGGATCGTAAATACGGGCGACAACATTTTGAACGCCATAGGTTTCGCGGGCAACTCGTGCAGCTAAAATATTTGAATTATCACCATTACTGACGGCAGCGAAAGCATCGGCCTCTTGAATTCCTGCTTCGCGCAAGGTATCGCGATCAAAACCAACTCCAGTGACCGTGCGGCCTTTAAAATTTGGACCAAGTCTGCGGAAAGCTTCTCGAGCTTGATCAATGACTGCGACGGTATGACCAGCGGCTTCAAGTTCGGTAGCTAAAGATGAACCGACTCGACCGCAACCCATGATGACTACGTGCATATGTACTAACTTACACCCATAGGCTTACTTCCGTGACCTCATCAATGAAAAGAACCCTCGTTGTCGGCGAAGTTTTAGAGGTCGACATAGAAAAAGTGGCCCATGGCGGCCATTTCATCGCTCGGCACGAAGGTGCAGTAATTTTTGTACGCCACGGTATTCCTGGTGAAAAATCTCGAATTGAAATCACATCTGCGGGCGCATCCTTTAATCGGGCCGATGTTATTGAAGTTCTTACCTCATCGGCAGATCGCGTTAGTGCGCCTTGCGAATTTTCACATCGTTCCGGCTGCGGAGGGTGCGACTTTCAACATATTTCGCCCGAGCGTCAATTGAAATTAAAACGTGAGGTAATTACCGAACAGTTTGCACGAATTGCAAAAATTGATATTCAAGTGGATGTGGAAAGCGTTGGCCCAGCACTGGGTTGGCGTTCTCGCGTCACGTCTACGACCGACCGAAATGGAAAGTTAGGTTTTATTGGATCGCGCAGCCATAAAGTCATTCCAGTTTCGCAGTGTTTAATCGCTGCGCCACAGATGAATTTTGACGAACTAGCAAAGCGGCAATGGAAAGGGGATATGCGAGTAGAAATCGCGGCATCAAATACTGGTGAACGTTCCATTTCCTTGTCTGCTACTCGTGATGAAAGTAAGCCACGGTTGAGTGAAGGCCCTGCGGTGCTACACGAAGAAGTGCTGGGTGTAACTCTTGAAGTAAGTAATGCCTCTTTTTGGCAAGGACATATAAATGCCCCAGTAATTCTTAGTACGGTAGTCAAGGAGTTTGCCGAAGTTGAACGAGGCGATCATGTTTTAGATCTATATGGAGGCGTTGGCTTATTTGCTTCGGTTCTACTGGAAGAAATTGGCGAAACTGGGCGGATTGATTTAGTTGAAGGTAGTAAAACTGCAACTGCTGATGCAGTGCGAAATTTCAAAGATCATCAACATGTAAAAGTAGTGACTGGAGATGTTGTAAAACATTTACCAAGAATTGAATCAGCAGATGTAGTTGTTTTAGATCCACCACGTGATGGCGCAGGCAAAAACGTTGTACTTGAGATTTCACGGTTAACCCCACGCCGAGTTGTATATGTAGCGTGTGATCCAGCGGCTTTAGCACGTGATACTGGTTACTTTTTAGCACAGGGTTATTCACTCACCAAAATAAGGGCTTTTGATCTCTTTCCAATGACACATCACATTGAATGTGTTGCACTGTTTGAGCCGACTGAGGTATCTTGACGCTTAAGCGAGCGGTGATTCACAAGGGGAGATAATGAGTAAAAACTCTTTTAACGCAAAGAAAAACTTAGAAGTTGCGGGTAAGAGTTTCGAGATTTTTGATATCTCACACATTGATGGTGCAGCGAATCTGCCATTCTCTCTAAAAATTCTCTTAGAAAATCTCCTGCGCACTGAAGATGGCGCCAATATCACTGCCGAACACATTAAAGCTCTCGCAAACTGGGATCCAGCAGTTGAGCCAGATACTGAAATTCAATTTACTCCATCACGTGTAGTGATGCAGGACTTCACTGGCGTTCCATGTGTAGTTGATTTAGCAACAATGCGTGAGGCAATTGTTGAACTTGGAGGAGATGCTTCCAAAGTTAATCCACTAGCTCCGGCTGAGTTAGTAATTGATCACTCGGTTATTGCCGATGTTTTTGGGACTAAAGATTCTTTTGAAAAAAATACTGATATTGAATATGAACGTAACCAAGAGCGCTATCGCTTCTTGCGTTGGGGCCAGAGTGCATTTGATGAGTTCAAAGTTGTGCCACCAGGAACTGGAATTGTTCACCAAGTAAATATTGAATATTTAGCACGCGTAGTAATGACTCGATCAGTTCAAGGCGTACTCCGTGCTTATCCAGACACGGTCGTCGGTACAGATTCACACACAACCATGGTCAACGGTCTTGGCGTTTTGGGCTGGGGAGTCGGCGGCATTGAAGCCGAAGCTGCACTGCTGGGACAACCGGTCTCTATGTTGATTCCACGAGTTGTAGGGTTCAAATTAACCGGACAACTCCCATTAGGCACAACAGCTACCGATATGGCACTGACTATTACTGAAATCTTGCGTACGCATGGCGTGGTTGGAAAGTTCGTAGAATTTTATGGTCCTGGCGTTACGTCTGTCCCAATGGCTAATCGAACAACAATTGGAAATATGAGTCCAGAGTATGGATCCACATGTGCGATATTCCCGATTGATGAAGAAGCTCTGCGTTATTTGCGATTGACTGGCCGAAGTGACGAACAAGTTGCATTGGTTGAAAGTTACGCCAAGACGCAAGGTTTGTGGCACGACCCATCGGTTGAGCCACGATTCTCCGAACATGTAGAGCTGGATCTTTCTACTGTTGTTCCATCGATTGCTGGACCTAAGCGGCCTCAAGATCGCATTTCATTGAGTAATTCGAAATCAGCATTTGAAAAAATTCTTCCAACGTATTTCACCGACAAAACCGTAGAAAAAGAAGTTGTGGCTGGTTCAACTCGCGTGAAAAACGGAGATGTTGTTATTGCCTCAATTACTTCTTGCACCAACACATCAAATCCATCAGTGATGATTGGCGCGGCACTTTTAGCTAAGAAAGCGGTAGAAAAAGGACTTAAGTCCAAGCCTTGGGTAAAGACAACGCTGGCGCCTGGATCCAAAGTAGTAACGGATTATTACGATAGAGCAGATTTAACACAGTACATGGAAGCCCTTGGTTTTAACTTAGTTGGATACGGATGCGTAACATGTATCGGAAACTCAGGTCCGCTTCCCATTGAAATCAGCAAAGCCGTAAATGAAAATGATTTGGCTGTTACCGCTGTTTTATCGGGTAACCGAAACTTTGAGGGGCGTATTAGTCCTGATATTAAGATGAACTACTTGGCATCACCCCCATTAGTAGTTGCTTATGCAATTGCCGGAACTATGGATCATGATTTTGAAAAAGATGCACTCGGTAAGGATCAAGCGGGCAGCGATGTCTTTTTGGCTGATATCTGGCCAACGCCAGCTGAAATCCAAGCAGTTATTGACTCATCAATTTCTTCAGCAATGTTTACTAAAGATTACGCTTCAGTTTTTGATGGTGATCATCGCTGGAGAGCATTAGCTACCCCAACCGGAAAGACATTTGAATGGGATGCGCAATCTACTTATGTACGTAAGCCACCATATTTTGATGGCATGCCAAAAGAACCAGTTCCGGTAGTTGATATTTCAGGGGCGCGTGTTTTGGCAATTCTGGGGGATTCAGTGACAACTGATCACATTTCACCAGCGGGAAATATCAAAGTGGATTCTCCTGCGGGTAAGTATTTGAGCGATCACGGTATCGATCGTAAGGATTTTAACTCCTACGGTTCACGCCGTGGTAATCACGAAGTGATGATCCGCGGAACATTTGCGAATATTCGTTTAAAGAATCTATTACTAGATGGTGTCGAAGGTGGGTTCACACGTAACTTTGCAAGTAAAGGCGAGCAGTCAACTATTTATGATGCAGCAGTTGCTTATCAGAGCGCTTCAACGCCATTGATTATTTTGGCGGGTAAAGAGTATGGCTCTGGTTCTTCGCGTGACTGGGCAGCCAAGGGCACAGCATTGCTAGGAGTGCGCGCAGTTATTGCTCAAAGTTTCGAACGTATTCATCGCTCTAATCTCATCGGTATGGGAGTACTTCCACTTCAATTTAAAAATGGTGAGAGTGCACAGAGCTTAGGTTTAACAGGTGAAGAAGTATTTTCGATCAGCGGAATCACGGCTCTGAACACCGGTGGCGTACCTAAAGAGTTAACAGTTACCGCTGGCGGGAAGAGCTTTCTGGCAACGGTACGCATTGATACCCCGGGTGAAGCCGACTACTACCGCCATGGCGGAATCATGCAGTACGTGCTTCGCTCGCTCTTAAACGCTTAAGGACCTAAACTTAAGCCCATGTTGAACCAAATCAATTCCCCGGCTGATTTGGCACGACTCTCACGAGATCAGTTGGTTGAACTTAGTGCAGAGATTAGGTCGTTGCTTATTGAGAAAGTTTCTAAAACTGGTGGCCATCTTGGTCCAAATTTAGGTGTTGTCGAAATTACGCTTGCAATTCACCGCGTCTTTGAGTCACCTAAAGATGTCATCCTGTTTGATACCGGCCATCAATCCTATGTTCACAAAATTTTAACTGGACGCGCACAAGGTTTCGATACCTTACGTCAACGAGGTGGGATTTCTGGCTATCCAAGTCGTGCCGAAAGTGCACACGATGTAATCGAAAACTCTCATGCATCAACAGCACTTTCATGGGGAGACGGAATTTCTCGCGGATTTTCAATTCAAGGTATAACCGATCGACATGTTGTAGTCGTTGTAGGAGACGGCGCTCTTACTGGTGGCATGTCATGGGAGGCTTTAAATAACATTGCTCCCGAGCAAAAGCGAAATTTAGTCATCGTAGTCAATGACAATGCTCGCTCTTATTCTCCAACAATTGGTGGCGTAGCGACCTATCTTTCAACTTTACGCGTGACAAGTGGTTACGAAAAATTTCTTGACTGGGGCAAAGAATTCTTGCATAAGACTCCAGTAGTAGGTGTTCCGATTTATGAGACCTTGCATGGAATGAAAAAGGGAATTAAGGACATCGTTGCACCCCAAGGCATGTTTGAAGATTTAGGTCTTAAATATATGGGACCTATCGATGGCCATGACATAGTTGCCATGGAAAAAGCGCTCATCCAAGCTAAAGAATATGGCGCTCCGATTCTTGTTCATGCTATTACTGAAAAAGGCAAAGGCCACAAACCGGCAGTTGCTGATGAAGCCGAAAAATTCCATGCGGTTGGTGTAATCGATCCAGAAACTGGTGAACCGCTCTCAAAGAGTGCGCAAACTTGGACTAAAATCTTTTCTCAAGAGCTCGTGGATATTGGAAAGTCGCGTCCCGATATTGTTGCAATCACTGCGGCCATGTTAGGCCCAACTGGGCTAGATCAGTTCCAAGATGCGTTTCCAGAGCGCACAATCGATGTTGGCATCGCCGAACAACATGCCGTGACAAGTGCGGCCGGTCTGGCTTTTGCTGGCTTACACCCGGTTGTAGCGGTCTATTCGACTTTCCTTAATCGGGCTTTTGATCAATTGTTATTAGATGTTGCACTTCACAAGGCCGGAGTTACATTTGTTTTAGATCGCTCTGGCGTAACCGGAGACGACGGTCCGTCCCATCATGGTATTTGGGATTTAGCGTTGACCGGAATTGTTCCAACAATGCATGTTGCCGCCCCTCGCGACGGCGCACGGTTAAAAGAACTTTTGCGTGAAGCAGTTGAGATTGATAATGCACCTTCTATGGTGCGTTTTCCAAAAGGTGCGGTTCAAGTAGATATTCCAGCTTTCGAGCGACGCGATGGCATAGATGTTTTATACCGCGGGGAAAGTGCTGATGTACTACTCATTAGCGTTGGAGCAATGGCGGCAATTGCAGTTGAAGCGGCTTCATCGGCCTATCGAGAAGGCGTTGGAGTCACAGTCATAGATCCACGCTGGGTGAAGCCTCTTCCGGAATCACTTGTGCGAATGGCGCAGCGCTATAACAGTGTTGTTGTATTAGAAGATGGAATTCGCCATGGTGGAATTGCAAGTTCTATCTCAGAACTCTTCAGAGATGCAAGTGTATCAATCCCATTGCACTCCATTGG